>ENA-OQJK01000289-OQJK01000289.1-human-gut-metagenome-genome-assembly--contig:-NODE-289-length-10481-cov-2.018833_pt1 | contig 10481 bp, 9 predicted proteins | sample MGYA00242605_ERZ504771 | MGnify/ENA primary metagenome ERZ504771 (study PRJEB26092, sample SAMD00036353) | human gut metagenome | host: Homo sapiens | study: EMG produced TPA metagenomics assembly of... | reverse complement strand
GTGGCGTCACAGCCGCTTTGCAGAGAAAGATGGAACTGGGGGCACAGCTTTTCCTGCCGGGCCAGGCGTTCCAGAACAGGCAGCTCCATTTGCTCCGGCTCTAAGGAGCCTAAGCGCACCCGCTCCACCTCCGGCAGGCCGCAGACCGCTTCCACCGCGTCCCAAAGCCCCAGTCCGCTATCCTGTCCGTAGCAGGACAGATTGATTCCGGTGAGAACAATTTCCCGGTAACCGGACGCCGCCAGAGTCCGGGCCTCCCGGGTAAGCTCTTCCAAGGGCTTTGACCGCACTCTTCCCCGGGAATAGGGAATAATACAGTAGGAACAAAACCGGTTGCATCCATCCTGTATCTTCAAAAAAGCCCGGGTCCTCTCCTGAAAGCTGTGAATCTGGAGGCTTTCAAAGGAGTCCTTTCCTGTATAAGGCCGGATCTTCACTTCCCGGCGGCGGTTCTCCAGGGCCTTCAGAACAGACGGCACCAGCTCCTTTCGATTGGACGTTCCCAAAACCAGATCTGGTTCCGGCAGCTTGGCGGCTTCCTCCGGGAAGGCCTGGGGCATACAGCCGGTAAGAACCAGCAGCGCCTGAGGATTTTTCCTGCGGGCCCGGTGGAGAAGCTTTCGCATTTTTTGATCGCTTGCCGCCGTCACGGTACAGGAGTTAAGAATCACAACATCTGCCTCCTCCTCCGTCTCGGCGGGGGCAAAGCCGCTGCGGCAAAGCTCCTCCAGCATAGCCTGAGATTCATATTGATTCACTTTACAGCCTAACGTAAGGATATATGCTTTCATAAACCGGCTCCTTGTTATTTTATCTAAATTGTTTTAGCGCCGCCGTCAAATTGTCGTGGCAATTAGGACTTGACCTTCTGTAAGAATGAGGCTATTATTAAATGAAAAGAAATAATGGAGGGATTGCAAACAATGTATACTGAGACGATTTCTTTGTCCAGCATCGACGCTGTAAAAAAGTTTGTCTGCATCGCTAATGAATACGATTTTACGATAAATCTTCTTTCCGATAAATACAAAATCGACGCCAAATCCATTATGAGCGTGTTCAGCCTGGATCTTTCCAAGCCTATCACAGTGGAAATCGAGGAAGAATGTCCAGAAAAGCTGAAAAAGGAAATTCAGGAATTTAAGCTTTGATTCTTTTCCGACGGTTCAAATTGATTTCTTCCCGGCGCGCCGCCTTTCAAAGCATTGATTATGGCGGCAGGGGATTTTAAAAAAATTACGGCTGGGAAGCTTCTGGAAAAAAGATTTCTTGAAGCAAGCAAAAGAGGTAAATAAGCCTTATTAGGCTTAACAGGAACAAAAAGCGATGGTTAAAGAGGACGGGGGCTCCCCCGTCCTCTTTTTGATTGATGCGGAACGCGGCAAACCATCGGAAAAATCAGAAGCCGGCCAACTGGGAAAGCACTCCCGTAAAAGTCTTTTGCCTAAGGCGGCAGAAGGGCATTGAAAACGGCCTTCGAAGGTCGAAAGCCGCCTGCTGGAATCACCAAAGGAATGACTTTCCCTATGGACGCCGCGGGAGCTGTAGGACAAGCGGCGCGGGCAGGGCGGAACGCAAGCCGCCTTAAGTTCAAGCCGGCCTGGACAGGACTTTTCCCGCTCCGGCCAACCAGCTCCGCAAGCCGCGGCCTGCGGTCCCATCAGCTCAGCGGTTCTCTTATCGTGCTTCCTTTTCCTCCAGCTCCTGGCAGAGAGCTTCCCAGCTTTCCATCAGTTTCTCCTGCCGGGCCCTCAATTCTTCCATTCTCTGGGTCAGCTCCAACGCTTTCTCATAGTCGCTGGCAGTCTCCGGATCGCTGAGCCGGCCGGCCAGCTCGGCGGTTTCCCGGTCTAAGCCGTCGATTTCCTCCTCCGCCCTTCTCACCCGGGTTTTCAGTTTTCGCAGCTCCGATTCCTTTTGCTTTCTCAGCTTATAATCATTTTGCTTCGGAACCGGTTTCACTCCCTTTTCCGGTTCTTCTTCCTGCCGGCGCTTTTCCAGAAAAGCGTCGTAATTCCCCTGGTATTCCTCCGCGCCGCCAGGCTCCAGATAATAGACCCGGTCCGCTATTTTATTGATTAAGTAGCGGTCATGAGAAATTACAAATAGGGTTCCCTCATAGCCTTGCAAAGCGCTCTCCAACGCTTCACGGGACGCGATATCCAAATGGTTGGTAGGTTCGTCCAGCAGCAAAAAATTCGCCTTGGAGAGCATCAGCTTCAGCAGCAGCACCTTAGCCTTCTCCCCGCCGGACAGGGCCCGCACCGGCTTAAACACGTCGTCTCCCTTAAACAAGAACACCGCAAGAGCGCTGCGCACCTGGGTCTGTGTCATACGCGGATATTGATCCCAAATTTCGTCCATCACAGTTTTATCTGTATCCAGTCCCGCCTGAATCTGATCGTAATAGCCCAGATCAATGCCGGCCCCGAGCTTAATACGGCCGCTGTCCGGCTGGTACTGGTTCAGGATGGTCTTAAACAAAGAGGTCTTGCCGCAGCCGTTGGGTCCCAGCAAAAAAACTCTTTCCCCCCGCCGCAGCTTGAGGTTCACACGCTCCAAACAGAGGGGCCTTGCCGAAGGAAAGAGAGAGCTCCTCCACCTCCAGCACGTCATTGCCTCCGGGCTGTTTGATTTCAAATTGAAAACGGATGCTTTCCGGCGCCGCCTGCGGTTTTTCCAGGTCCCGTTCCAGCCTCTCGATCACCTTCAGCTTGCTTTCTGCTGTTTTAATATTTTTTTCCCGGTTCCACTGCCGCTGCTGGGCTACGACTCCCTCCAGCCGGGTAATCTCCCTCATGGTGTTCTCATAGACCCGGCGGGCTGTAAGCTCCGCCTCCTCTTTTTGGGTCAGATAGGCGGTATATCCGCCCTTATACACCGTCAGCCGGTGGTTCTCCATCTCAAAAGTGCGGGAAGTGATCCGATCCAAAAAATAGCGGTCGTGGCTGATGACCAAAAACGCCCCGTTAAAGCTTTTCAGGTAATCCTCCAGCCACTCTACAGAGGAAATATCCAGGTGGTTGGTCGGCTCATCGAGAAGCAGCAGATTCGCCCCGCTCAGGAGCATTTTCGCCAATTGAAGCTTGGCCTTCTGCCCGCCGCTCAATGCTCCTACCGTCAGAGTCATATCCTCGTCGCTGAAGCCAAGGCCCAGCAAGGCGGACCTCGCCCGGCTGCGATAGGTCATCCCGCCCTCCCGGACAAAACGGTCGTTTAAAAGCGCCTGACGCTCGATCAGCTCCTCTGCGGAGCCCATCCCTTTTTGCAGGCGTACGTTAAGCAGCTCTATCTCCTCCTCCATTTTCATCAGAGGGGTGAATACCGTCAGCACCTCATCCAGAGCGGTTTCCTCCAGATTTTTACACACATGCTGCTCCATATAGCCCACTACGGCCTGCTTGCTTTGATACAGCTCCCCGTCGTCGGGACGCATCTCGCCGGTGATCATTTTGAACAGAGTGGTTTTTCCCGGAGCCGTTCACTCCCACCACCCCTATTTTGTCGTTTGCCTGTACCTCAAAGGACACGCCCTCAAACAGGAGGTCCGTGCCGAAAGCCTTTGTCAGATTGCTGACGCCCAAAAGAGCCATCTCTATCTTCCTTTTCCTGATATCATGCCGTTGATCCTTCTGATCGATCGCTTTTCATACAGATATCTATTATAAAGAAAACAAGCGTAAATTGCAACTATTCAGCCTAACGAAGCCTCTTTTTCAGACTGCTTCCGATGTATAATCATTTGCTTTTCAATATGTTTAAAAGATGTGTTTGAACCTATCGGAATCCCTCGCGCAAGAGCGCCTGGACCACAACGTGCTCCAGGCGCTCTTGCTGCTTTAGCGGAAAGAAGTCAGCACAAAAAGGACTTCATTTCTCCAATATAATGCTCTTGGTCGTGGATAAAATCCTTAGCCAGCGTCCGAACCTCCGGAGAGGCTTCCGGCAGCTCGTTCAGCTTTTTCGTCATGCTGACTATGCTCATGGTACTGCCGTTGATTACCATCTCCGCAATGTGGGAGGCGTCGGTGTCCAGCATGGAGTTCAGCTGCACTGAGCTCCAAAGCATAGCTTTTTCCATCATGCCGCTTTCCTCTGGAATCTTGTTGTTAGAAATCAGCATTTCCTCCGCCTTTTGAGCTGTTTTGGAAAAGCTTCCGTATTGGCCGGTCAGCTTGTTTTTCAAATCAGTGTCCTTAGTTTTATCCATGACCAGCTTAGTGGCGTTCATACCCATCTTCGCGCCCTTAAAAATCTCTTCCAGCATCTCTAAATTTTGTTTGCTCACTTTGTTTCCTCCTGGCCAAAAAATAGCGGTTTACCGCCTATGGATTAGTGTGCTGCTTTTTCGTCCCGGTTATGTGGTCATAAAATCTGCTTATTTTTGTACAATAAATCCGCGTCAGCCATTAAACCGCCCTACCACCGCCAATCATAAAGGACGCGCGGCGCCCTAATCAAAGCGCGCCGCAATACGCGCTGAACTCTCCCAAGGAAAAAGCGCCGCCAGCTGTGCAAAGCGCTTTTCTTTAGAAGCAAGGCTTTGATTGTCCGGCTATTTTGGGCTTGCGCCAGGCGGCAAACAAAAAGCGCCGGTCTGAGCCGGCGTTTCATTTTTTTTCATGGGAGCGTTTGCTGTACTGACTGGGGGAGAGCCCCTTATACTTTTTAAACACTCTGGAAAAGTAGAGCTGATCTGAAAAGCCGGTGGAATACGCCGCCTCGCCTACCGACAGATTAGACGATTCCAACAGCAGGCTGGCCTTTTGAATGCGGTAACGAGTCAAATATTCATTGGGCGGCACAGAAATGTGCTTCATAAACAACCGATACAAATGGCTGCGGCTAATCCCTACATTCGCGGCGATGTCATCCACATCGATGCTTCTCGAATAGTTATAGTCGATAAACTGAAGAGATTTTTTCACATATTCATAACCGCTTTTTTTCTCCTGGATATCAAGGGGACGGCGGTCCATCATCGCCGCCATAAAGGAAAGCAGCCCCGCCTGCATTCTGGCCTGGTCGCTGGGCCGGTTGCCGTTAAGCCGGTAAATGTTTAAAAGCTTTTCCCGGTAGAGGCTGTCCTTATCATAGTGGAAAATTGGCTGCTCCGCGGAAAGCCCCGCTTCGCAGACCAAGCGCTCGGCGTCAGTGCCGTTAAACCCCACCCAATAGTATTCCCAAGGGTCGCTTTGATCCGCCCAATAGGTGATTAAACGGTTCGGCACCACCAAAAAGCCGTCGCCGGCAGACAGGGAATACTTGCCCGATCCGCTGTCATACACGCCCTTGCCGGAGGTAATATAGTGAATTAAGAAGTGATCTCTTACCGCCGGGCCCCAGGTATGGCCGGGAGAGCAGCGTTGAAAGCCGCAGTTATATACCGCCAGACCAAGGCCTTCCCGATTGGAGAGCCAGACTGAATGCTTAAAAGCATCATGAGCCAAACCTATCACTCCTTTTTCAGCTTATAGAATAACAGCAAATACATAGTTTTATTATAAGCGGTTCTGAGAAAAATAGCAACGAAAACGCTAAGCAGCAATAAGCACTAAAAATTATTTTTTTTAACATTTTCTTTATGAAAAAGAGATAATTTGTTAAAATTACTCACAGGAAGGAGATTTTTTCGTCCAAATGCGATTGAAAAAAAGGCAAAAACGCGCTATAATAGCACAGTAATTAAAATCCGGAAATTTGGCGATTTTTAGTCTAAGAGCCGGAAAAGTGAAAATTTTATAGTAAAGGGTGAATGTTATGGAAAACATGGACACGGCTCTGGTTGTTCTGGTTACTGGCCTTGTGGTTGTTTTCGCCGTACTGATTTTGCTGACTGCTATCATCAAAATCTACGGAACTATCGTTAACAAGGCGCAGAATAAAACCGCTCAGGCCAAGCCCTCTAAAGCTGCGGAAAAGCCGGCGCCCAAGGCGCCAGTGACGGCAGCTGTTCCGGCTGCCCCGGCTGCGGCGCCTGCCGTAGAAGCTGGAATTCCCGGCGAAGTAGTGGCCGCCATTGCCGCCGCTGTTGTCAGCGTTTCTGAGGAAGAGCATAAAGGCTATGCGGTAAAAAGCATCAAACGCACAGCAGGGTCCCGTCCGGTGTGGAGTATGGCCGGTTTGATGGATAACACCCGTCCGTTTTAACAAAAAAGACATCGGAAAGGAAGGTACGAATCATTGAATATTCTCAATGGGTTTGTGGAAGCTATCCAGGGAATCTGGAACACTTCTGGTATTATCTCCATGGACTGGAGAAACTATGTTATGATCGCCATTGCCTGCATTTTGATCTATCTGGCCATCGGCAGGCAATTTGAGCCTTTGCTGCTGCTGCCCATCTCCTTTGGCATGCTGCTGGTCAACCTGATTGCCTGGCATCATGGCCGCCCCGACAGATACCAGCAACGGCGGTTTGTTCTATTATCTGTACCAAGGCGTAAAGCTTGGTATTTATCCGCCTTTGATTTTCCTGGGTATCGGCGCCATGACAGACTTTGGCCCCTTGATCGCCAATCCCAAAAGCTTTCTGTTGGGCGCCGCCGCCCAGCTGGGTATTTTCACCGTGCTGCTGGTAGCCATCCTGATGGGATTCACGCCGAAGGAAGCTGCTGCTTTAGGGATTATCGGCGGTGCGGACGGACCGACTGCCATCTTTACAACCATCAAACTGGCTCCTCACCTGTTAGGGCCGATTGCCATTGCCGCTTATTCGTATATGGCTCTGGTACCCGTTATCATTCCGTTGGTTGTGAAAATCTGGTGTACGAAGAAAGAATTGAGTATCAATATGAAGGAACAGGAAAAGAAATATCCTTCTTCGATAGAAATCAAGAATCTTCGTGTGCTGAAGATTGTATTTCCGATTGTAGTGACTACGGTGGTCGCTCTGTTTGTGCCAAGTGCAGTGCCTTTGATTGGTATGTTGATGTTTGGTAACTTGATTAAGGAAATAGGTAGTGATACTTCACGTTTGTTTGATGCAGCTTCAAATAGTATCATGAATGCGGCAACTATCTTCTTGGGGTTGTCAGTCGGTGCGACAATGACTACGGAGGCATTTTTGAACTGGACTACTATCGGCATTGTGGTAGGTGGTTTCTTGGCGTTTGCCTTGTCTATTTCCGGTGGTATCTTGTTTGTGAAGTTGATGAATCTTTTCACCAAAAAGAAAATCAATCCACTGATTGGTGCTACAGGTTTGAGTGCTGTGCCCATGGCCAGCCGTGTGGCTAATGAAATTGCTTTGAAGTATGACTCCAAAAATCATGTGCTTCAATATTGTATGGCAAGTAACATTTCAGGAGTTATCGGTTCTGCCGTGGCTGCCGGTGTGCTGATTTCATTCCTACAATAAAATACATTGTATTTAAATTATTCGGACACGAATTATACGGAAATTACAGGTGTTTTAGACAATACTGTAAAATCTGTATAGTTCGTGTTTTTTATTCATTCTCTCTGTATCGTTCTCCTAGCTAAAACAAATAGAATAGGCCTCTCCTCACGAAGAAAGCCTATCATCCGATTAATGTTTAATATAAGAGAGAGTTTTATAGTCCTAACAGTTCATTGAACTTCTCTGCTGTTTTGGGATCTGACGGACGTGTCATATTAGCAGAGATGATGTTACCATCCCGATCCAGCAGGATAAAACGGGGAATGCCGTTAATGAGGTAAGCATCCATAAAGGTCCTGTCTGTTCCCATGTGTAACTGGATCCCTTTCAACTGCTCCTTTGTTACCATGTTCTCCCATGCCTTTTTGTTCTTGTCGCATGACAGGCTGACAAAATGAATATCCTTTCCTGCATATTTCTCTTCCAGTTCCTTTAACGCGGGAAGTTCTCCACGGCAAGGACCACACCAGGTAGCCCACACGTCAATATAGATATATTTTCCTTTCAAGTCAGTCATTGAAACCGTCTTTCCATTTATATCCGGATAGGAGAAGCTAGCTACTGAGGGATTGCCTGATCTTAATTTTTCCCACTTGGTACAAAGTGCGTTGAATTTTTCTATGGACTTTGTATCCTTCACGTGTTTGCGGAATAGGACAATCAGTCCGTCTGCTTCATCCAGTCCGTTATTGTCTACAAAGTTATAAACAAATTGGTCAATCAGAAATTCTGCAACCTTTTCATCCTGTATGGTTGCATCTATGTAGTTTACACATTGTTCTGTTGAACTTGATGCAATCGTTTTTCCTTTATTACTAAAGGCGCTGATAGCATCGGGAAGGAAAGCCTTATATTCTTTCAGCGCTAATAAACCGGCATTGATCGGAGTAATAGCTTCCAGTTTCTCATAATATGCTTTGGAAGGAATATAGTTGTCATCCTTTCCAAAATGAGGATGATACAAAGCGTATTTGGAGAAATAATAATACGTATAGAATTGCAGACGTATTTTTTCCTGTGCAGTGAAATCGGCCGGAAGTTTTGCGGCTTCCAATACTTGGCAATTGACTGCATACAGGCTGTCTCCTTTGTGTATAAGGGCGGCTTCCTGCATTTTCATGTCGGGCATGCCGAGTGATCGGAGCTCTTTGCTTCCCAGATAGGTGTTGATAGCGGCGCCTGCTCCTTCAAAGGTTGTGTTTCTCCACATGTTATCACTGTCGAATGACAAAGTAAGGTCTTGATTAGGGTCCAAATAAAGGGTACGGCGTCCGCGTGTGTATTGCATGGTTACATATTGCGGAGTGAATCCCGTGATTTCTATGTTGCCGTTTCCTGCGGCGTCAATCGCTACTTCTTTTTGTTCGCCACTTTGGCTGAAAGTCAATATAACTTTGACCTTCTCATTGGGATTGGTGACCTTAAAAGTGAGCTTTGCAGCTTCCGCAGCAGTGAAGGTACTCAGCGCAAGGCCAAGTACCAGGATGGATTTTAGAGTTCTCATCTTATTTTTTTCTTTTAGGTTTCATTTTCAATGCATCGGGACGCATGTTATAGACTTTCTTTCCGTATGCGGGTTCTGTGCTGAGGCTGGCAGGGATGGGGGCTTTGCCGTTCAGTTTACGAAGCACCATTTCCAAGGCGGCTGCATATTCCTGATGGATGAAAGCATCATCTCTGTCTGTTTGGTTATAAGCAATGTATTGCAGATAGCCTACACATTTGTTGAACCAGAATTCGGGAAGTTCCTCTGCCTTGTATCCCAAACGGGCGATAAATTTCAATCTGCCGATCAACTCTTGTTGGTTGATTGTGGTATCTGCAATCATCGCATCAATCTGGGTAGCTGCCGCTTCATACTTTTGTTCCCGGATATCATTATTGATACGGATCATTTTCAGGTTGAAATCTTTTCCTTCATAGTTGCATAAGGCTTCAATTTCCGCCAATTCGCCGTATGAAGTTTCTTTTGCCAGTTTGGCATCAACATTTTTTTTACCGAAACGCTGACAGAAATCTGCATAATTGTCTGATACTTGCTTTAGGTACGGGTTCATGCCGTTGATGGTGTTTACATATACTTCCCATACATCCGGATCAGTCAGTTTGGCGCCTCCTTTTATTAATTCGTCAAAAGCGGTCTGTACGTTCTTGCGTGCATAGACTGAATAGTGATAATTGATGTAATCAATTAAAAAAGCACGCTCCCTGTTTCCTTTGGTATATTGGTCTTGCAGGTAAAAAGAACGTTTGGTAGGAACGGTTGCGTCTTTTCCTGTCTGAATAAACTGTTCGGGAGTCTGACGACTGCTGCTGTGATGGACGATTTCTTCGGTAGCAGGATCTATGAATGCATAGGTGGGATAACTGCGTACACCGTATTTCTTGGCTAATGTAACTCCTTCACCTTCTTCAGCATCAATTTTGAGGTTGATGAAAGTTTGGTTATAGTAGTAACCCACTGTAGGCAATGAGAATACGGTTTGTGCCATATTCAGGCAAGGTCCGCACCATTGGGTATAGAAATCAATGAATATCAGTTTATTTTCTGCTTTGGCCTTGGCTACGGCTTCTGTCCAAGTAGTGCCGTGCAGGAAATTGATTCCTGCATTCTGGGCACTTAAGTGAATCGCATAGATACATGCGAAAATGAGTAAGATATATTTTTTCATGTCTTTGAATTTAATATGTTAATAACCGGGGTTTTGTTTACATTCCAGATTAGAACTGATTTCTGACGACGGAATGGCATCAATACGGCGGTCTATGATGCGTTGGTAATAATTGTCTCCTTGTGCTTCCGATTTCTCATATTCTTTTTCCAAAGCTTCTCTTAACGTCTTGTTCAAGGCAAGCAGACGGGTGAAATCGGGTTTCTCCGTGTATCCTGCAAAACGGATCATGGCAAACCATTCATGCCAGTTCTCGAAAGACAATTCCAGCATCCATTCGTTGAATATGGCCGTTTCCAGTTCTTCGTTATTGGCTGGAAGAATAATTTCGGCTCCTGCTCTTTCGCGTAGTTTACGGATCGGTGCATAGGCTTCGGATATAGAGGCTCCCGAACGATACAAGGCTT
>ENA-OQJK01000288-OQJK01000288.1-human-gut-metagenome-genome-assembly--contig:-NODE-288-length-10540-cov-2.411121_pt1 | contig 10540 bp, 11 predicted proteins | sample MGYA00242605_ERZ504771 | MGnify/ENA primary metagenome ERZ504771 (study PRJEB26092, sample SAMD00036353) | human gut metagenome | host: Homo sapiens | study: EMG produced TPA metagenomics assembly of... | reverse complement strand
CATAGTGTTCTGGGATTCCCAGCTTGACTAGATTTTTATATTTCGTTCTAGGTTTCTTCCACTGTTTCCATATACACATGCGTATTCTGTGATAGAGCCATCCGTTGATGTCATCTATGTTGCTCTTTAAAGGCACAAGGTACCCCTATCATCTCCGAAATAGAATTTGCGGGACGTTATACCAATGCCAAAATGATTTGCATTACAGGAAGTAATGGAAAAACAACAACGACTTCGCTGATTTATCATATCTTCAAGAAAGCAGGTATGAATGTGGGACTAGCCGGAAATATCGGTCAAAGTCTGGCATATCAGGTAGCAGAATACAACTATGATTATTATGTAATCGAGTTAAGCAGCTTCCAATTAGACAACATGTACAAGTTCCATGCCAACATTGCCGTATTGATGAACATCACGCCGGATCATCTGGACCGTTACGATCACCAGATGCAAAACTATGTGGATGCAAAATTCCGCATTATCCAGAACCAGACTCCGGACGATGCCTTCATCTTCTGGAACGATGACCCCATCATCCAGCGTGAATTACATAAATATGGCATTCATGGCCATTACTACCCTTTTGCCGAAAGGAAAGAAGAAGGAACCGCCGCATACGTGGAACAGGACAAAGTTTATTTTACAGAACCAATCGCTTTCAACATGGAACAGGAAGAACTGGCACTGACCGGAACCCATAATCTCTTTAACTCCATGGCGGCCGGTATCTCTGCCAACCTGGCGGGTATCCGCAAAGAATGCATCCGCGAGGCCTTGGGTGATTTCAAGGGAGTGGAACACCGCCTTGAAAAAGTCTGCCGGGTAAGAGGAGTAGATTACATCAATGACTCCAAAGCTACCAATGTGAATTCCTGCTGGTATGCTTTGCAAAGCATGAAAACCAAAACCATCCTGATATTAGGTGGAAAAGACAAAGGCAACGATTATAACGAAATTGCCGACTTGGTAAAAGAAAAATGTACCGGATTGATCTACATGGGATTACACAATGAGAAATTGCATGCTTTCTTTGACAAGTTCGGCCTGCCTGTAGCCGATGTACAAAGCATGAAGGATGCCGTAGATGCTGCTTACCGGATGGCCAAGAAAGGTGAAACCGTATTATTAAGTCCTTGCTGCGCCAGCTTCGACCTTTTTAAAAGTTACGAAGACCGTGGCGAGCAGTTCAAGGAATGTGTAAGAAACCTGTAATATAATATTAAGGTATATAGATAATGGATCTGATAAAAGACTTGTTCAAGGGCGACAAAGTAATCTGGATTATTTTCCTGTTTCTTTGCCTGATCTCTATCGTCGAGGTATTTAGTGCCGCCAGCACACTTACCTACAAAAGTGGGGATCATTGGGGGCCTATCACCCAGCACAGTGTCATCCTGATGGTAGGTGTGTGCATTGTGGTGCTGGTACATAACATCCCCTGCAAATATTTCCGTGTACTTCCCTTCTTCCTGCTGCCTATATCAGCTGTTTTGCTGATATTTGTAATGGGTATGGGATTGATTACCGGAGACCGTGTCAATGGCGCAGCCCGTTGGATGACCTTTTTCGGCATCCAGTTCCAGCCTTCCGAACTGGCAAAAATGGCTGTGATTATTGTCACCGCCTTTATTCTATCCAAGTTTCAGGAAGAAGACAACGCCAATCCGAAAGCATTCAAATATATAATGTGGATCACCGGAGTTGTTTTCATTCTGATTGCTCCCGAAAACGGTTCTACCGCAGCATTGCTGTTCGGAGTAGTCTTTTTAATGATGGTGATCGGCCGGGTACCTTGGAAACAGTTGGCCAAGTTAATGGGAACTGTCGGAGTCGTGGTGATACTTTTCGTAGGCATAGTGATGGTTATGCCTACACATAAACTGAACAAAGTTCCCATGATGCACCGTGTAGAAACCTGGCAGAACCGCATTAAAGGTTTCTTCGAGGATAAAGAAGCCGTTCCTGCTGCCAAATATGATATAGACAAGGATGCCCAGATAGCACACGCCAATATTGCTATAGCCTCCAGCAATATCATAGGAAAGATGCCGGGTAACAGTGTACAACGGGATTTCCTGTCACAAGCGTTCTCAGACTTCATCTTCGCCATCGTCATAGAAGAATTAGGATTACTGGGAGGCGCCTTTGTAGTGATCCTCTACATCTGGCTGTTGATGCGGGCGGGTAAAATAGCCCGAAGAAGTGAAAAAAGTTTTCCTGCCTTTCTGGTGATGGGCATCGCCCTGCTACTGGTATCTCAGGCGATGCTTAACATGATGGTGGCCGTAGGTCTGTTCCCCGTCACCGGACAACCCCTGCCGCTTATCAGCAAAGGAGGAACCTCTACACTCATCAACTGCGCCTACATCGGTATGATATTAAGTGTCAGCCGCTACGTAGCTGAGCAAGAAGAGAAGAAAGCTGCCGAGCAACAGGCGTTGGAAGAAGCCGAACTGGCAGCCAAGGCCGAACGGCGCCAGGAAATAGTAGCCGCCATGCAGGAAGCCATTACTACACTTCCGTCAGGTGACACAGCCGCCACTTCCCTCCCGTCGGAGGAAAACTCGCTGTCCGATGACTTGAAGGCATTACTGAATGCGGCCGGGAAGCGGGAGCCGGAAGAAGAAATATAATATAAACCATTCATTTTAAAAGTATTATTTATACTTTTGCGAATAATTCGACTAAAAAGGAATTATGGAAGAAAATTTAAGAATCATCATCAGCGGAGGAGGAACCGGGGGACACATTTTCCCCGCAGTCTCTATTGCCAACGCCATCAAGGAACAACATCCCGAAGCGGAAATTCTGTTCGTAGGTGCTGAAGGCAGAATGGAGATGCAACGCGTTCCTGCTGCCGGATACCCTATAAAAGGATTACCTGTTGCCGGATTCGACCGTAAGAACTTATTAAAAAATATTTCGGTTCTTTTTAAATTGGTCAAAAGTCAGCTATTGGCACGTAAAATCATCAAGGACTTCAAGCCACATGCAGCAGTAGGTGTAGGCGGATATGCCAGCGGTCCCACTTTGAAAATGGCCGGGATGATGGGTATTCCGACACTGATACAAGAGCAGAACTCTTATGCCGGAGTAACCAACAAACTATTGGCAAAGAAAGCCCGCAAAATATGTGTGGCATACGACGGCATGGAACGTTTCTTTGAAAAAGACAAGATTATCCTGACCGGCAACCCCGTCCGCCAAGGACTGCGCAACCATCACATCAGCCGTGAAGATGCTATCCGCTCTTTCGGGCTGGACCCATCCAAGAAAACAATCCTGATTGTAGGAGGAAGCTTGGGAGCACGCACCATCAACAACTGCGTGATGGAAGGTTTGGACAAGATTAAAACATCCGGCGCGCAGTTTATCTGGCAAACCGGAAAAATATATATCGACGAAGCACGCGCCGCAGTAGCCCAAGCCGGTGAGTTACCAATGCTCCATGTAACCGATTTTATCAGTGATATGACCGCCGCATACAGTGCTGCCGATTTAATAATCAGCCGTGCAGGTGCAGGTTCTATCTCTGAGTTCTGTTTGTTGCAGAAACCCGTCATTCTGGTTCCGTCGCCTAATGTGGCCGAAGATCATCAGACCAAGAACGCACTGGCGCTGGTCAAATAAAAACGCAGCGCTCTATATCAAGGACGCCGCTGCCAAAGAAGCTCTGCTGGAACAAAGCAGTTGAAACCGTGAAACAGCCGGAAACACTGAAAAGTTTAAGTACAAATATTGCTAAATTAGCCTTTACCGACTCAGCCAACGTTATTGCCCGGGAGGTATTCAAACTGGCTGATAAATACAGAAAAGAAAATGGACGTTAACACATTAAAATCAGTTTATTTCATCGGCGCCGGAGGCATCGGCATGAGCGCATTGGTACGCTACTTCCTGTCAAAAGGCAAGAAGGTAGGCGGATATGACCGTACGCCCAGTGAACTGACAGAAAAGCTGATAGAAGAAGGAGCAGCCATCCATTACGAAGAAAACACGGGACTGATAACGGATGCATTCCGCAACCCGGCAACTACATTAGTTGTCTATACTCCGGCTGTCCCCGACACACATAAAGAGTTTACCTATTTCCGGGAAAACGGTTTCGAGATACATAAACGTTCGCAGGTATTGGGAATGCTTACCCATGCAGGAAAAGGACTTTGTGTAGCCGGCACTCACGGTAAGACCACCACTTCCACCATGACAGCCCATCTGTTACACCAATCCCATGTAGGATGCAACGCCTTTTTGGGAGGCATCTCAAAGAATTACGGCACCAACCTGCTGTTGTCTGACAGTAGTGAATACATGGTTATTGAAGCCGATGAGTTCGACCGTTCTTTCCATTGGCTCTCTCCCTACATATCGGTGATTACCGCAACAGATCCCGATCACCTGGATATCTACGGAACCAAAGAGGCTTATCTGGAAAGCTTTCCGCAAATACACCTCACTCATCCAGCCGGGAGGTGCATTGATTGTACGCAAAGGCATCGAACTGCAACCGGCCTTGCAGAATGGCGTGAAGCTGTACACCTATTCTAAAGAAGAGGGTGACTTTCATGCAGAGAATATCCGTATTGGAAACGGTGAGATTTTCTTTGATTACGTATCACCACTGGGAAATATCCCCAATATACAGTTAGGTGTCCCCGTCAGCATCAACATAGAGAATGGAGTAGCTGCCATGGCTTTAGCGCAGATGAGCGGATTGACCGATGAAGAAATAAAGAGAGGTATGGCAAGTTTCCGCGGAGTAGACCGTCGTTTCGATTTCAAGATAAAGAACGACAAGGTAGTTTTCCTGAGCGACTATGCGCACCATCCTTCCGAGATAAAGCAAAGCATACTCTCCATGCGTGCCCTCTACCGGGACAAGAAGCTGACGGCTATTTTCCAGCCACACCTCTACACACGTACCCGTGATTTCTACAAAGATTTTGCCGACAGCCTTTCCTTGTTGGACGAAGTCATCCTGGTAGATATCTATCCGGCACGCGAGCAACCCATCCCCGGCGTCACCAGCAAACTGATTTACGACCATCTGCGTCCGGGCATCGAGAAGAGCATGTGCAAGAAAGAAGAAATTCTAGACGTACTGAGCAAGAAAGATATAGAAGTATTAATCACCCTGGGTGCGGGCGACATAGATAACTATGTACCCCAAATCTGCGGATTACTGAATAAAAGATGATAAAGAAAATTCTCATACTCCTGTTTCTGTTGCTGATAACCGCCTACCTTATTGTAGCCGTTACCGCTTTCAACACCAAGCCTGCCGATCAGGTTTGCAAGGGTATGGAATTGATTATCAAGGACAGTATAGACCATGGCTTCATCAGCCAGAAAGAAGTACTCCGCTTACTGAACGGTAAGAAACTCTCCCCCGTGGGCAAGAAGATGGGCGACATCAACACCCGCCTGCTGGAAGAAGAACTCAGCCAACATCCCTTGATTGAAAATGTGGAATGTTACCGTACACCGGGATGCAAAATAGGTATCGAAGTGACACAGCGCCTCCCCATCCTCAGAGTGATGGCAAACAATGGAGACAACTATTATATTGACAATAAAGGAAAAATTATGCCGATACCCAACAGTTCGGCACACGTAGCTGTTGTTACAGGATACGTGGATCGTGATTTTGCCGTCAAGGAACTATATACGTTAGGAGCCTTTCTACAAGCCCATCCGCTATGGGATGCCCAGATAGAGCAGATCAATGTGACACAGGCCAAAGAACTGGAACTGGTTCCACGAGTTGGTGAACATATCATATTCTTAGGCAAGCCCGGGAATTATGAGGAAAAGTTCGAGAAACTAAAAACTTTTTATGAGAAAGGACTGAACCAAGTAGGCTGGAACAAGTACAGCCGCATCAGTCTGGAATTTAATAATCAGATTATTTGTACTAAAAAAGAGAAGTAAGATATGGCAGCAACAGATTTTATAGTAGCAATAGAACTGGGATCCTCCAAGATCACAGGTATTGCAGGAAAGAAACATGCGGACGGAAGCATACAAGTGCTGGCCCTCGCCAGCGAAAACTCTTCGGATTTTATCCGTAAGGGAGTGATTTACAATCTGGATAAAACCGCACAAAGCCTTACTTCGATTATCAAGAAACTGGAATCGACATTAAAGGCTTCTATCGGAAAGGTCTATGTAGGCATCGGAGGACAATCTCTACGCACCATCCGTAATACGGAGGTACGTCATCTGGAAGAAGAAACCAAGATTTCACAGGAACTGATTGACTCCATTATGGACAGCAACCGCGAAGTCCCCATCATAGACCAGGAAATACTGGAAGTAGCACCTCAGGAATATAAAGTGGGCATCAACCTGCTGGCCGATCCTGTAGGAGTTCCCAGCGATCATATAGAAGGGCGTTTCCTTAATATCATCGCCCGCAGCAGCGTGAAGCAGAACATTGACAAATGTTTCAAACAGGCAGGAATCGAAATAGCCGACTACATCATCTCACCGTTGGCCCTGGCCAATGCCGTACTGACCAACAGTGAAAAACGCTCGGGCTGCATGTTCATCGACTTTGGCGCAGATACGACTACTGTATCTGTTTACAAAAACAACATACTCCGCCATTTGGCAGTCATCCCATTGGGAGGCAGCAACATCACCAAAGATATTTGCAGCCAGCAAATTGAAGAGGAAGATGCCGAAGAATTGAAAAAGAAATACGGCAATGCTTATGCCGACAAGTCGGAGGACGGAGATGACAACCCTACCTACTCGCTGGACGGGAAATGCAGTATTGAGTCACACTTACTGGAAGACATCGTAGAAGCACGTATCAATGAGATACTGGCCAATGTATGGAACCAGATTGTTCTTTCGGGATATGAAGACAAACTGCTGGCAGGAGCTATCATTACCGGTGGTGCCGCCAATCTAAAGAATATGGAGGAAGCATTCAGTAACCGTACCAAAATAGAAAAGGTTAGAATGGCCAAAGAAAGTCAGCTAAGTCTGAAAGGCGGTATGGTGGAACTGAAAAAAGATGGTACATGCAATACGATCATCGCTTTACTAGGAGCTGGAAAAGAAAACTGTTACCGTCCGGAACGTCCTATGAAACCCGTACAAGTACCTCTCTTCGATGAAAGCGGCGAGAATGTGGAAGACAAAAGGAAAAGAGAGAAAGAAGAAGCAGCCAGAGCAGCAGCGGCAGCCAAGAAAGCAGAGGAAGAGGAGAAGCTGCGAAAAGCCACTTGCGAGAACCTGATAAGAAACGCAAAAGAACTGAAAGAGGCAGGCAAATACAAAAATGCCCTGTCGCAACTGGCCAAAGCACGCGATTTGGGAGTAACAGAAGCTTTGAACCAAATACGCGACCTGGAAAAAGAAATCAAGAGTTTGAAAGAAGCCAACAGTCCGATCAAACGGCTGACCGACTTGTTTGGAAAGATTCTGGAAGAATAATAACGAATTACATCACCTTAATATAATATAGAAGATTATGTCTGATGAAACTATAATGCCATTCGATTTCCCGGTAGAAAACCCGACTATCATTAAAGTAATCGGTGTGGGAGGTGGCGGCGGCAATGCCGTAAATCACATGTATAAAGAAGGTATACACGATGTAACATTTGTTGTGTGCAACACAGATAACCAGGCGTTGGCCGAATCCCCCGTTCCCGTGAAGTTGCAACTGGGAAAAGAAGGATTAGGGGCCGGAAACCGCCCGGAGCGTGCACGTGAAGCAGCCGAAGAAAGCATAGAAGATGTAAAAGGAATGTTGAACGACGGCTGTAAAAATGGTATTTATCACTGCCGGAATGGGAGGAGGTACCGGAACCGGTGCGGCTCCGATCATTGCCAAGACAGCCAAAGATATGGATATCCTCACCGTAGGTATTGTTACCATTCCGTTCCTTTTTGAAGGAAACCGGAAGATTGACCAGGCACTGGACGGCGTGGAGAAAATGAGCCAGCATGTAGATGCCCTGCTGGTGATTAACAATGAACGTCTGCGTGATATTTATTCGGACTTCAGCGTGATGAACGCTTTCGGCAAAGCGGATGACACTTTATCTATCGCAGCCAAGAGTATTGCCGAGATTATCACCATCCGCGGTACCATCAACCTGGACTTCAATGATGTGAAAACGGTATTAAAAGACGGTGGTGTAGCCATTATGAGTACGGGATACGGCAAAGGGGAAAGCCGTGTGAGCCAGGCTATCAATGATGCGCTCCATTCCCCGTTGCTGAACAACAACGATATCTTCAACTCGAAGAAGATCCTGTTCAACATCTCTTTCAGCACCAAGAGCGAGTTGATGATGGAAGAAATGAATGAGGTTCATGACTTCATGAGTAAATTCGGCAAAGACGTGGAAACCAAATGGGGGCTCTATATTGACGAGTCGCTGGAAGAGCAGGTGAAGTTCACCGTACTTGCCACCGGTTTCGGCATCAAGGATGTACCGGGCATGGACAACATGATGAACAAACGCACCATTGAGGAACAAAAGAAACTGGAAGAGCTGGAGGAAGAGGAACAGCGCAAAGATGAACGTCGTGGAGATTACTACGGCAAAGACACCTTCAAGAACAGCAACAAGAAGAAACGCCACAACATTTACATCTTCAGTCTGGAGGATCTGGACAATGATGATATTATCAGTATGGTGGAAACAACCCCTACTTTCCAACGTACCAAAACTGTGTTGGAAAGTATCCAGTCCAAAGCAATAGCCGAAGAAGAGGAAACGTTCAATAACGATACCGAAAACGGCGGAATAACGATCACATTTTAACAACTAAAATAGAAAAGAACTATGGATTTATTTGACGTAATCAGCAACGATATCAAAGAGGCTATGAAAGCCAAGGACAAAGTGAAACTGGAAACTTTGCGTAATGTGAAAAAATTCTTCCTTGAAGCAAAGACAGCACCGGGCGCCAACGACACTTTGACGGATGACGCTGCATTGAAAATCATGCAGAAACTGGTAAAACAAGGGAAAGATTCAGCCGCCATTTACCAAAGTCAGGGCCGCACCGACTTGGCAGAAGCCGAACTGGCCCAAGTGGCAGTGCTTGAAGCCTATCTGCCCAAACAAATGAGTAACGAAGAACTGGAAGCGGCTTTAAAAGAAATTATTGCAGAAGTGAGTGCCGCCGGTCCTCAGGATATGGGTAAAGTCATGGGCGTCGCCACCAAAAAGTTGGCAGGCAAAGCCGAAGGACGTGCCATCTCGGCTAAAGTGAAAGAATTACTGGGATAATACTCCGGCAATCCATATTCAAGAAACGAAGCTTCTGCCCCGATTCATCTTTACGGACAGAAGTTTCGTTTTTTATAAAATCAGTGAGAAGCAAACGTATGCAGTACCCTATCCAGCTTCCCAAGCAAATAAAAGGCTAGTTTATCATTTTAAACTTTTTCCGTTTATCATTCTCACTTCACCAATGCCCTGGAATTCAAAGTATCCTTCAGTGTATTCAGCCACAATAAAAAGCTGATATACAGCGCATAAGGCTGACAGTAGCTCCTTCAGTACGCTGTCAGCACCTTCAGCCGCCACAACACCCGCACCGGACCGATGTCTTTGACCATCATGCTAAAGGACAAAGATGAGTCATACAATATCGTGGTCAAAAGATTGCACCTGCTTTCCGTCTTAACTTTCAAGACAGGAATAATACCCATTTGCTTCCCGCTTCATTTATCGTTTCACTTTAGTGATGAAGCTTTAGCACGCTAGTGATGAGATTTCATCATTCCAGTGAAACAACTTCATCACTAAAGTGAAACGATAGATAAAAAAGGCGCGAAACATGAACACATCCTGATAAGAAAGGATTTCACGAGAACAACTCTTTCAGCACATCCAGCGATTTCAGCACCGGAAAATCCGGCAGATGCAAACGATAATAATCATTCATAATAACCAGACAGCGGTTACGCTCCAGACGGCTCATAGTAAAAAGATGCATTGTTTCATAATTCATACGCATTAAAAGGTTGATACGTGAAGCCTCCTCCGGTTTCAAAAAAGCACCATGTAATGGCTGGACAGACACGAAACAGGCATTCAGCATATCAAAAAAAACATCCTTCCCTATAATCCTCCGTATTAGGATACAGACCGAGGAAACGTGAAAAACGCATCAGAAAAACCAATGAAAATTGGAGAAACTTCTGTCGCATTCGTCCAGCCACCGGATAGAATGCTCCAAATAAGCAAACAACGGCCCGTTCTCCGCTTCTTCACGCAAAGCACGATACAGAAATTCCGCCAAGAACATGGCAATGGAAGATTTATAAGGATCGTATGGCAACGTGCGGAAAGGATGCCACGACTTCGCTTCTTTTATACGATACAAATTGGACATAGGACGATAATCCGCTTCAAAACTCTATCATGGAAAGCGGCTGGAACAATACCGTCTTCACCGCCGATTTCCGTGAACGGGGAACAGACACAAGAAAAGAAGCACGGCCATTCTCGCGCGTATAAATATCAACGATATTCGAAGTATCATTATATTTTAAGGTATG
>ENA-OQJK01000287-OQJK01000287.1-human-gut-metagenome-genome-assembly--contig:-NODE-287-length-10581-cov-2.368280_pt1 | contig 10581 bp, 9 predicted proteins | sample MGYA00242605_ERZ504771 | MGnify/ENA primary metagenome ERZ504771 (study PRJEB26092, sample SAMD00036353) | human gut metagenome | host: Homo sapiens | study: EMG produced TPA metagenomics assembly of... | reverse complement strand
AGCCGTACAGCCCGTCGGGATATTCATACACAGTCTCCTCCCGCAGCCCCTGGAGCTGGATTTCCACTCCCAGCTCTTCCCGGCACTCCCGGACAGCGCAGTCCTCTCCGGTTTCTCCCGGTTCAATTTTCCCGCCGGGAAATTCCCAAAGATAGCCGCAGCTTCCGCCTGGGCCTCTCCGGCAAATCAATATTTTATCGTTCCTTCTCAAAATAGCCGCTGCGATCCGTTTCATTTTTTCTCCCTATCATTCAATAAAGCTTAGGATTCTTCCCATTACCAGGGATCCACCGCGCCCGTTCCGCGTTTGCCAGGATCGCCAACGCTGTTAACGATTTCCACGGCTTTCCCCCATTGAGGGAAAGCCTTCCCAGCGCCGCCTCACGGCAAAAAATCCGCCTAAAAGCCCTGCGCTGCCACCCGCTCTCCCGGACTCAGCAGAACCGCGCTTCCCCCTGAGGAACGCTGCCCAGCACCTTGACGTAAAACCGGCGGTTTCTCGGGCCGTCGAACTCACAGAAGTAAATTCCCTGCCAAGTGCCCAGCACCAGGCCGCCGTTTTCGATCAGCACTGTGGCGCTGCTGCCCATGAAGCTGGCCTTCAGGTGGGCTGTCGTGTTCCCCTCCATGTGCCGGTACTCCGGACGGTCCGGGAAGGTCTTTTTCAGGCCGAACAGCATATCCTTCACTACATTGGGATCCGCGTTTTCATTGATCGTGATCCCCGCGGTAGTGTGGGGGCTGTAAATCACACAGACGCCATCCTGAACCCCGCTTTTCCCCACTGCGTCCCTCACCTGCCGGGTCACGTTGTAAAAGCCCTCTTCATCGGTCCGAACCGGATATTCAAATTTTTCCATCTGATATTTTCCTTTCATAATATTTATTTGCGGACAGTCAAAGGCCCGTCCGCCCGGCTGTTTCTTGGTGCACAGAAAATTCCCGCCCATTGCGGCGGCTCAGGAAAATTTACAATAACGCTCGCCGTTCCAAAATTCCAGAGTATGGATATCTTTTTGCGGTGGGAAATCAATTCAGGAGCCGGCGCCGGCTCTGTCCAGGCAGCCGGCTTTTCCTCTGGAAAACGCCTCTTTTCCGGGAAGCAGCCCTCCAGCATATTGAAAAGCGCCGCTGCTCCTATTCTCTAAGTGTAAAAACGCTGCGTTCTCTCCGCCTACGGCCGCGCCCTTTTTTCTGCTATTCTTCCGGCCGATATTTCCATCCGCAGTCGTTATGGTACACCATCAGCTTCGTCATGCCGCCATCCACTGTGATGGTTTCCCCATTGATAAAGCTGTTTTCCTCGTCGCATAAAAACAGCGCCGTCCGGGCGATATCCTCCGGCACGCCGATTCTTCCGGATGGATGCTGCCTCCGGTCCGCAGGAGAATCCCCGGGAACATAGCCCTCCCGATAATAGGCGCCGGTGTCGATCCAGCCGGGGGCGATGGCGTTCACCCGAACCCGGCCCGCCAGGCTGACCGCCATAGCGTGGGTCAGGGCGGCGACGCCGCCCTTGGCCGCCGTGTAGCTTTCCGTGTTTTCCTGGGACTGGACCGCTCGGGTGGAAGAAAGGTTCACCACACAGCCTCCCGAATTAAAATAGGGCAGAAACCGCTGGGTCAAATAGTAAGGAGCCGCAACCCCCACCTTTAAAACCGCCAGGAAGTCCTCATAGCCGCAAGGAGTCAAAAGCCCTCCCCGATTGATGCACATATTGTTTATTAAATAATCAATATTACCATATGTATTAATTGTTTTCTGAACAAACGCTTCCAACGCTTCTGGGGCTTCCCCATTCCCGCAGAAAAATAGAGCGTCTTTTCCCATTCGTTGAAGAAAATTCAGGTTTTCCTCTCCAGCCCTTTGGCCGCAGTCAAAAAAAGCGATCCTGCATCCAGCATCCGCAAACGCCCGGGTCAAGCATCTGCCGATCCCTAAAGCGCCGCCGGTAATGACAGCCGTTTTATTCTGAAAGCCCATGATGATACAGCTTCCTCCTTTCATCTATCAGCGTCTTTCCAGACCTATCGAAAGACTTTTCCCCATTGTTTCAATGATTATCAAGCTTTTTTCAAAAGCTAAAAGTATATCTATCAATTTATAATACAAATAGTAATTATATTCCCTTGACCTTCCAAAAAATTTTATTATCCCAGCCTGCTGCGGCGCCGCGGGAGGCTTCCGCGCTAATCAAGCCGCAAAACAGGACATAAAAGCCATAGCGTTACCAATTTTATGCCTGGAAGCTGAAGCTATTATAACACGGCTTTTCTAAAAAGCACAGCAGGATCTCTGAAAAAATTTACAAATTGTTTTATTCTTTTTTCCTCTGTGTGCTATAATACTGGCGTGTATTGACCGACCGGTCGGTCGGCAGAAAACAGATCGCCAGGAGGACTATTCCATGCTCTCAAAATTCAGCGTTAAAAAACCGTTTACCGTCGTGGTTGCCGTTATCATGGTTTTCATTCTAGGAGCGGTCTCCTTCATGAATATGACCACCGATCTTCTTCCCAACATTGAGCTTCCCTATGTGGTAGTATCCACCACTTACGCAGGGGCAAGCCCGGAAAAGGTGGAATCCAGCGTGACAAAGCCGATGGAATCGGCCTTGAGCACTTTATCCGGCGTAAAAAGCGTCAGCTCCATATCCAGTGAAAACGCCAGTATCGTCATGCTGGAATTTGAGCAGGGCACCAATATGGACTCCGCCTCCATTGAGATCTCCAACCGGCTGGACCAGGTAAAAGCCAAGTTCGACGACGGGGTCGGCTCTCCCACCATGATGCGGATCTCACCGGACATGATGCCGGTGATGGTGGCCAGCGTAGACGCCGGGGGCAAAAGCGTGGAGGAAGTCACCAAGCTGGTGAACGACACGGTGCTTCCCGCCCTCCAGCGGGTGGACGGCGTCGGTTCTGTCACAGCCTCGGGCCTGGTGGAGCAGCAGCTGAAAATCACCCTGGACCAGGGCAAAATCGACGAGCTGAACGATAGGGTGCTCCAGGCGGTGGACGCCCAGCTTTACGATGCGAAAAAGGAGCTGGACGTACGCCCAGGCCAAGCTGGACGAGGGCAGACAGCAGCTGGAGTCCGGCCAGGAGGGCGCGGTTTCCCAGCTGACCGCCGGCAGCGTTCAGGTAGATTCCGCTGTGGCCCAATTGAACGCCCTGCTGGCGGAGGACACCATTTTGTCCTCTCAAAAGGCGGGCTTCGAGACGGAGCGGGCCGCCTATGCCGGCGGGCTGAAGCAGGCCCAGGACGGCCTGGCGGAGGCTCAGGCCGCCTTAACCCAGCTTCAGCAAAGCTATGAGGCTGTGAACACCGGCCTTCAGGGGCTTGAGGCCTTCGTGTCCACCCCCACCGGCGCGGCCCTGTTCCCCAACGGTCTGCCCGCCTCCACGGCGGAGGAGCTGTTAGCCCTGTCCCCGGAGGAGTTTGAGAGCTTTCGAGCCGCCGTGTCCTCCATCCCCACCTTGGGAGAGGCTTTCGCCTCTCTGACCCAGGACAGTCTCCGCCAGATGACGGATGGGATCGGCCAGCTGCAGGAAACCGTGGATTCCCTGCCCGGCACCATTGCCGACGCTCAGGCCAGAATCACGGAAATCGATACCGAGCTGCAAAATATCAAGACCCGCCAGGCCACCCTGGCGGCCATGAGGCCTCAGCTGGAGGAGCAGCTGAAAGCCGCCCAGGACGGCTACGAGCAGCTGGAAAGCGGCAAGCTGACAGCAGGCAGCGAATTTGCCCAGGCCAGCGCCCAGATCGTATCCGGCCAAAGCCAGCTGGACGCCGCCAAGGCGGAATTTGAAAAAGCGAGAGAGCAGGCCCTGGAAAAAGCCGATATCTCCGGCGTGATCACCCAGGAAATGATCAGCCAGATCCTGACGGCTCAGAACTTCAATATGCCCGCCGGCTATCTGGATTCTGAAAGCGGGCAGCAGTATCTGGTAAAGGTCGGAGAGCAGTACGGCAGCATCGAGGAGCTTCAGGACAGCGTGCTGTTTTCCATCGGCACGGAGGGCATAGGCGACATCCGTCTTTCCGACGTAGCCTCTGTGGAGCAGACCAGCAACGCCGGGGAAGCCTATGCCAAGGTCAACGGCAATGAGGGCGTGGTCCTGTCCTTTCAAAAGCAGTCCACCGCGTCCACGGCTACCGTATCCCAGCGGATCAACGAGGCCATCGGGAAGCTTCAGTCGGAAAACCCCGATTTACATATTATCCCTCTGATGGATCAAGGGGACTACATTAATATGATCATCCAGTCGGTGCTGCAAAACCTGATCCTAGGCGGTATTCTGGCGATCCTGGTGCTGGCCCTGTTCCTGCGGGATGTCAAGCCCACGGTGATTATCGCCTTCTCCATTCCCATCAGCGTACTATTCGCCATGGTGCTGATGTACTTCACCGACATTACCTTAAACATCATCTCCCTGTCCGGCCTCGCCTTGGGGGTCGGTATGCTGGTGGATAACAGCATCGTGGTCATCGAGAATATCTACCGGCTGCGAAACCAGGGGGTACCGGCGGCAAAGGCCGCTGTCAAGGGAGCCACCCAGGTGGCGGGAGCCATTTTCGCCTCCACCCTGACCACCATCTGCGTATTTCTGCCCATCGTGTTCACTCAGGGCATCTCCAGAGAGCTTTTCACCGACATGGGACTGACCATCGCTTATTCCCTGCTGGCCAGCCTGGTGGTCGCCCTCACCCTGGTGCCCGCCATGGGCTCCACCATGCTGCGGAAAACCAAGGAGAAGAAGCACCGCTGGTTCGAAGGCTTTACCAACGGCTACGAAAAGGTGCTGCGGTTCTCCTTAAAGCATAAAATCGTGGTCATCGCCGGCGTGCTGGCGCTGCTGGTATTCGCTGTCTTTGAAGCGGTAAACATGGGCACCGCCTTCATGCCGGAGATGGATTCCCCCCAGATGATGGCCACCATGGAAATGCCCAAGGAGGCTACCCAGCAGGAAGGCTATGAAATGGCCGACGAGGTCATGAGCCGGATCGGCGGCCTGGACGATGTGGAAACCGTAGGTGCGATCTCCGGCGGAATGTCCATGAGCTCGTCCTCCTCCGGCAACACCTACAGCTTCTATATTTTATTGAAGGAAAACGGCCGCACCCGCTCCAACGCCCAAATGGCGGAATTAATCACCGGAGCTACCCAGGATCTGGACTGTGAGCTCAGCGTTTCCGCCTCCACCATGGATATGTCCGCGCTGGGCGGCAGCGGAATCTCCCTGGAGGTCAAAGGGGACGACGTGGATACCCTGAACGATATCTCCCAGGATCTGGTGGAGATGCTCAGCGGAATCGAGGGCACCACCGAGGTGACCGGAGGCATCACCGAGGGGGATATGGAAACCCGGATCGTAGTGGATAAAAACAAGGCTATGGAGCACGGCCTGACCGTGGCCCAGGTCTATCAGGAAATCGCCGCCGCTCTGCAGACGGAAGCCACCGCTACCACTCTGACCATCGGCTCGGATGACCTGCCGGTGATCGTGGTAAAAAGCCCGGAGGATGCTCTGACCCGGGAAGGCCTGATGTCCCATGAGATTTCCGTTACCAACCAGCAGACCGGGGAAACAGAAGCCGTTCCCCTCCATGAGATCGCCGAGGCCCAGGACGCGGAAAGCGTCAGCTCCATTAACCGGGAAAACCAGGTGCGGTATATGACCGTGACCGCCGGCGTGGATAACGACCATAATATCGGCCTGGTGAGCCGTGAGCTGGAGGAAAAGCTGGCGGCCTACGAGGTGCCCGAGGGCTACACCGTAGAGATCCAGGGCGAAACCGAAACCATCAACTCCGCCATGAACGACCTGATTCTGATGATCGTTCTGGCCGTGGTGTTTATCTATCTGATTATGGTGGCCCAGTTCCAGAGCCTTTTGTCTCCCTTTATCGTCATGTTTACCATTCCTCTGGCCTTCACCGGCGGCCTTCTGGCTTTGTGGCTCACCGGCAGCCCCATTTCCATTATCGCCATGCTGGGCTTTTTAATGCTGGCCGGCGTGGTGGTCAACAACGGCATTGTATTTGTGGACTATGTGAACCAGCTGCGGCTGGAGGGGGTGGACAAAAAGGATGCCTTGATCCAGACCGGCCGCACCCGCCTGCGTCCCATTCTGATGACCGCCCTGACCACCATTTTAGCTATGGTCACCATGGCTCTGGGCCTGGGAGACGGTGCGGAAATGACCCAGCCCATGGCTATCGTCACCATTGGCGGCCTCACCTACGCCACCCTGCTGACCTTGCTTGTGGTGCCGGTGCTTTACGACGTATTCCATAAAAGGCCCATGAAGAAAGTAGATTTGGAGGATGATTTATCGTGAGCGGTCCCGAGGAGAAAAAAGCAGTGAACAGCCCTCAGGATAAGAAAACGGCGGTTTTAGAGGCTGTCATCAGCCTGGTAATGGAGGGAAAAAGCCTGGAAGCCCTGACCGTATCGGAAACCGCGGCCCGGGCGGGCATTGGAAAGGGAACTGTATACGAGTATTTCCCCTCTAAGGAAGCTATGACCGCCGCCGCAGTGTGCTATTACATGCGCCGGGAGCTCACCGCCCTCCAGGGCCTGATCCCTCTGGATCGGGGCTTTCGGATCGCGGTGGAGTCCTCTATGACCACCGTGGCGGAAGCGGTTCAGAGCAGGCTTTCCTTTTTTCATATGGTTTCCGGTTTTTCCTGCTTCGAAATGAAGCGCTGCCTGGAGGGTCAGGAGCCCGCAGAGGAAATCCGCAATGTCGTCCAGGAGCAGATCCGCCGGATTTTGGCGCTTGGGGCAGAGGAAGGGCTGATCTCCGGAGGCTTCTCCGAGGAATACCAGACCATGTGCTTTTTAGGCGCCGTAGGCTCCTATCTGGCATCCCTGCAGGCTCAGCTTCTGCCTGAGCCCCAGGCCAGAGCCTATGCCTATCAAATGCTGATCCGTTCGCTGTCGGCTGCCAGCCCCGCGGAAGCCCCCGCGCTTTAAATTAAAATCATGTATGATACTCCAGGCACTGCCGGAAACATTGCCTTGCGTACCCTGTAAGGGCGTCGAACCGGACCCCAGGGCCGCTGAAACTCCGCTGTTCCAATTCTTTGGACTGCCGGTGCGCAAAGGGTAAGGCTCCCTCTGGCTTCATCCGTCTGTTTTATCAGTCTCTCCATCGTTATCCTACCCGCTTTGTCCTTGAAAGAAGGCTGCTTCCGCAAGGCGCTTTGGCAGCCGCTGCGGCCAATTCCCCTGAATAAATTCTGATGCTTTTTCCGGCGGGTCGCGGAGCGTCTCTGTCAAAAGTGGAATTTCTAAATGAAATTTTGGAATTCCACTTTCTTTTTCCTCCGAACCTAAGTATAATAAAAAGATAAACGTTTTTTAAGGCGTTTTATCTTTTGAAATCAGTCTGTTTATAAATTTGAAAAAGAAGCTATTGGGAGGTAAAAAAATGTTAGCCACTTTAAACCAGGTATTGAAAATCGCTGAAGAAAAGCAGTACGCTATCGCCGCGTTCAACACGCCCACCCTGGAAAGCCTGCAGGCCGCCGTCGATAAGGCAGAGGAGCATCAGGTACCCGTCATTGTGGCCCACGCTCAGCTTCACGAGCCGGTCACTCCCCTTTCTGTTATCGGCCCTGTCATGGTCGCCTTGGCGAAAAGGGCGTCGGTTCCCGTATGCGTCCACCTGGATCACGGCGAGACTCTGGACTATTTAAAGCAGGCTCTGGAGCTGGGCTTCACCTCCGTAATGTACGACGGCTCCGCCCTGCCCTATGAGGAGAACGTGGCTAACACCAAAAAGGCCGTAGCGATGGCCAGAGAATACGGCGCCAATGTGGAAGCGGAAATCGGAAGCCTAGGAAAAGCGGAGGGCGCCGGTATGGCTCACGAAAACGATCCCGCCACTTATACCGACCCGTCCCTGGCGGAGCAGTTCGTCAAGGATACGGGCGTAGACGCCTTGGCCTGTTCCTTCGGCACCGCCCACGGTATTTACACCGCCAAGCCTAAGCTGGATTTCCCCAGAATCGAGAAGATCCACCAGCTCACCGGCGTGCCGCTGGTAATGCACGGAGGCTCCGGCGTCAGCCCTGAGGACTACGTGGAAGCCATCAAGCGCGGCGTGCGGAAAATCAATTATTACACCTATATGGCCCGGGAGGGTACAAACGCCGCCAAGGCTTACCTGAAGGATCATCCCGACGTGATTTATTATCATGACATCGCCTGCGCTGCCAGAGACGCTATGAAAAACGATGTAGAAAAGGCCATGAGTGTATTTTACGGCCTAAAGAAATAAGAGAAATCTTAAAAGCTTTCTGCTGTCTTTGCTAAGGCTGGAAAACGGGGAAAGCCCCTTAAAGGGGCTTTCCCCGTTCATCTTCTTAAGGGGCTTTCTAAAAGGCCCGGAAGCACCAGGGTCAGCCAGCTATGTCAGTCTTTATTTTCTCAGCGGCTTCCTCCGGCGTGCGCCTCCCCACATCCAATTTCCAGGTATCCAGGCTTTGATAGAGAGGCAGCCTCTTTCTGCTCCGCTCCAGCACATCTGGGTGACGGCGCCCCCCGGCGGATATCTTTTTTCCAGCCGCTGTATTAAAATCTCCTCCGAGCATACCAGGGAGTAGGAATACAGGGTAAACGCCGTTCCCGTCAGCCGGGACAAAAGCTCGTCGATGATTTCCTGCTGGTGCATGACCCAGGAAAAAATCACATATTCCGTTTGGGAACATCTTAGGAAGCTTCCCAGCAGGTGGGCGATGTTATCCATTGCCATGGCCTTTGTCTCCTCAGTGACCTCAAAGGGATTTAAATTCCAGCACCAATCCCCATCCAGCCATACCGACGGCATCAGCCTTTGATGAAGCGCCCTGCATACCGAGCTTTTTCCCACGCCCATGGTACCGCCCACTAAAATCAATTTCTTCATGGCTTATTCTCCGATAATTTTCACCAGGACGTGCTTCTCCCGCCTGCCGTCGAACTCATAGTAAAAAATCTGCTCCCAGGTGCCAAAATCCAGGCGCCCTCCGGTTACGGCCACCACGGCTTCCCTTCCCATCACCGACCGCTTCAGATGGGCGTCGGCGTTGTCCTCATAGCCATTATGGCGGTACTGGCCGTAGGGCTTTTCCGGCGCCAGCTTTTTCCAGCCAAGCCTCCAGGTCCCGGTGAAGTCCAGGCTCATCATCGTTGATAAATACACTGGCCGTAATATTCATGGCGTTGACCAAAACCAGTCCCTCCTGGACGCCGCTTTCTTCCAGCGCTTTCTCAACCTCGCCTGTGATGTTTACCAGGCCTCTGCGGCTCGGCACACGGAACCACAGCTCCTTACGGTAGGATTTCACAGCATCGCTTCCTTTCCTTTATTTTTTCGCAGCTCCTTGCGGTACAGCTCTGTGTAAACCAGCCTTCCCTCGATTCGCTCCGACTTCATCAGACTGACGGCGGCGGCTTTGGTTTTTACCGGCTCCAACCGGTTTTTCAGCGTGTAAAAAGGGGTTTCCGGCTTTTCTACCGCCTGCCGGGCTAACGTCAGGTGCGGACGGTACGGCCGGTCCTCAACCGCAATCCCCTTGCCTGCCAGAGCGTTTTTCAGCTCCAGGTACAGGTTTTGCAGCGGTAAGGAGGGCTCTATTCCGGCCCAGTAAAGATCTCCGCCGTCTCGTTGAAATCTGCCCAGGCCCCGGATTTCCAGAGGAAAGGGGCCGGTCCGGATTTCCTCCATAGCCTCCCGCACCTTTCCCGCCTCTCGGAGTTCTCCCAGAAACACCAGCGTCAAATGAAGATTCTCCCGCCGGGTGAGCCGGCTTGTCCGGGTGCTCCGCCGGATCAGCTCCATCGCCTCGCAGAGCCTGTCCTTCACAGGCTCCTCGAATAAAATTGCCAGAAAAAGCCGCATAACGCTCGCCCCTTCCATCGTTGCAGCTTACGGTTTTATATTTATTTTTATTGACGGCAGCTTTGCCGCGGAAACCTAAGCGAGGCTATTATACCACAGTTCCCGTCCCAGAGGTAGGGATTTCTGCCGTATTTTGCCGTAAAAATTCTCGTTATCCCCGCCGCGGCTCGTTGCTTTTCCAGCGGGCGTCTTGTATAATGAGCGTAACAGCGGGCAGTTTCGATTCCCTGTTAAAATATGTATGGCAATAGGAGGGTCAGCTTATGAAAACAACCAAATGGGCCGTGGTCGGCCCTGGATTTATCGCCGGGCGGTTTGCTCAGGGAATGCTTGAGGCTCCCGGCGCCGAACGAACCGCAGTGGTTTCCCGCAGCGAGGAAAACGGCAGAGCCTATGCGGAAAAATACGGGTTTGCTTCTTCTTATACCGATTTTGAAAAAATGCTCCGGGAGTCCAAGCCTGACGTGGTGTATATCGCCACGCCGAACGACACCCATATGGATTATGTGTCCGCGGCCCTGAACGCCGGGGTTGCGGTGCTGTGTGAAAAGCCTATGGCGGATAACGCCGCCCAAACGGAAGAAATGATCCGGCTGGCTGAGAAAAACCACACCTTTTTGATGGAAGCCATGTGGACCCGGTGCTTTCCTGCGGTACGGCAGGCCCGCCAGTGGCTTCAGGAGGG
>ENA-OQJK01000286-OQJK01000286.1-human-gut-metagenome-genome-assembly--contig:-NODE-286-length-10594-cov-4.955575_pt1 | contig 10594 bp, 2 predicted proteins | sample MGYA00242605_ERZ504771 | MGnify/ENA primary metagenome ERZ504771 (study PRJEB26092, sample SAMD00036353) | human gut metagenome | host: Homo sapiens | study: EMG produced TPA metagenomics assembly of... | reverse complement strand
CCTCTACCACTATACGGGTTGCACCACTCCTTTCGTGCGCCTGTGGATCAGCTCTCTCACCGACAAAGCTATCCGCGAGGGACTGCGGAAACTCGAAGACGGCAGCAAATACGACAACCTCTACCTCGCCGCCAAAGCGCGGAGCGAATCCGACTGGCTCGTGGGCATCAACGGCACACAGGCGTTATCCATCGCCGCCGGACACGGCACGTATTCCGTGGGGCGGGTGCAGACACCAACGTTGGCTATGGTATGTGAACGCTACTGGGAGAACCGCCGCTTTACGTCCGAAGCATTCTGGCAGCTCCATATCGCAACGGACGGTTGCGACGGCGAAGTCGTGAAATTCTCATCCTCCGAGAAATGGAAAGAGAAAGAACCGGCGATGGAACTATATAATAAGGTAAAGGCGGCAGGTTGCGCCACTGTCACGAAAGCCGAGCGCAAGGAGAAGACGGAGGAAACTCCCTTGCTCTACGACCTGACCACGCTCCAGAAAGAAGCCAACGCCAAGCACGGCTTCACGGCGGAACAGACGCTTGAAATCGCGCAGAAACTCTACGAAAAGAAGTTGATAACCTATCCGAGAACGGGAAGCCGCTACATCCCCGAAGACGTGTTTGCCGAAATTCCCAAACTGCTCGCTTTCATCGGCACACAGCCCGAATGGAAAGACAAGGTGCGGGCAAAAGCCGCCCCGACACGCCGCAGCGTGGACGACGGCAAGGTGACAGACCACCATGCCCTGCTCGTCACGGGTGAGAAACCGCTCTTCCTCTCCAAAGAGGACAATACCATCTATCAGATGATTGCCGGGCGCATGGTCGAGGCATTCTCTGAGAAATGCGTCAAGGATGTGACCACTGTCACGGCGGAATGTGCCGGAGTGGAGTTTACCGTAAAAGGCAGCGTCGTGAAGCAAACCGGATGGCGTGCCGTCTATGGCGAGGAAAAAGAGGAAATTACCATCCCCGGCTGGCAGGAAGGCGACACGCTGACACCGAAAGGCTCGTCCATTACCGAAGGAAAGACCAAACCCAAGCCGCTGCATACCGAAGCCACCCTGCTCTCGGCAATGGAAACGGCGGGCAAGGAAATTGAGGACGACGCACTGCGGCAGGCGATGAAGGACTGTGGCATCGGTACTCCCGCCACACGCGCCTCCATCATCGAAACGCTTTTCAAGCGCGGTTACATGGAACGCTGCAAGAAGTCGCTTGTTCCCACCGAAAAAGGACTTGCCCTCAATTCCGTCGTCAAGACGATGCGCATCGCCGATGTTGCCATGACGGGCGAATGGGAAAAGGAGCTGGCGCGTATCGAGCGCGGGGAACTGTCCGACGACACCTTCCGCAAGGAGATAGAGGCGTACACACGTGAGATAACCTCCGAACTGATCTCGTGCGACAAGCTCTTCGGCAGCCGTGACTCCGGCTGCGCGTGTCCCAAGTGTGGCACGGGCAGGATGCGGTTCTACGGCAAGGTGGTACGCTGCGACAACACGGAGTGCGGACTGCCCGTGTTCCGGCTGAAAGCGGGACGCACCCTGTCCGACGATGAAATCAAAGACCTGCTCACCGAAGGGCATACCAAGCTGCTCAAAGGGTTCAAGAGCAAACAGGGCAAGAGTTTCGATGCTGTTGTCGCCTTTGACGGGGAATATAACACGACTTTTGTGTTCCCGGAGGCTAAAAAGGACAAGAAATTTTCAGGACGGAAGAAATAGTATTAACTTTGCCACTTGTTCAGAGTAATGAATTGTTCTTCGATACCGGATTACACTCATACTTTGGATTTAGTGGTGGCACTCGGAGGGATACCGAGTGCCTTTTTCTTCCTTTTTCCAACCGATTATCCCGTTAATTATCAATCCGCTAAATCCAAAGTAATGAACAACAAGAAGAAAAACGAGGGTCAGACCGACTTTTCCTATTACGGTCTGTACCTGCTGGACTATCTCCGCACGAACAAGTTTGAACAGGCTGACGACACCGCTTTCATACGGGAACGGGCCGACCGTGCCGCCGAAACGTATGAGAGGGCACGGCTTGAAGGCTATCCCGCCGATGGTGCGCAGGAACTGGCGATGGACACGCTGCTGCGCGGGCTGCATTATTCCCGTTACGCCATCCTCCGCGAAGTCGTGGAAAACGAGTTTGCCGATGAAGTGCCGGAAGAGAAGCGTGAAGCCTTTGTCCTGAAACTGCTGCCGCTTGTCGGCAACGTGTTCTCCGTCTATGACCTCTCGGATGACAATTTCGCCCTGTCTTCCGATTACGACCTGCTCTACACGGAGCTGACGGGAGCAACCGTCCTTTACTTAGACGAATATGGCGTTTAACCGCAAACAGAAACTGCGGGACAACATCGAGGCGATACGGACGGCATTCATCCTTGACAGGGAAAATAGGACAGCGACAACCGAAGAGCGTGCCATACTTCAAAGGTACTGCGGTTTCGGCGGTCTGAAATGTATCCTCAACCCTGCAAAGGAACTGACGGATGCCGTCCGGTGGGCGAAATCCGACCTCGAACTGTTCGCCCCGACGGTGGAGCTGCACAGGCTTATCCGTGAGAACAGCAAGGACGAAACAGAGTACAAGCGGTTTGTGGATTCGCTGAAAGCGTCCGTGCTGACCGCTTTCTACACCCCCAAAGAGATAACCGACACCATCGCGGACGTGCTGGCAGATTACAGCGTCCGCCCCGCCCGTATGCTCGAACCGTCGGCAGGTGTCGGCGTGTTCGTGGATTCCATGCTGCGGCACAGCCCCAATGCGGATGTGATGGCTTTCGAGAAGGATCTGCTCACGGGTACAATCTTGAGGCATCTCTATCCCGACCAAGAAAATGCGCACCTGTCGGTTTTGAAGAAAATCGAAAGACCGTTCAACAATTATTTCGACTTGGCGGTGTCCAACATTCCGTTCGGTGACATTGCCGTGTTCGACGCGGAGTTTCAGCGGAGCGACTCTTTCGGCAGACGCTCCGCCCAGAAAACCATCCACAACTATTTCTTTCTCAAAGGACTGGATGCCGTGCGTGACGGCGGTATCGTGGCGTTCATCACCTCGCAAGGGGTATTGAATAGCACCAAGACCTCCGTGCGTAACGAGCTGTTCAGTCAGGCCAATCTGGTATCCGCGATACGCCTGCCCAACAACCTGTTCACGGACAACGCGGGCACGGAGGTGGGCAGTGACCTGATTGTCCTGCAAAAGAACCTCAGCAAGAAGGAAATGTCGCAGGACGAGCGGCTGATGACCGTGATACAGACGGACACGAAAACCGCCCTGACCGACAACGCCTATTTCATCCACCACCCGGAACGCATCGTGCATACGATGGCGAAACTTGACACAGACCCCTACGGGAAGCCCGCTATGGTTTATCTGCACGAGGGCAAGGCAGCAGGCATCGCCGGGGATTTGCGCCGTATGCTCGACGAGGATTTCCATTACAGGCTTGCCATGCGCTTGTATTCGGGTTCAATCCGGCAGGCAGGAACGGAAGAAAAAGTTGCCGTTCAAAATAAAGTAGAGCGTCCTGCCATAAAATTGGAAACAGTATCCTCGGCGCAGACGGTGGAAACTCCGACAGAAAAGCCGCAACCCGCAGATGAAAAGCCGGAGATAGAACCGCGCCCGCAATATTCCGCAGGCGTGCAGCTCACCCTGCTTGACCTCTGGGGGATGACGGAAGAGGTCAGCCAACCGAAAACCTCCAAAAAGAAAAAGACGGTGAAAAAGGCAGTTACGGCAAAGTCCACTCCGCCCAAACCGAAAGTCACGGTTACACCGACAGCTCCAACTGCAAAACCCGCAATGGAGAATAAGGAGGTGAAAGCGGAGAACACCGCCAAGCCTGCCGACCCGGACGACATCTATGCCACACTGGACTGGGATACCAATCCTCCCATCAACGGTTTCTATGAAATGATGATGGGTTTGACGCCGGAGCGTAGGAAAGAACTTCGGGAACTGGCAAGGCAGCATAACGAGAAACAAGTGGCGGAAAAGACGGAAGTGAAAGCCGTGCCGGAAACTTCCCGTGAGCAGCCACGACAGGAGGAAACACAGCCGGAGGCAGTCGCCGCACCTGCCGTTACAGATACCCCATCGGAAGCGGTGGGGACTTTCCTTTTCCCCGACATCGAAGCGGAAAAGCCGAAGGAGGAAGTCGTGGACCTTTCTCCGCGTGCCTACCACCGCACGCCGGAGATGCACCTGCGCGAAGGGTCGCTGGTGGCTGACCGGGGGCGTCATAACATCGGCTACCTGAAAGACATCACGCCATACGGGGCGACATTCCAGCCGCTCGACCTGAAAGGATACCAGAAGGAAAAGGCGTTGTTGTATGTGTCGCTGCGTGACGCCTACGAGCGTCTGTACCGTTATGAATCGCTCCGGCGCGAGGCAAATGTTCCGTGGCGAGAGCATCTGAATACCTGTTACGATGAGTTTGTCATGCGCTACGGCAACCTCAACGCCAAGCAGAACGTGAAGTTAGTGATGATGGATGCGGGCGGGCGCGACATCCTTTCGCTGGAACGGATGGAAAACGGAAAGTTCGTCAAGGCGGACATCTTCGAGCATCCTGTTTCCTTCGCGGTGGAGAGCCATGCCAACGTAGGCTCTCCCGAAGAAGCCCTGTCTGCGTCGCTCAACAAATATGGTACGGTCAATCTCGACTATATGCGGGAGATAACCGACAGCACGGCGGAGGATTTGCTCACTGCCCTGCAAGGGCGCATCTACTACAATCCGCTCGTGACCGGTTACGAAATCAAAGACCGTTTCATCGCCGGAAATGTCATAGAGAAAGCGGAACGCATAGAGGCATGGATGGGTGACAATCCCGAAAATGAGCGTATGCCGGAGGTGAAGCAGGCGTTGGAGGCTCTGAAAGATGCCGAGCCGCAGCGCATCGCCTTCGAGGATCTGGACTTCAATTTCGGGGAACGCTGGATTCCGACGGGTGTCTATGCCGCCTACATGAGCCGGCTGTTCGACACGGAGGTGAAAATCGCCTATTCCGCAAGCATGGACGAGTTTTCGGTGGTGTGCGGCTACCGCACCATGAAAATCACGGACGAGTTTCTGGTGAAGGGGTATTACCGGAACTATGACGGTATGCACCTCCTAAAACACGCCCTGCACAACACCTGCCCTGACATGATGAAGTCCATCGGCAAGGACGAGCATGGCAACGACATCAAGATGCGCGACAGCGAGGGAATACAACTCGCCAACGCCAAGATTGACGAGATACGAAACGGCTTCTCCGAATGGCTCGAAGAGCAGTCGCCGCAGTTCAAGGAGCGGCTTGTGACGATGTATAACCGCAAGTTCAACTGTTTCGTGCGCCCGCGCTACGACGGCTCCCATCAGACCTTTCCCGACCTCAACCTGAAAGGGCTGGCAAGCCGGGGTATCAAGAGCGTCTATCCCTCACAGATGGATTGCGTCTGGATGTTGAAACAGAACGGCGGCGGAATTTGCGACCACGAGGTGGGAACCGGTAAGACGCTGATAATGTGCATCGCCGCGCATGAGATGAAGCGTCTGAATTTGGCACACAAGCCGATGATTATCGGGCTGAAAGCCAACGTTGCGGAGATTGCAGCCACCTATCAGGCGGCATATCCCAACGCACGTATTCTGTACGCTTCGGAGAAGGACTTTTCGACCGCCAACCGTGTGCGCTTCTTCAATAATATAAAGAACAACGACTACGATTGCGTCATCATGTCGCACGACCAGTTCGGCAAGATACCGCAGTCGCCGGAATTGCAGCAGCGCATCCTGCAAGCAGAGCTTGACACGGTGGAGGAAAACCTCGAAGTGCTACGGCAGCAGGGAAAGAACGTGTCGCGGGCGATGCTGAAAGGATTGGAGAAGCGCAAGCACAACCTTGAAGCGAAGCTGGAGAAGGTGGAACACGCCATAAAGTCACGCACGGACGACGTGGTGGATTTCAAGCAGATGGGCATCGACCACATCTTCATAGATGAGAGCCACCAGTTCAAGAATCTGACTTTCAACACGCGCCACGACCGTGTGGCGGGATTGGGAAACAGCGAGGGAAGCCAGAAGGCACTTAACATGCTCTTTGCCATACGCACCATACAGGAGCGCACAGGAAAAGACTTGGGTGCGACCTTCCTCTCCGGCACGACTATCAGCAACTCACTGACTGAATTGTACCTGCTGTTCAAGTACCTGCGCCCGAAGGAGCTGGAACGGCAGGACATAAGGTGTTTCGACGCTTGGGCGGCGATATTTGCCAAGAAGACGACGGATTTTGAATTTAACGTGACGAACAATGTGGTCCAGAAGGAGCGTTTCCGCTACTTCATCAAAGTGCCGGAGCTTGCCGCCTTCTATAATGAAATCACGGACTACCGCACGGCGGAGGATGTGGGCGTTGACCGTCCTGCCAAGAACGAGATACTGCACCATATACCGCCCACGCCGGAACAGGAGGACTTCATACAGAAACTGATGCAGTTCGCCAAGACGGGCGATGCCACCTTGTTGGGCAGGCTGCCGCTTTCGGAAACGGAAGAAAAGGCGAAGATGCTCATCGCCACGGACTATGCCCGGAAAATGGCACTCGACATGCGCATGATAGACCCGAATTACGAAGATCATCCCGACAACAAAGCGAGTCACTGTGCCAAGATGATCGCGGAGTATTATCAAAAATACGACGCCCAGAAAGGCACGCAGTTCGTTTTCTCTGATTTGGGGACATACCAGCCGGGCGACGGGTGGAACGTCTATTCGGAAATCAAGCGCAAACTGACGGAGGACTACGGTATACCGCCAAGCGAGGTGCGCTTCATTCAGGAGTGCAAGACCGACAAGGCGCGGAAGGCGGTGATAGACGCCATGAACGCCGGGACGGTGCGTGTGCTGTTCGGCTCTACCTCTATGCTCGGAACGGGTGTGAACGCCCAGAAACGGTGTGTAGCTATCCATCATCTCGATACGCCGTGGCGACCGTCCGACCTGCAACAGCGTGACGGACGCGGAGTTAGGGCAGGTAATGAGATTGCCAAACATTTCGCCGGGAACAACGTGGATGTAATCATCTACGCGGTGGAGAAGTCACTGGACAGCTACAAGTTCAACCTCCTGCACTGCAAGCAGACTTTCATAAGCCAGCTCAAAAGCGGTGCGATGGGTGCGCGTACCATCGACGAGGGGGCAATGGACGAAAAATCGGGCATGAATTTCTCGGAATACATGGCGTTGCTCTCCGGCAATACCGACCTGTTGGACAAGGCGAAACTGGAAAAGCGGATCGCATCGCTCGAAGGGGAACGCAAGTCGTTCAACAAGGGCAAGCGTGATTCGGAGTTCAAGCTGGAGTCAAAGACCGGCGAGTTGCGCAACAACACGGCTTTCATAGATGCCATGACGGAGGACTGGAACCGCTTCCTGTCGGTGGTGCAGACCGACAAGGAGGGCAACCGCCTTAATATAATAAAGGTGGACGGAGTGGATTCCGCCGATGAGAAGGTCATCGGAAAGCGTTTGCAGGAGATAGCCAAGAATGCCACGACCGGAGGGTTGTACACGCAGGTCGGTGAACTTTACGGTTTTCCGATAAAGGTGGTGAGCGAAAGGATACTCAAAGAGGGATTGGAGTTCACCGACAACCGCTTCGTGGTCGAGGGGAACTACAAGTACACCTACAACAACGGGCATCTGGCGATGGCTGACCCGTTGGCCGCCGCCCGCAACTTCCTCAACGCGATGGAGAGGATACCCTCCATCATCGACCAGTACAAGGCGAAGAACGAGGTGCTGGAGATGGAGATACCGCAGTTACAGGAGATAGCGGGTAAGGTGTGGAAGAAGGAGGACGAGCTGAAGCAGTTGAAGTCCGAACTTGCCGCCCTTGACCGAAAAATTCAGCTGGAGCTTGCGCCACCCACGCCCGAAGTCGCAGAAAAGGAGAATGAAGGGCAACAGCTCAAGCCGGAAGCGGAAGATGTGAGGAACAGGCAGGCGCAATATCCCGAAAATGCACCGCCGCAGATACGCAGTCCGGCGGATAGTATCGTTGCCAACCATGTCATAATCGGGCGTCCGGGACTGTATGCCAAGGAGGAAACCCGGTCCAAAGGATTGAAAATATAACCTAAGGAATTTTATCTGAAGTATTAATAAGGGCTATCCCAAAAGGTCTAAAAGTAAATTTTATCCTTTCTGCAAGTATCTATAGGATGGCAACTGCATTTTTTTCTTTTTGGGCAGCCCTTATTAAAATTTATTCTTATTTTAGGTTATATACATTCATGTCCATTTATGTAAAAAATTCCTGCTGACCTTGTTTATGTCTTGTCAGTCACCATTTGCAAAACCATATTTGACCCTCAAAGAGGCTGAATTTGATAAGTAACTTGCTACATACTCATAATAAGGAGCTAAATAGAACACGAATGGGAAATACACAAATGCTAAACTAAAGAAGATATTGGCCAAAATAAACGCTATACCGAGAGAGAAACTTGATTTTTCAACTTCCTAAAACGGTGTTGTTTAAACGTTTCTACTTATTTGTACTTACCAGTTGAACCTACGCTTCCCTAATAAAATGTCTATGGTAAAAAGTTAAAAAATCCTCCCACTTTTGTTAGATATATTTTTTTGTGTAATTTTGTAATCGTTATGCGGCAGTAATAATATACATATTAATACGAGTTAGTAATCCTGTAGTTCTCACATGCTACGAGGAGGTATTAAAAGGTGCGTTTCGACAATGCATCTATTGTAGTATATTATTGCTTAATCCAAATGAATATTATAAATTTAGGAATTCTTGCTCACATTGATGCAGGAAAAACTTCCGTAACCGAGAATCTGCTGTTTGCCAGTGGAGCAACGGAAAAGTGCGGCCGTGTGGATAATGGTGACACCATAACGGACTCTATGGATATAGAGAAACGTAGAGGAATTACTGTCCGGGCTTCTACGACATCTATTATCTGGAATGGAGTGAAATGCAATATCATTGACACTCCGGGACACATGGATTTTATTGCGGAAGTGGAGCGGACATTCAAAATGCTTGATGGAGCAGTCCTCATCTTATCCGCAAAGGAAGGCATACAAGCGCAGACAAAGTTGCTGTTCAGTACTTTACAAAAGCTGCAAATCCCGACAATTATATTTATCAATAAGATTGACCGTGCCGGTGTGAATTTGGAGCGTTTGTATATGGATATAAAAACAAATCTGTCGCAAGATGTCCTGTTTATGCAAACTGTTGTCGATGGATCGGTTTATCCGGTTTGCTCCCAAACATATATAAAGGAAGAATACAAAGAATTTGTATGCAACCATGACGACAATATATTAGAACGGTATTTGGCGGATAGCGAAATTTCACCGGCTGATTATTGGAATACGATAATCGCTCTTGTGGCAAAAGCCAAAGTCTATCCGGTGCTACATGGATCAGCAATGTTCAATATCGGTATCAATGAGTTGTTGGACGCCATTTCTTCTTTTATACTTCCTCCGGCATCAGTCTCAAACAGACTTTCAGCTTATCTCTATAAGATAGAGCATGACCCCAAAGGGCATAAAAGAAGTTTTCTTAAAATAATTGACGGAAGTCTGAGACTTCGAGACGTTGTAAGAATCAACGATTCGGAAAAATTCATCAAGATTAAAAATCTAAAGACTATTTATCAGGGCAGAGAGATAAATGTTGATGAAGTGGGTGCCAATGATATCGCGATTGTAGAAGATATAGAAGATTTTCGAATCGGAGATTATTTAGGTGCTAAACCTTGTTTGATTCAAGGATTATCTCATCAGCATCCCGCTCTCAAATCCTCCGTCCGACCGGACAAGCCCGAAGAGAGAAGCAAGGTGATATCCGCTCTGAATACATTGTGGATTGAAGACCCGTCTTTGTCCTTTTCCATAAACTCATATAGCGATGAATTGGAAATCTCGCTATATGGTTTGACCCAAAAGGAAATCATACAGACATTGCTGGAAGAACGGTTTTCCGTCAAGGTCCATTTTGATGAGGTCAAGACTATCTACAAAGAACGACCTGTAAAAAAGGTCAATAAGATTATTCAGATAGAAGTGCCACCCAACCCTTACTGGGCCACAATAGGGCTGACTCTTGAACCCTTACCGTTAGGGGCAGGGTTGCAAATCGAAAGTGACATCTCCTATGGTTATCTGAACCATTCTTTTCAAAATGCCGTTTTTGAAGGGATTCGTATGTCTTGCCAATCTGGTTTACATGGATGGGAAGTGACAGATCTGAAAGTAACTTTTACTCAAGCCGAGTATTATAGCCCGGTAAGTACACCTGCTGATTTCAGACAGCTGACCCCTTATGTCTTCAGGCTGGCTTTGCAACAGTCAGGTGTGGACATTCTCGAACCGATGCTCTGTTTTGAGTTGCAGATACCCCAAATGGCAAGTTCCAAAGCTATTACAGATTTGCAAAAAATGATGTCTGAGATTGAAGACATCAGTTGTAATAATGAGTGGTGTCATATTAAAGGGAAAGTTCCATTAAATACAAGTAAAGACTATGCCTCAGAAGTAAGTTC
>ENA-OQJK01000285-OQJK01000285.1-human-gut-metagenome-genome-assembly--contig:-NODE-285-length-10635-cov-2.365626_pt1 | contig 10635 bp, 9 predicted proteins | sample MGYA00242605_ERZ504771 | MGnify/ENA primary metagenome ERZ504771 (study PRJEB26092, sample SAMD00036353) | human gut metagenome | host: Homo sapiens | study: EMG produced TPA metagenomics assembly of... | reverse complement strand
CTTCGCTAGTGCCTGGGAAATCTTATCCTCATCACCCTTCTTCACTGCTTTAAATCTCTTGCAGGTATATGGTGTGGAAAGGAGTGCCTTCGGATAAAGAATCGGATTTGCTTTTGTCGCAAGGCTGTCACCAGTCTGTACGCTGTTTAATTTGGCAATTGCACCAATATCACCGGCATGAAGTTCCGGAACCTCGATCGGTTTGGATCCTTCAAGTACATATAATTTATTCAGACGTTCTTCTTCGCCTTTCTCTACGTTTAATAAAGTGTCATCGGATTTGATAACACCGGAGCATACTTTAATAAGAGAATATTTGCCAAGGAACGGGTCTGCAATTGTTTTCCACACATATGCGGATTTCACTTTCGTGAAGTCGTAGTTTGCTTCAAAGATCTCATTTGTCTTCTGAGCGATTCCGTTGCAGGAGCGTTTGTCCGGGCTTGGGAAATATCCGCAGATATCATCCAGTAAGTTGGATACACCGCGAAGATTGATCGGTGAGCCCATGCATACAGGTACGATAGATGCTTCCTGTACGTTCATTGCAAGTGCTGCGGAAACCTCTGTTACCGAGAATGTATCACCTTCAAAATAACGGTCCATGAATTCCTCGCTGGTCTCTGCAACAGATTCCATAAGGATATCGTGATATTTCTCCAGATATTCATCCAGGTATTCAGGAATCGGGCATTCCTCTTTCTTACCTTTATCTATGTACTTACGTCCTGCCTGTTTTACAACATTTACATATCCTACAAATTTGCCGTCTTCACGAATCGGGAAGTGAAGCGGTGCAATCTTCTTGCCGTAGAGTTCAGTGAGCTGTTCTACTACTTTACGGTAGCTGACATCATCTACGTCCATATCTGTGACAAAGATCATTCTCGGAAGTTTATATTTCTCACATAAGTTCCATGCCTTCTGTGTTCCAACCTGAACGCCTGCTTTACCGGAACTACAATGATCGCTGCATCTGCTGCGCTTACTGCTTCTTCTACTTCGCCTACGAAATCGAAATATCCGGGAGTATCCAGCACATTGATCTTTACCTTATCCCACGGTACCGGGATCAATGTGGTAGAAATGGAAAAATGTCTCTTAATCTCTTCTTTGTCATAATCGCTGACAGTATTTCCGTCTTCTACTCTTCCGAGACGGTTAGTCATTCCTGCTAAGTAAGCCATTGCTTCTGCCAGTGTAGTTTTGCCAGCGCCCCCATGACCTAAAAGGACTACATTTCTAATTCGGTCAGTTCTAAATACATCCATGTTGCGTACCTCCCTGTTTGTCTGTTATGTTATTGCCGCCTGCAACGTCCGCAGCAACGATATGGCTATATATTACTAAATTTTTTTATATTTTTCAAGTATTTTATGAAATTTTTAACATCTTTTTTTGTGAACTTCTTGTAAATTGATGAGCATTTTATATATTTTCAGTAATTTTTACGGATCTCGACTGTGAATTTTACCTCAAGCGCGCAGCTGGCTGACTGATTTTGATTGTACGAATATTTATAGTGCATCGTTTTTTCAGTTGACTATAGCAGTCCTAGAGCGTGTCTGAAAAAGGCTTTCTGCAAGATGTGCGTCACAATTTGTGGGATATTTTGCCCGGATGAGGGCGCCGTAGCCCGCTACGGCAACTGAATTCGGGTGAAATATCCCGCAAAGTGGGGCGTGCAGATTGCGGGAATGATTTTTCAGACACACTCTAGTAACCAGAGTGCGAAAGACATGGAAGATATCTGCATATGATACGGCGTTCGCTTTGTCGCTTTAAATTATTTATGTACAAAAGTGTCGTATGAATTGACTTTTCAAATCATATCCTTTAAAATAGTAAATTATGAAATCATGTAACTGTTCCGTATTTTCACAGTTACGAATAATGTTACCTGAAAGGATGCAAAAACCACTATGAAAACTATCGGTTTTATCGGTCTCGGACTGATTGGCGGATCAATTGCCAAGGCCATCCGAAAATACCATGAAGACTACCGACTTCTTGCTTATGATCAGGATCGGGAAACACTTGCTGCAGCAGTAAGCAGCAATATGATCGATGCTGTATGCGAAGAACATGATGAACGTTTCAGGAGCTGCGATTATATTTTCCTGTGTGCTCCTGTAGAATTTAATGTAAAATATCTTGAATATTTCAAAGACAATATCGGTCCTGACACGATCCTCACAGATGTTGGAAGTGTCAAGGGCATTATCCATAAAGAAGTAGAACGTCTTGGAATGGAATCCCGTTTTATCGGAGGTCATCCAATGGCCGGTTCTGAGAAGACCGGATTCGAAGCTTCCAGTGACCGTCTGATTGAGAATGCTTACTATATTATTACTCCGGGCGGTGAAGTTGCACTGGAACGCCTGACAGATTTCACAGAGATGATTTCTTCCCTTGGTGCGATCCCGATGGTCCTTACAAGTGAAGAACACGATTTCATCACTGCCGGAGTCAGCCATCTGCCTCATATTATTGCTTCTGCACTGGTAAATCTTGTCAATATGCTGGACAGTGATCAGGAATACATGAAAACGATTGCAGCCGGAGGTTTCCGTGATATCACACGTATTGCTTCTTCTTCTCCAATTATGTGGGAGCAGATCTGTGTGGAAAATAATCAGAATATCTCCAATGTTCTGGATGACTACATCCGCCTGCTGGTTCAGATCAAATGTTTTGTGGATAACAAGGACTCCAGGAGTCTGTATCAGATGTTTGCAAGTTCCAGGGATTACCGTGATTCTATTGATGTGGTAGACAATGGTCTGCTGAAAAAAGCTTATGTCCTGTATCTTGATATCGCGGATGAGGCCGGCGGTATTGCTACGATTGCCACTATCCTTGCGATGGAGAAGATCAGCATTAAAAATATCGGTATCATTCACAACCGTGAATTCGAGGAAGGTGTCCTCAAAATTGAATTCTACGACGGAATCTCTATGGAAAAGGGTGCCGCACTACCTAAAAAAAAGAAATTATATTGTCTACGAGCGCTAAACAGATCACCCTTTGACATTCATTTCAAAAATATTTTGTCAAAAGCAGATTGCTATAAATAGCTGCAGGGAAATACAGAAATATTATAAAAACAGGCAGGAATCAAACATGGAAATAAAAAAACAGACAAACCTCAGAGGAGAACTCACTGTACCCGGAGATAAATCCATTTCTCATCGTGCAGTCATGTTCGGTTCTCTTGCACAGGGTACTACAAAGATCACACATTTTCTTGAGGGAGCTGACTGTCTCTCTACTATCTCCTGTTTCCGGAAAATGGGAATCGATATTGAAAGAAATGCTTCCGAAATCCTCGTTCATGGAAAGGGACTTCACGGACTCAGTGCTCCGTCTGAAACTCTGGATGTGGGAAACAGCGGGACTACCACAAGACTGATCTCCGGAATTCTGGCAGGACAGCTTTTACCAGCGAATTAAACGGCGACGCTTCCATTCAGTCCCGTCCAATGAAAAGGATTATGACTCCTCTTCTGTCTATGGGCGCTGATATCGTAAGTCTTAGAGGCAATGGATGCGCACCTTTGCGTATTACAGGAAAGCCTTTACATGCCGCTCATTATCAGTCACCGGTTGCTTCCGCACAGGTAAAATCCTGCGTGCTTCTGGCTGGTATGTACGCAGATGGGATCACCAGCGTTACTGAGCCGGTACTTTCCAGAAATCATACGGAGATCATGCTGAATTATTTCGGCGCAACTGTGACTTCCCGGGGAACAACTGCTTCTATTGAACCGGAGCCTGTGCTGAACGGACGCGAGATTAAAGTTCCCGGAGATATTTCTTCTGCTGCTTACTTTATCGCAGCAGGGCTTCTTACTCCCGGAAGTGAGATTCTTCTTAAAAATGTAGGCATTAATCCAACCAGAGACGGAATGCTTCGTGTATGCAAGGCTATGGGGGCTGATATTACTCTGCTGAATGCAAGTACAGAGGGTGAGCCTACCGCTGACCTGCTGATCCGCACAAGCAGTCTTCACGGAACCACTGTTGAAGGTGAGATCATCCCCACACTGATCGATGAAATCCCGATGATCGCTGTAATGGCAGCTTTTGCAGAGGGGACTACTGTTATCAGGGACGCACAGGAGCTGAAGGTAAAAGAATCCGACCGTATCGCAGTGGTAACAGAAGGGCTGAAACGCATGGGAGCTGATATTCAGCCGACTGATGACGGAATGATCATCCATGGAGGAAAGCCACTTCATGGTGCCGAGATCAATTCTTATCTTGATCACCGTATTGCCATGTCCTTTGCTGTTGCAGGTACAATTTGTGACGGTACACTTACTATCAAAGATGGGGACTGCGTTAAAATTCCTATCCGGAATTCTATGAAGATCTGTACTCTCTCGGAAAATAGCAACTGTCATTTATAATTATGTTGCTGTCAACATATCATTTTTTTATGTTTGTTGACAGCAGCATAATTTTTACTGTTCACCTGTAATATCCCGCAAGATGTTTTTTTATCCTGCATATCTTTTGTCTTTCTGTACATACTTTTCATAACAAAGCATAATTTGCAATTCCTATTTACAGTATCTTCATACTCTCTCAGATTGTATTTTTATAGACACTTGAGAAATTTTATCCAAAATAGCCTTTTCTTTTTCCGATAAATCGGTTATAATGTGAATCGTCAGAAGATTGTTATTATTTTAACATTATTCGATTTGTTTTACTATAGCAGGATTTCACACTCTGATGGGCTGGATTAAGATGCATTATTTATGAGGATTGCTATAAACACTGATATTATAATTTTCACGGTGAGTATACCATACAGGTATACAGCCAGAGAGGAGCTAACATTTATGAAAATCTTATTTTACGGCACAAAAAACTACGACGAAGAATTTTTCGAGAAGCTTCTTCCTTCCTATCCGGGAATTACAATTAAATTTACTGAAGCAAATATTCACGAAGAAACTGCTTCCCTTGCAAAAGGATATGAGGCAATCTGCGCTTTTGTAAACGCTGATCTGAGCACTCCTGTTATCGAAGAGCTGAATGCTCAGGGTGTAAAACTGATCCTTATGCGCTGCGCAGGATATAACAATGTAGATCTGGAAACTGCTCACAAATTCGGAATGAAGGTTCTGCGTGTTCCGGGATATTCTCCGGAAGCTGTGGCTGAGCATGCAATGGCACTTGCGCTGACAGCAAACCGCCACACACATAAAGCATACATCAAATGCCGCGAAAACAACTTCTCTTTAAGTGGTCTGATGGGACTTAATTTCTATCAGAAAACTGCCGGAATCATTGGTACCGGAAAAATCGGCCAGGCAATGGCAAAAATCTGCAAAGGTTTTGGTATGAGAGTTATCGCTTACGATCTTTTCCCGAATAAGAGCCTGGATTATCTGGAATATGTATCTCTGGATGAGCTTCTGGCAACCAGTGATCTCATCAGTCTTCACTGCCCGCTTACAGAAGAAACCAAACACATCATCAATGAAGAAACTATCGCCAAAATGAAAGATGGTGTAATTCTTGTAAACACTTCCCGCGGCGGCCTGATCAAGACAGAGGACCTGATCTCCGGAATCCGTGATCATAAGTTCTTTGCAGTAGGACTGGATGTTTATGAAGAAGAAACTGATTTCGTATTCGAGGATATGTCCGAGCGTATTCTGCAGAGCTCCATTACCCAGCGCCTGCTCTCCTTCCCGAATGTAGTGATGACTTCTCATCAGGGATTCTTTACAAAAGAAGCACTGACTAACATTGCCGAGACTACTCTCGAAAATGCGAAAGCATTTATGGATGGGAACGAACTGAAGAACGAGGTTCTTTCCTGATAATTACAGAAATATGATCAGGGGGCTGTCGCAATAATAATTCCAGCGACAGCCCCCTTGTGATTATTTTTCAGTTTTCGTTTTAGTTTCTGATTTTGTTGTATCTGCAAAATCTGATGTTTCAGTTTTATCCGCAGATTTTTTTGCAGAGAATCTGAAGTTTCTGCTTTATCTGTAGTTTCTGTTGCATCTGTAGTATCTGTAATGTCAGCGGTTTCTTCCTCAGGCTCATCAATCTGTTTCATATCCTCGTCAGAAGTATCTGCATCCATTTCATTCAGCTCTTCTTCTGTCAGCGGTTCAAGATCATCCTGATAAATTTCCTTATTTGTAATATCATCTTCTGACTTCTTCCCACATCCGGCAAGACCGATGGATGCCAAAAGCATTCCTGTAATCATAAAGTATTTTATTTTTTTCATTTTAATCATCCTTTCGTCTGTTCCACATAACACAAATGGTGTTTCATTTTCAGATAATATTTATTCTGCTGTTCTCAATCTGCCTGCCAGATCTTTTATTTCCTGTATGATATCTTCTCTGTCTCTGACCGGCACTTTGTCTGTACGGTTCACATATACAGTCCCCAGACTGTCACAACTCATCTGACGAAGCAGCATCTCTGCCGTACTTTCCGCTTTTTCTCTGGGTCCGATACTTCCTGCTGTCAGCAGAACTGCTCCTGTTTTCTTCTTAGGAACAGGTTCTTCTTTACGGATATATCTTGCACTGAAATAGGTCTGCAGTCTGCTCATCACAGCAAGAAGCATTCCCGTAACCTCCTCAAAATATACAGGAGATGCCATAATAATATGGTCACATTCTTCAATGTACGAAAGAACCTCCTGCCATTCATCTTTGACTGCGCATCCTGCATGGTCAAAACACCATCTGCAGTCTATACACGGGCGGATATCTGCCCTGTAGGCATTAACCACCTTAAAATCCCCTCCAAGATTTTCCTGCAGAGTCCGGATCATATATGCAGTTTCACCGTTCTTTCGCGGTGAACCGTTGAATATCAATGTTTTCATCTTTATTTTTCCTCATATTCTTTCCTGAGAAGTGCTATCTCACGTACCCATCTCTCATTATCTTTGAATGCTTTCAGAGCATGTTTCATACGCTTTAGAGCGTGTCTGAAAAAGGCTTTCTGCAAGATGTGCGTCACAATTTGTGGGATATTTTGCCCGGATGAGGGCGCCGTAGCGGGCTACGGCAACTGAATTCGGGTGAAATATCCCGCAAAGTGGGGCGTGCAGATTGCGGGAATGATTTTTCAGACACGCTCTAGGATAACACATCTCATTCTTTGTCTGTAATATTTATGTAACCTTTTGTCATGGTATTATAACAAAAATACGGTTTTATGAAAAGACTTATTTCTTGACGATTCTGTGAATTCTCTATATACTTTGAATATATCCTATATCAATTACGATTTATTTTTGTTAATTCTGATCATCTGTTCAGATATTTTGACTGCCCGGTCTCTTTAATATTTTTTTAATACTATATCTCTAATCTATTATAAACGAAAGCGAGAACTATACATATGAGCCTACAATCCAACAAGCGAAGCCAGACGAAATCTTCTTCTGCACGCAGGAAAGACATCTACAAAAAATCAAAATACTATCAGGAAAAAAGGCAAAAATTGCTGATTGCAACAGGTATCGGTATCTTTGTTCTGGTTTTTATACTTATTCTGGCAGGTATCCGCGGATGCAGCAACTATATGAGTTCCAGACAGGTAGCAGCGAAAAAAACTGTTTCCATGAACGCTTCTAAGGACAACAGCCAGAAAGCATCCTCAGATTCTCAGAACACGGATTCCTCCAATGCTACAGTATCTTCTCCTGTTTCTCTGACACTCAGTGTTGTCGGTGACTGCACTCTTGGCACAGATGAAACTTTTGATTATGATACCAGCTTAAATGCTTATTATGAAAATTACGGTGCAGATTATTTCCTGCAGAATGTAAAAGATATTTTCTCTACAGATGATCTGACTATTGCGAATTTTGAGGGAACACTCACCGATTCTGATGAACGGGAGGATAAAACATTTGCATTTAAAGCACCCGCATCCTATGCCTCTATTCTGACAGGCGGATCTGTAGAAGCCGTAAATACCGCTAACAATCACAGTCATGATTACGGTGATCAGAGTTTCGATGATACTCTGGCAGCACTGGATGATGCAGGAATCGTTCATTTCGGATATGATGAAACTGCTGTTATGGATGTAAAGGGAATCAAAGTAGGATTAGTCGGTATCTATGAACTGTATGACCATCTTGAGCGCGAGCAGCAGTTAAAAGACAATATTGCAAAAGTAAAGGCAGACGGGGCACAGCTGATCGTAGTGATCTTCCACTGGGGTAATGAAACGGAAACCGTTCCGGACAGCAACCAGACAACACTTGGACGCATCGCGATCGATGAAGGCGCTGATCTTGTATGCGGACATCATCCGCATGTACTTCAGGGTATTGAAACTTATAAAGACAGGAATATTGTATACAGCCTCGGAAACTTCTGCTTCGGTGGCAACAGTTCTCCAAGTGATATGGATACCATGATCTACCAGCAGACCTTTATATTGATGCCGATAGGGGTAAAAAAAGCAACGTGACCAATATCATTCCCTGCTCCATTTCTTCTGCTGCCTATGATGGATATAATAATTATCAGCCAACTCCGGCAGAAGGTGATGAGGCAACAAGAATCCTTGGAAAAATCAATGAACGGAGTTCCTGGATTTCTACTGCAGAAGGCAGCACTTTTACTGCAAAATATAACAGTAATAACGACTCCCAGAGCAGTTCTGCAGATACAGCTGCTTCAGATAGCGATATCGTTGATATGAACAGTTCAGCTTCAGATGACACAGACGCAGAGACATACGACGAATCCTATGATACCGATAATTCGGACGCCGAATAAATAGAGCCTTCATTCATCCAAAATCACATCAATACTTCAAAAGAGCTAGAAAAATCCAGTTAAGGACTTCTCAGCTCTTTTTTATATTTTTACTATGCTTTTATCAGGCAGATAAAAGCATCCTCTTCGCTACTTGCTCATAACCAGATAATTGATTGATATAATTATTTGGGTGACATTATATGATAATCATAGCATCTCCGAAAGAGAAAAATCTGTACTTTTCCTGCACTGCAGTCTCATAGGCATGCATGATATTCTCCTTGCCTGCCAGCGCAGACACCAACATCACAAGTGTGGATTCCGGCAGGTGGAAGTTTGTGATCAGGGCATCGATCATTTTGAAATGATAGCCCGGATAGATAAAGATTTCTGTCCATCCGCTTCCGGATTTCAGAATTCCATCTTCTCCTGTTGCAGATTCCAGTGTTCTGCAGCTTGTGGTTCCTACTGCTATTACACGTTTACCTGCCTTCTTTGTGTCATTGATCAGCTTTGCCTGATCCTCCTCTACTATGTAGAATTCGGAATGCATATGGTGGCTTTCCACGTCATCTACTTTGACAGGGCGGAAAGTTCCGAGACCTACATGAAGAGTCACATGAGCGATATTGACGCCTTTTTCCTTTACTTTTTCAAGAAGTTCCTTAGTAAAGTGCAGTCCTGCTGTCGGTGCTGCTGCAGAGCCTTCATTTTTTGCATAAACAGTCTGATAGCGGTTCTTGTCTTTCAGTTTATGTGTGATGTAAGGTGGCAGAGGCATTTCGCCAAGCTGATCCAGGATTTCTTCAAAGATTCCTTCATAATGGAACTGGATCAGACGGTTTCCCTCGTCCACCACATCAATGATCTCACCTTTTAAAATACCATTTCCAAATGTGATCTTAGCACCCGGGCGTGCCTTCTTTCCGGGTTTTACCAGACACTCCCAGATATCATTCTCTCTTCGCTTCAGAAGCAGGATCTCGATCAGTGCTCCTGTCTCTTCTTTATGTCCGTATAACCGGGCAGGGATTACCTTTGTATCGTTGATGACCAGGCAGTCTCCCTCTTCCAGATAATCCAGAACATCTGTAAAATGACGATGTTCAATGCTGCCATCTTTTAAAGACAGATGCATCAGTCTGGATGAACTTCTGTCCTCCAGAGGATCCTGAGCGATCAGTTCCTGAGGAAGGTCATAATAAAAATCTGATGTTTTCATTTTATCTGCTCCTCTTCTTCCTTCCACTGTTTTCTTAACTGGCGCACATAGTTCCATTCTTTGTTTGTCAGATCAGCTTTCTTAAGAAGATCCGGGCGTCTTTTTGCCGTGCGGTAAATTGACTGCTCTCTGCGCCACTTTTCTATGTTTGCGTGATGACCGGACATAAGAACCTCCGGTACCTTTTTGCCATGCCACTCTTCCGGACGGCTGTACTGCGGATACTCCAGAAGGTTTCCTGCAAAGGATTCTGTCTCACCGGACTCCTGATTGTTCAGTACACCCGGAACCATTCTTGAAATGGAATCCATCATGACCATTGCAGGAAGCTCGCCGCCTGTAAGCACGTAATCTCCGATAGATACGTAATCTGTGACGATTTCCTCCAGAACACGCTCATCAATTCCCTCATAGTGTCCACAAAGGAATACCAGATCCTCTTCCTGCGCCATTTCTCTGGCCATAGCCTGGTTAAATACCTGCCCCTGAGGAGTCAGATATACAACTCTTGGCTTTTTTGCCGTACGGTTTGCAATCGCCTCATAAGCAAGGTAAACCGGTTCTGCCTGCATCAGCATTCCGGCACCGCCACCATAGGTATAATCATCCACTTTCTGGTGCTTATTGAATGCATAATCAACG
>ENA-OQJK01000279-OQJK01000279.1-human-gut-metagenome-genome-assembly--contig:-NODE-279-length-10706-cov-2.167502_pt1 | contig 10706 bp, 19 predicted proteins | sample MGYA00242605_ERZ504771 | MGnify/ENA primary metagenome ERZ504771 (study PRJEB26092, sample SAMD00036353) | human gut metagenome | host: Homo sapiens | study: EMG produced TPA metagenomics assembly of... | reverse complement strand
ACACCGTCAGACCAGTTCACACCATTAGACCAGTTCACGCCGCAAAGCTTATATAATCTTTTATCCTGTTTGATATTGTTATAAAACCACCACACAAAACTGGTATCGCATTTTTTCACCCTTGCGACGGTTTCTTCGTTAAGTTCACAGCCTTCCGGGAAATTTTGTTTAAACCAATTCAAGCCATTAGAACACGCGCCTTTTTCTTTCAGTAATTCGTAAGTAATATACATTTTCAAAATTCCTTTCTCCCGCCTGTTTGCGGCGGGGTTGAATTCAAGGGATTAAACGCTTCATGGAATCGTTAAGCTTTTGATAAGTATCGCTGCACATAAGCATAGAAACAACATTATCCGTCAGCGTTTTAGCCATAACATCATCAAAGGTTTGTTTAATTCCGGAATTTACTTGGCGTTTCAAAATATCTGCCTTTTTTTCTACTTCTTTTTGAACGGTTTGTAATATCGTTGTCCTCATGCGTTCAATATCAAATTTTTCTTCTAAAGAGTTCTTGACGCATTCATTTAAGTATTGCTTTCTAGTAAGTTTCTTTGGTTCTTCTCCCCAATTTCCACCAATAGTTACAGCCTCTTCCATGAATTCGTTAACCGAATTGGAAATTTGTTTTTCAACCTCTTCCTTGGTGTATTTTTCAAAAGTTTTGTTATAAGTATCCTTAACTAAGCTTACTATCTCGTCATGCACCATTTTATATATACCCATTTCCACTGAGTTCTTAACGGTATGGGTAATATATTCGAACAGGTTAGTCATATCGACTTCCAGCTTTGCTTCATTAAGTTTAAAATCGGCAGTGTCGTTATAGGGGCACGCTTCATAACCTCCATTATGTTCACAGATTGGCGTTCCATCGCTATAATCATAACCACAAAAAATATTTACAGTTTTTACAGTCTTTCATTGCTAATCTCCTTTCTTATTTAGAGAGGTAAATTCCTCCCGTCCAAAATCTCAATGAGCCGCCTGCATACAGGACAGCCGCTCTCTTTCACAGCCTTGAACTGTCCGCCGAAACGCTACACGAATATGATCGATGTATTGGTGGTTCTTTTAAGGCAATATTTTGTTTTTCAACGTTCTCATTAAATTTCTGGATAATGAGCTTTCTGTCGGAACACGCCTGATCCTTTGAAATATAGCTTCTGCGATACTCGTTATAAAGTGAGCGCATAGAAAGATAATAGAATTGTTCAGGCTGATTTAAATATTTAGGCATAGGATCATTTTTTGAGGCTAACTGTTCCAGATATTTTAAATCCATTTGATTTCTCCTGCTAATTGTAGTAAAATTCTAATCAACATCAATTAAGCCAAAGCGATTTTACATTTGTATAACCTGTGTGAATTTGTATAACCAAGGTTATACGCAAAAAAGCTAGGGAAAATGCGGCTTCCAAGACTTTGTGTAACTGTGTAACCAAAAATCACTTTTTTCTCTACGCGCGAGAGAGTTTGTATTAGCGTAGTAAAGCGTTAATACAAATTGAATTGTTTGTCTATTAGAGGGTACCTAAAAATGGTTACACAAGTTATACAGTTACACACCCGCATGAATACTGGATTTTTCGAGAGTGTAAAGTTACACACTTTACAGAGAAAGTTATACATCATCGTCAATCAGCCCAAAATCATCACATTCTTCTTGTGGAAGTTGCAGTACAACGCAGTTGCAAGGCTCTCCATTGATTCGTTTCGCTTTGGTAAATCCCTTGGAATTTGTCTCAATTTTATTGTTTTGTTTTAACCAGCTTAATAAGGCTTGCGGATTATATCCAGCGTCAAAGCAGACCCTATTAAAGATATTCCGCACGATATATGCCTGACCATGTTCAAGATCTCCCCAAACATCAAGTATATCGCTTTTCCCGCAAAACCTGTTTTTATTGGAGACTACAAATTCGCAAAGATATTCGTATCCCCGCTCGTTCATCGAAACGCTTGATTTTGTCTGTAGAAATTCGCTGATTTCAAACGCGGTTAACGAGTTTCCATCTTGGAAAATCCATTCAGTAGCAAGCTGGTCGGCGGTTAATACCATAGCCGCTGACATTGCCTGTTTTTCGGTGGTATCATTTTCGCTTAGCGAGGAATAAAACCTTTTGAATAACTCCTGAGCATACTCGGCTTGGCCTGATTCCTGAAACCTGGAGACAAATTCAGGACCGGCGAAGCCGTAATTTTTTTTAACGGTATCCGCCGCGCGTCTCGGGTCCGGAAAGAGCTTATCCTGGCACTCTACCTCAATAATTCGGTTGACCGCGCCTCCGCCAGAGCTTGAACTGGTAATTGGCATTTCTCCGCTGGTCAAGATACAATTAGCCCAAGTGGGCGTTTGATCCACACCGCCGCCTTTATTGCCCCGGGTTCGCCCGGCGCCTTCAGAGAGCATATATATGTCCTTGTCAAACTCCTTTTTGTCCTTTACAATTTGGAGTTCGTCCAGGATTAGAGGCATAGAATTAACGAAAGCGGCTGATTTTTCCCGTCCTACTGCCGTGCTGTTGAAGGTGTGGATAAACCGTCCGATTTCCGGATTGGCCCAGACGCTGGCCGCTAACAAAAGCCCCACTGTTTTGCCTGATTCTGTCCCGCCCCAAAGATGTACGAAGAATGGAAGCCCGCCCAAAGGCTTTACAAGGACGCTGGCAAAGCTGGCGGCTAGGATTATCCTGGTGGTGACGACGCTCCCAGAACGAACCTCACGGGCTAAATCAAGCCATTTCTCATAAGATCCTGATTCCTTTACGCTTTCAAAAAAAAGTCTTAAAATTCAAGTCGCCGTCAAAAACCAGATCGTCCACATAAGGAGAAAAGCCGGCGTTATCAATCCAGCCAAGCCGGGAAACGCTGTTTTTCTCTGGGATTTCATCATAGTTTAAGGTTTCGACATCATGAAGATACTGCACCATATATTTCGAATTTTCACTTGTCACCGCTACGCCGACATTTGCAAGCTCTAAAATCGAATTATTGCTGGCAAGGGTTTTCTTATCTGCCGTAATATATCTCCATTGCTTTCCTTTGCGGTATGCTAGGCAAAGTTTTTCCACTCCGGTGTCGATATTGACTAGCCGCGTCACAGGGAGCAGAGGGTGGCTGCACGCGCTTTTTTCTCCGTATTCCGTGCTGATGGAAATCCCAAAATCGTCGGCTTTCCAGTCTCCGCAGGATAACTCGATAGGCTGTCCTTCAAAGCGTGTCACAGAATCGATCAGGATCGCCCTTGAGATGGCCTTTTTCTTTTTTACATATTCCGCGAACAGCTTGCGAAAGCCCGTAATTTTTACCTGCCTCGCCCGTTCCGACATGGTGGTCAGAACCCGTTCCAGCGTGAACCCGTCCTCTATGTATTGATACGCGAACTCATAAGGCGCGGTGGTTAAATAATCGTCGTGGGTGTAGACCGGTATTGCTGAAGAAAGTGTTTCATTTTGATTCAAAACCTCCGTTCGCCTCCCATTTATCAAAGGTTATATTTTCGTCCAGCCACCATTCCAGATACTCCATCTCTCCAATCACACGGGGGTCGCTTCTGTTCTGCCAGAGGTGCCGGAATTTAAAGGGTTACCGCACGGTACAGCTCCTGATACCAGTATTCCAAAAAAATACCGACTCCCGCCGCTCTGCGGCACGCTTTAACGCGCCTTTCTGTATCTGGGCTTTCTGCGATGGGGAGGAGCTGTTTTGAATAAATTCAAGTGAAAATCTTCATCTAAGCGAATAAGTGCCTGACCAAAATCCAAGTGATAAAATTTCCTAACAAAGCTGATTACGTCTCCCGAAACCCCGCAGCCAAAGCAATGAAACGTGTTTGTGGCCGGATATATCTTTAAGCTGGCCGTATCCTCTTTATGAAAGGGGCAGACGATAAAACCACTTTTATTCGGTTCGAACCCGTAGTGCTCAAGCGCTTGGGAAATGTCTACCCTGTCCTTGATTTGATTCGCAAATTCATTGGTTTTCATAGGCACCGCCTAGTAATTCCAGTATCCTCCGGCCGGTGTCCGCCTTTTTGCAAAATTCAAAACGGACGCCGTATTTTTCCCCCATAGCGGAAAGCACCTTGTACAGCCGTTCCCCGGACATCGCCATAGGGGACAGCCTTAGTCTTGGGTTGATCCAATGAATAACGTCTTTCAGTTCTTTGACCGCTCCGCCGTGTTCGCATAGAATAATCAGCTTGATTCCGTATTCGTTTGCCCGTTCCAGTTCAGAACGGAATCGCTTGTGATCCTGGCAGACATTTTGGCACAATTCGGAAAGGTTTTGCTTTCGGTCTATCACAAGCCTGGGGTTGTCCAATGACATGTAATCACCGACCGGAAGCTTAGAGACAAAGTATTTGGTATGAACTGATTGAAAATGATTCAGATTTTTTGAATGGCATGGTCCTTTTCTCTGCTGTCAATCCATATCATCATAACCGCTCACCCTTAAAAAGGCATATCTTCATCTGACAGCGGCTCAATATCGACAAAATTTTTTTGAGGATTTCTGAGCTTCGCTGTTTTCAGCGGCCGTACCGGTTTCCTGTGGCTTGCTCCGGCCCAAAGAAAACTCCACGTTATCGCAGGTCACGCCCCAGGCCACCCGGTTCTTTCCGTCGTTATCCACCCATTTTCGCGATTCCATTCTTCCTTCAACGGTGATCCCGTCGCCTTTATGAAAATATGTATTAACGAATACTCCGGTTTTTTCCCAGGCGGTGCAGTCGATAAAGTCTGTTTCCTTTTCACTGTTTTTCTTAATCCGGCGATCCACCGCGACAGTGAAGCCGCATACCTCAGTGCCGTTGTTCGTGGTTCTAAGCTCGGGATCCTTTGTCAATCTTCCGCAGATAACAATTTTATTCATATTACTCCTCCTTCAAATTCTATTAAATCGTCCAGGCTGACAGGCCCGGAAAGTCGGTTAGTGGCACGGCAGTAATCGCATTTTTCACACCTTGGAGGTTCAATAACCTTTGTTCTGACAGCGTCAAAATAGGGGAGGCGTTCTTTTAATACCTCCATTTCTGCGTCCAGTGTGTGCTGCGGGATTTCTATCACAGCGATATTTGACGGATCCTCTTTAGATATCACAGCTAAATAACATGGGAGCCTATGGCCTTCCACTGTTTGGTAAACAGCCATTTGGAGAGGCCAGTTCCAATATTCGGCGAAGGAAAGCTTTCCTTGCCCAGGCCGGTACATTGGTTCCATGTCTTTAACAGTTTTAAGATCTACAATCCGCTTTCCACGCTGGTATATGTCCAGCTTTGCTTTAAAGGGCAATCCCTCGATCTCTCCGGTCAGGATAACCTGCTTTTCTCCGCGCGTGTATTCCATAAAAACCGGATCTTGTTCTGCTCTCCGTATCATGTCATTGGCTCTTAAATACTCGGCTTTTAACGTGCCGTCACGTTTGAACAGTTCCGGGTGGTTTCCCTTGAATTGCTCCAGCGTCCCCTCAAAATAGGAATCCACATAAGAGCCTATTAAGAGAGAGACAGTTGCAGGTCTGAAATATTTACCTTCCAGTTCAGCAATGGTTCTGGCGGGACAATCCATCATGGATTTGATAAAGCTGGCAGACCAATAGGCCTGATTTGCTTCTTGACTGTAATAATTTTTACTGGTCAGCTTCAGCATTTTCCGCCTCCGTTTTCTGACGGCCGTTTTCGGCCGCAGCCGCCTTACCGCAGGTAACGCACAGATTCTTTCCAAACTTTTTCTTTGCGTACTCAGCTACCTGTTCCGCGCTCATATTTCCGGAAGCTGTGATATTGTTTCCGCAGCGCTCACATTTGATCTCAATATTTTTGGGAAGGAACTTTCTCACCCTAAGCGCTTCCACAATATCTCCAAATGCCCGAACCTTCTCGATTCCAATTTGAATTTTGTGGCCAATCCATTTTTCTATGTATGGAGTGTTTAAAAGCTTTTTGAATCTGTTTAGCGTTTGTGCTGTTTAAAATCAATCGGTTTTTCTGATTCAGAAAAATAGCAGACGATGCACTCGTCTTTTTTCCGTCGGCGTGCCTAGTTCCCCTGTCTGACCTTGCTGATGGTCAAAATTAAGTCCTTATTGTCTTCAATGCTGTATGCGCCGAGATAATTCGGGTTGGACAGCTTTTTCCAATGGGTTAATCGCATATTTACCGCTCCGTTCTATCAGATTTCTTTTATTTCCACTCTGTTTTGCGCCCAGCGTAAAATCTGCGCCACAATACTAGAGGCGGACAGCCCGCTTTCAAGCTGGATCTGCCGCACGATTTCTATAGCGTCATCTGGCAGCCGTACCAGGTTGCTGGTAATGGTGGATGATCTATGCACAGTAAGAATTAATTTATCCATGATGTTTTCTCCTTTTAAATCCAGTTTCCCGAAAAGAACCATTCTTCTAACATTTGAGCGAATTCCGGGTCAATCTTTTTCCTTTTTGAGGTTCAATTCCGCAAGCGTCCATCGCGTAGCTTAAAGCGTCGTCTTTTTCTACGTGAATGCCCTGATTTGGGCCAAAGCCGTCATAACTCATTTGACAAACCTCCTGTTTTGGTTTAAAATATACTCAGTTGTTTTTCGTTTGCCGCTCTTCGTGATGCCAGTCGCGAGAGCGGCTTTTCTTTTGTCTGTGCCAGGCTGCGCGCCTGTCGGCGCTTTCCTTGCCGTCTATTTCACAATCGGCCTTTTTCATTTCTATGTATTCGTCCGGCGTGATCGTGAAGTAAAATGGAATGTTCCGGCCTCTCTGCCTTTTGACTATCTCCAACCTTTTGACCTCCCTGGTAGATGATCTTTTTTAAACTGCTTGTAGACCTGTTCTGAGCGTTGGTCCCTGGCTGTTTGGCAACCTCTGCGTTTTGCTTGTTCCGCTTGGGTAAAAGCTTCTTTCCTGGTCCTCCAAGCGGTGAAAGGCTCGCATTGGCCTATTCCGTGGCAAAACGGCGTCCGTTTCGTACAGCCAAAAGCACGGAGAGGGCTCAGTGAATTTGCTGATAATGACCTGCTGCATACCGGCTCCTTTTCTTCTTTAAAGCGTTCCTCAGCTTCCGGTTCCGGTACCGTTCGCCAATATATGCCGCTGTGAATACAGCGCTCCATACCGCCAGAACGATAAACGCCACTGTCATTTCTGTGTTCATGTGCTTGTCCTCCTTTATGGTTTTACGCCTTTTTAAGAGATTTACGCCATGCAATGCACCGAACCATTTTTGCGCCGTCGGATTTTCTCTGAAAATATGGGTGATGGTAAAATCCGCTTTTGTCATAGGTATAAATCGCATAGCAAATACAAGGCTGGCTGTCCATATCCTCATAGAGAAGTTCAACCTCCTCATCAAGAAACTCACATGGCATTTTTGCACCTATCCAAATGATGTTCCAACCGTCCTGATCCACTATTTTCCGAACTCTTTCTCTGTCGTCTGCGTTCAAATGCTTGTCCTCCTTTTGGCCTCCTGCGGGGGTTAGCCGCAGAGAATTGCATTATAAGCCTTTGCGTTCTTTCTCTAATTGGGCTGTTCGCATTTTTTCCATGCGATGGTTAAGTAATAGACGGAAAAAAGATTCGGTTTCCGGACACAAATAGACAGGGTGTCCGTTTTCCCCGTCAAATTCTTCATTACTGAGGATTCTTCCATCTGCCATTTTGTTCCAGCCTACGATTTCGTCAATACTAGTCACCATCGTACTTTTTCTCGCCATATTGATACACCTCCTTGTAATTGGTATGTTTTTGTCGGATTGTCCTATACATGTTTGTCGGTATGATAGATTTCTTTAAACGCCTTATTAACGGTTTCTGTTATACTTTCAGCTACACCGTTCCGAATCTCAGTGTCATTTCTAACCGGATTGGTTTTACGGTGTATTTCTTTCCCGTTGGGGTATGCTATAATTTCTGTTTGCTCCTCTTGTAACATAGCCATAAGGCAAGCTATTTCTTTTGGCTCGGCCTTGATTGTGATTTCCATGTCCTCACCCCGCTTTCTTATCTTCAACACAAGATCTTACTCAGATTTTGGAAAATAACGGATTGCTGGTAAATAATATCAATGATAAAATCACGAAAACTATTAAATCTATAGGACAACAATAAAACAGTGACTGTGAGAGTGTTGACCAAAATGCATAATATAAAAGTCAAGAATTCCAAATGCCCGATTTGCTCCTGTTGTGTCCCAATAGGAGCTTTTCTTTTGCTTGCCCGCATTTCCTCACCCCGCTTCCTTTTCGTTAATCTGATTGCTTACTTTTTAACTACGTGATAGAATATTGCTGGAAAGGAGGAATACTAAATGGAAAATAAAGCGTTACCATTCCCTGATGTAAAAACCGCTATAACTGTGAAAGACAAAAATTTCACCTTAGAAGTAATCGCATACCGTATGCTTACAGAAGAAGAAGGAAGAAAAATGCTTGACGTTTGGTTGAAAGATAATCAACTTAATGATTTTCCAGAAGGGGTAACGGCTCAAATGATATCCCTTCACGGAGTTGATGATCCTCGCACCGTTTCATAAATGCGGCCGTCTCTTCTTCGCTAAAATACCTTATATTGCCTTCCGGAGACATTTCACAGATGTCTCCATTTTTGTTTCTGTAGAGTTTTGCATAGGTAATTTTTAAATCTTCCATTTTATCACGCTTCCTTGTGGTTGTTATTTCGCTCTAGCTATTGAATTCAGGCAAAAGATTTCCTATAATTTGTTTAAGCCGTAAAGGCAATTGAAAGGAGCGTGGTCGAATTGACCAAACTTTTGAGATTGCCGGTTCCCGATGAAAGCTGATGCTATGGCTACATAGTGCGGAACCAAAACCGCCTAAGTGAAGCGACTGCCAAGAAACATATAGTGGTTTTATATGTGAATAAAGATGAAAGAGGGGAGCCGAACTGATACAGCTCAGTATAAATAGGGGGCGACCACCGTTAAACAATACGAGAAAAACTGATCTGTCTGGTAAAGTTCAGTAATGTATCTCGGTTGCCAAAAAACTAAGTGTTAACGGCATCTTATTCTAGCAACAGTTTCGGGTAAACAAATTTGGGGATAGCTGTCTGCGAAACCACCGCAGGCGGTCTTTTTCTTTTGCCTGAATTCAATAGCTAAAGCTGGTTCATGGGTTATCCCGCTTCCTTTTCGTTGCCCGGCGAAATCTTCTCTCGCTTCTGCATATCTGCGTAAGAATCGACACGCCCGGATATGTAAATAAGCTCTTCCTTGGGAACCATGACAAGTTTTTCAGCTAATATTTCCAAGTCAGCAGCTTTTTCCATGTCCACTCCAGGAATTTTTTTCATTTTATCAGCCCCTTTCAAAGAACGTTTCTTTACTGTGTCTATATTGTACATCACTTAGTAAGTATTGTCAATGCTTTTTTACAGAAAAATATTGACATAGTAAAAGTTTAGATGTAAAATTAAGGCATGAAAGGAGGATAAAGTTTGAAAGATAGAATTAAAGCTATAAGAAAATATAAAAATATGAAGCAAGCGGAATTCGCGCAAGTACTGGGAATAAAACCTAATACAGTAACAAGTTATGAAACCGGCTTAAGAGTTCCATCTGATGCTGTTATTACATCTATTTGCCGCGAATTTAATGTATCCGAACACTGGCTGAGAACCGGCGAAGGCGATATGTTTATACAACTGTCTGAAGATGCTGACTTTATTCGTGTCATGACAGAAATACAGGTTTCTGACGACGAATTAATCAAATCAATTTTTAATGGCCTATTGGGATTTACCGAACGACAAAAAAGCCGCCATCAGAGACCTGGTGGACGGCATTTTAAAAAGGTATTCAAAAAAAGAAAACGCCGGGCAGTAATGCCCAGCGCTTATTTTGAAAGTTTTGCTTTTTCAAGAAGAATGGCATAAGTTAATATCTTCTTTGCAAAATCAGGTTCATTTCTTCGGATTATCCTAATAATGTTATCAATTGTGTCATCCGTCTTTTTCTTCAATTCTGCCACTCCTCTTGATAAACAAACATTAGTTCTGTATTTGTGTCTTTATTATAGCACACAAAAATTTAAAATCAAGAGGTTTTATAAAATTTATTCCCGAATTTGCAACGGCAATTATTGGATACTTTGACGAAGATACTATAGATTTGTCAATATTTAGGAGGGTCATATTATGAAATGCCCAAACTGTGGAACAGAACACAATTTCAATTTTTGTCCTAACTGCGGATATAAGGCGCAACAACAAGCCCCAGTTTCTACCCCCAGTATTCCAAACACACCGCAGCAGTACGCGCCGGAAGCACCTCAATATGAGCCACCATATAACACACCTGAGTATGTGGATCAGCCCCAAAAAAAGGGTGGTTTAAGGTGGTGGGGCGTTCTTTTAATTGTTTTAGCCTCTATCTTATTGCTTATTGGCATTGTTATGATTATTGGCGTTGCCACCGCCATTAATGGAAACAATGGCAGCGCCGTTTCAGGAATAGCCGGAACTACTTCAGAAATCGTTTCTTCCGAGGCTCCGGCAGAGTTAACGGAAGCGGAAATCGATCAATTATATACTGACCCAGGCGCGTTCAAGGGAAGACGTGTAACGCTGACTGGACGAGTTTTCCAAAATCCTGAAAAAGATAGAAATGTGATGTATTTCCAAATCTTTACTGATATAGAAAATAGTGACCGCAATACTGTCATTGCTTATCAGTCAGACGAGGCTTTGGTTGCCGT
>ENA-OQJK01000277-OQJK01000277.1-human-gut-metagenome-genome-assembly--contig:-NODE-277-length-10750-cov-2.925445_pt1 | contig 10750 bp, 7 predicted proteins | sample MGYA00242605_ERZ504771 | MGnify/ENA primary metagenome ERZ504771 (study PRJEB26092, sample SAMD00036353) | human gut metagenome | host: Homo sapiens | study: EMG produced TPA metagenomics assembly of... | reverse complement strand
ATCACGTGGTTCAATAATCCATACGCCGCCCAGAAGCTGGAGCTGGGGGCAGGAATACTATTTTCAGGGCATCGTGACGGGCGGGATGCTCCGCCGCCAGATGGTCAACCCGCAGGTGCGCACCGACGCGCAGGTGAAGTCGTCGCCTTTCGAGGCCGTCTACCCCCAGACCGAGGGGCTGACCAGCAGCGCCATCGCCAAGTGCGTCCGCCAGCTTCTCCCCCACGCGGAGCTTCTGCCCGACCCGCTGCCCCCCGAGATGCTGAAAAAATACCGCCTGCTCTCCAAGGCAGACGCCGTCCGGGCCATCCACTGCCCCGCCACCGAGGAGGAAGCCTTTGCGGCGCGGCGGCGGCTCATCTACGAAGAGCTTCTGGTCTTACAGCTGGGTATCGGGCGGATGAAGAACCACGGCGCGGCCTCCACCGGCGCGCCGATGAAGAAGGCCGACGCCTCCCCTTTCTGGGAGTCCCTGCCCTTCTCCCCCACCGGCGCACAGCGGCGGGCCGTGGAAGAGATCCTCACCGACATGTCGGGCGAAACGTCCATGAACCGCCTTTTGCAGGGCGACGTGGGCAGCGGCAAAACGCTGGTGGCGGCTGCGGCCATCTGGGCCTGCATCCGGGCCGGGTATCAGGCCGCACTGCTGGCCCCCACCGAGATCCTGGCCAGCCAGCACGCCGAGAACCTGAACCGCCTGCTCTCCCCCTTCGGGATGCGGGTGGCCCTGCTCACCGGCGGCATGAAGGCCGCCGCACGCCGCACCACCCTCGCCGCCATCCGGGACGACGAGGCCGACCTCATCGTAGGCACCCACGCCATCCTCAGCGAGGGCGTGGAGTTCGCCCGGCTGGGTCTGGCCGTCGTGGACGAACAGCACCGCTTCGGTGTGCGCCAGCGTGGCCTGCTGGCCGAAAAGGCCGCGAACCCCCACCTGCTGGTCATGAGCGCCACCCCCATCCCCCGAACGCTGGGGCTGCTGATGTACGGCGACCTCGACATCTCCATCCTCGACGAGCTGCCGCCGGGCCGCAAACCCGTCAAGACCCGCTGCATCACCGGCAAAAAGCGGGCCGACCTCTACGGCTTCCTTGATAGAGAAATCGATTCCGGACGACAGGTATATATCGTCTGCCCTGCCATCGAGGATGCGGGCGGCAGCGGCCTGAACGCCGTCAAGAGCTACTATGAGGACATCGCAAAAGCCTATCTGCCGGACCGCCGGGTGGGCCTGATGCACGGCAAGCTCAAGCCGAAGGAAAAGGCCGAGGTGATGGACGACTTCAAATCCGGACGTCTGGACGCCCTCGTGTCCACCACCGTCATCGAAGTCGGCGTGGACGTGCCGAATGCGACGGTCATGGTCATCGAAAACGCCGAGCGGTACGGCCTGAGCGCACTGCACCAGCTGCGCGGGCGTGTGGGACGCGGCGCGGCGGAGAGCTGGTGCTTCCTCGTCAGCGACAATGCCTCCGAGTCGGTGCAGAAGCGGCTCAAGTTCCTCTGCTCCACCTCAGACGGCTTCGCCGTGGCGCAGTACGACCTCGAGACCCGCGGCCCCGGCGACTTCTTCGGGAGCCGCCAGCACGGTCTGCCGACCTTGCAGATCGCCGATTTGATGAACGACACCCGCACCCTCCACGCGGCCCAGAGCGAGGCCGTGGCCCTGCTGGCCGAAGACCCGCTTCTCGAGCGGCCCGAACACGCCCTGCTGGCCCGTCAGGTGGAGCAGATGTTCGACAAAGCCGGTGCAATGAATTGAGTAACGAAAAGGACTGCCCGCGGGCAGTCCTTTTTCGTTATCTTCTCTTCCACCACGGCTTCTTCTCGCCGATGCTCACTACATCGCAGAAGAGGCAGCGGCTCTTGGTAGAGAGCTGCACATCCTTGTGATGGCAGCCGAAGAACCATTTTTCGTAAGTCGTTTTCATGACGACCTTGTCGAGGAAGAGGTGCAGCCGGTTATTCTCGCCCTCAGCCAGCACACTGAAATCCAGAAACTTGCTTGGCGCGTCGTGGGTCAGCACATAATCTACCTGCCAGCCGTTCGCTTCCAGCGCGGCCTCGCAGCGGGCGTATTCCTCGTCCGAGGGCATCTCCTGCGGCCACCAGTTGACGTGGGCTTCCCGCTCTTCCTTGTCCGGGCTTTCCGCTCCGCCGAAGCAGAGGTACTTCTTCCCTTCCAGCTCCAGTACGCTGCCCCGGCAGACGTGGTACACATTGCCGCCCAGCGGCTGCACCAGCCCGCCGAACCGCTCCTCGGTGGGGTACTGTTCCAGCAGGTCATAGTTCTCGTGGCTGCCATCGAGGAAAAGGATGGTATAAGGCCGCTTGCGCAGCCAGTCCAGATTCTTCTGCTCAGCCTTGCTGCCGTCCCACACAAAGCCGAAATCGCCCAGCACAACGACGAAATCGCCCTTGCCGGCCCGGCGCAGCTCCCCGTCTTTGAAGCGGTCCAGCTCGCCGTGGGTGTCGCCCGTAAGATATATCATCCTCTGCCTCCTTTTGCGGAGTGTGAAATCGCCCCAAAAGCCTTGTCACGCTCCGCCAAACCTGTTATTATAAAGTATAAGGCCCTTCGCTGAGCCTGTTTTTGTCCCGTAAGAACGGACAGCACATTTTGTCCGATACTCTAATATATTATCGCTTTTTGAGGAAAATGTCCACATGAAACGTATCGTCACCCTATTTCTGAGCCTTATCCTGCTGCTGAGCTGCCTGTGCGCGCCGGCTTCGGCCATGTTCGACCCCAGCCTCTTTTACGAGGTGCAGGCCAAGAGCGCCTACATCGTCAACACCGACACCAACATCATCGTCTACGACAAGGACAGCTCCCGTCAGGTGCCTGCCGGGGGCCTGACCAAATATATGACCATCGCGCTGCTGCTGACGAATTACGCCGACCAGCTCGACAACACCTTCCAGATGCCCTTCGCCATCTCGGATTACGTCCACAACAGTGACAATGCCGATATGCGCTCCAATGAGACCTTCACCTACCGGGAAGCCGTCTACGCCATGCTTCTGCGCAACGCCAACGAGGCCGCGATGGGCCTTGCCTACAGCCTTTCGGGCGGCGACCTCGCAGGCTGGGTGAGCCAGATGAATACCCTCTCCCAGCGCATCGGAACCACCGGAAGCACCTGGACGGACGCCTGTGGCCTCGACAGTGGCAATGTGACCACCGCCGTGGATATGTACCTCATCCTGCGGTATCTGATGAGCTTCGACGCCTTCGTGGACATCTCGTCGGCCCCCGCCTTCACCATGCCCGCCAAGGAAAAGCACACCAAGAGTTTCGTGCTGCTGAACCAGAACGTCGCCCTCAACAAGACCAGCGGCGGCAGCTTCTACCGCAAGTCTATGCAGGGCGGCATGTGCGATGTGATGGCCTACAAAAACGACCACGGCGACCAGAGCTATGTTTCGTGGGCCAATCAGGACGGCTCCACCTATATCTTCTGCATCATGCAGAGCCCCGACACCTGTGACACCTACGGCTACGCCAACCGCCGCCCGGCCCTCTACGAAACGACCCACCTCATCGACTGGGTGTTCCAGAGCTTTTCCATCCAGCCCGCGCTGGACACCGACCTTGCTCTGGCAGAGATCCCCGTGAAGTATTCTTCCGACACCGACACCCTCAAGCTCTACCCTGACAACAGCATGATGACCCTGCTGCCCTCTTCGGGCGACGGCACCGTGACTCAGAAATACTTCCATCTGCCCGACTATGTCTGCGCCCCCATCCAGCAGGGCGATGTTGTCGGCACCGTGGAGCTGAAGCTGGCCGGCGAGACCATCGGCATGGTCAACCTCATCGCCGGGCAGGACGTGAGCCGGAGCAGCCTGCTCTACTCTTTCTCGAAGCTGCAGGAGTTCTTCGGCAGCCTCTACCTCAAGGTGGTGCTCGTCGTCAGCGCCATCTGCGCCATCATCTATGTGGCGTGGGTCCTGCTCAACTCCCCCCACACCCGCCATTCCTCCAAAAAAGTCCACCGCTATGGCCGTCCCCGCGACTGAACCGTGCGGCCAGCTTCTTTTCTGAAAAAGCTGTAAAAAGCAGTTGACAAATACGCCCCCAAGTGGTAATATATACAGGCAGTCCGTGACTGCAAAAAACTGTATATGGGCGTGTTCCCGAGTGGCCAATGGGGACAGACTGTAAATCTGCTGCTTTTCAGCTTCGGTGGTTCGAATCCACCCGCGCCCACCAAGAACTCCAGTGTTGTAATGACACTGGAGTTTCTGTTTTATCTGGAAGTTTGTAAAGCGCCGCAAGGGTGGATTCGAACAGCAGCGGCCGGTTTCCTTTTACACCTTCGGATTTTTCTCTTTCCTCTCAAGATAGAGGAAGAAGCAGGCATTCAGCACGATGCCCACAGCGGTAGAAGTGGGCGCGGCCAGACCGATCATGGTCAGGCTGGCGTTGGGCTGGATGCTCATGATGTAAGCCATCGGCAGGCGGACGAAGCCGACCGCAAGCTGAAAGAGAAAGAGTTGAAAGCACTCCTTGCCCGTGATGAAGAACTGGACGGCCTCTTTGAGCGCATCTATGAGGACAATGTTTCCGGCAAGATCTCTGACGAACGCTTTTCCAGAATATCCCGGAGATATGAGGACGAGCAAAAGGAGCTGACCGAGAAAATCAAACAACTCCGCTCCGAAATCGAAAAGCAGAGCAGCCGCACCATGACAACGGATATGTTCATCAGTCTGGTTCGCAAGTATACCAGAGCAAAAAAGCTGACACCTCGGATGCTGAATGAACTGGTGGAAAAAATCGAAGTGTTCAATGCAGAAAAGGTCAACGGTGTATGGGAGCAGCGGCTCCACATTCACTACAACTGCGTGGGCACCATCGAGATTCCAAGCGCACTTCCTTTGCCGACACCCGATGTGTCGGTAAATACAAGAAAAGGCGTAGTTGTGAACTACGCCCCCTGTGATGTCGCTATTTAGCAAATAAAAAATGACGAATGCTCTTTAACAGCTAAATGCTGTAAGAACATTCGTCATGGTGCGGATAAGAGGACTTGAACCTCCACCGAGTTGCCCCGATTAGAACCTGAATCTAACGCGTCTGCCAATTCCGCCATATCCGCATATTCTGTTTTGTTCGCCGCCGTTCGGCTCGGAACGTTAATTATTATACCACGGAAAGCGGGAAAGTCAAGCGTTTTTTCAAAAAAGTTTTTGCATTCTTTTCCGCATATTTTATCTTGCGTCCCTGCGCACAAAAACACAGACATCTGCCCCGGTGATGCCTGCTTCCGGGGCAGATGCCTGCCAGACCACGCTTCTTCTTTTGCAGTTTTTCCTGAATTTTCTCAGATGCCCCAGAACAGCCAGAGGCTCCCTGCCCCCACGAGAACTGCCGCCAGTGTGAAGGGTACGCCGATGCGCAGAAAGTCCCGGGTACGGACAGTCTCGCCGTTCTTGCGGAGAATGCCGATGGCCGCGATGTTGGCCGACGCGCCGATGGGGGTCAGGTTGCCGCCCAGCGTCGCGCCGGTAAGCAGACCGAAGTAGAACAGCTCCGGCTCAATGCCCGCGCCGCCGTTCATGAGGGCAGCGACGCCCTGCACCACCGGCAGCATGGCCGCCACATAGGGGATGTTGTCGATGAAGGCCGACAGCCCCACCGACGCGGCCACCAGCAGCAGGTAAAGATGCAGCGGCTCGTCTCCGGCTGCGGAGTGGAACAGCTGCGCCGCCGCGTCGATGACGCCCGCCCTGCTCACTCCTTCCAGCAGAATAAAGAGGCTGAAGAGCAGCAGCAGGGTGTCATAGTCCAGCCGCCCGGAAGTCTCGGCCAGTGGCTTCAGGGAGCGGCTGCGCCAGCAGGCGCGGGCGGCACCGAAGAGGCACAGCCCCATGCAGACGAGCCCGCTGCGCAAGGTGTAGAGCAGATGCAGCACGCCGCCAGAGGGCTCAGGCAGGAAGGACGCCGCGATGAGCAGACCTACCGTCAGCAGGAGAAGCGCCGTGGGGACGTCGTCCTCCACCTCCGTTTCCACCGTGACATGGACAGGCTGGCGCTGGTCCCGGAACAGCCAGAACAGCACCCCCAGCGAGGCCAGCGCTCCCAGCTCCACGCTCCAGAAGATACCGGGCCGGCCCTCCATCCAGAAGAAATCGAAGAAATTCATCCCCGCAAAGCCGCCCAGCAGGATGCTCGTGGTGTCCCCCACCAGCGTTGCCGCGCCCTGTAAATTGGACGACACCGCAATGGCGATGAGCACCGGCACCGGCGACAGTTTCAGCCGCCGGGCGATGGCAAGCCCTACCGGAGCCACCATCAGCACGGTGGCCACATTGTCCACAAAGGCACTGATGAACCCTGCCAGCAGCGCCAGCACCGACACGGCCCACCGGACATCCGGCACATGGGCAATGAGCTCTTCGGCCATCCGAGCAGGCATCTTGCTCTGGATAAAAAGAAAGACCGTACCCATCATTCCCGCCATCATCAGCAGGACATTGAAGTCTACGGCCCGGGCGGCGTCCGCCAGCGTGAAATCATACACGCCCAGCTTCCCCAGCAGCAGGAACGCCCCGGCCCCGCCCAGCGCGACCCAGGGGCGGTACTGCTGCACCGCCAGCATCAAGATATAAAACAGGACAAACAGGCTCAGCGCCAGTGTCATTTCGTCTCCTCCGCAGATTCCATGGGCTTTGCGTCTTCTTCTATCATCCGATAGCCCACGCCAAGCTCGTTGAGGATATAAGTATTGCTGCCCGGGCGGCTGCCCAGCTTTTTGCGGATATTGGCCATATTTACCTGCAGCTTCTTGGTGCTGCTGGCGTCCGTGTCGCCCCAGATGGCCCGGACGATGGCCGCATAGGTCATCACGCGCCCGGCGTGCTCGGACAGAAAAGCCACGATATTGTACTCCGTCTGGGTCAGGCGCACCTCCTGCCCGTCCACGAACACCTTGCGGCGCTCGTAGTTGATGGTGAGGCCCTGTGCGCTGAACACCCCGCCGGGCAGGCTTCCGCCGCCATAGCGGTTCACCCGCAGCGCAGCCCGCACCCGGGCCAGCAGCTCACCGGTGCCGAAGGGCTTGGTGATATAGTCGTTGGCACCGAGGTCGAGGGCCTCGATCTTATCCTGCTCGGTGGTGCGGGCCGACAGGACGATGATGGGGGTCAGATACTTCTGCCGGATGGAGCGGATGGCGTCCAGACCGTCCCGGTCAGGCAGGCCGAGGTCCAGGATGACGAGGTCCGGGTTATAGGAGATGAACATGGTCATGCCCATCACGCAGGTCTGGGCCACCAGTGCCTGATAGCCGTTGGTCTCCAGCAGGGTCTGGATGAAGCTGCAGATGTTCGCCTCATCCTCGATGATAAGTATCTTGAATTTATTATTGCTCATCCTCTGTTTCCTCCGTATCCACTTCTTCGGTCTCCAGCCAGAACCGGATGGTCGTACCCTCGCCGGGCGTGCTCTCGGCCTTTATCTCGCCGCCGTGGGCTTTGATGATGGCCGCGCATACCGACAGCCCGATGCCCATGCCGTGCTTGCCGCCCGACGAGGTATCCTGCGTCAGGGTCGTGCCGGTGAAGAGGGTCTTGAGCCGCTCTTTCGGGATGCCGCAGCCGTTGTCAATGACTTCAAACACCGCCCGCTGCCCCAGCGTGAACACCCGCAGCGTCAGGCGGGTCATCCCCTTGGCGTGGAGCACCGCGTTTTCCAAAAGGTTCGTCAGCACCTGCTGGATGAGCATGGAGTCCATCGGGATGACGATGAAGTCATCCGGAAGCTTTACTTCCACCGGTACGCCGGGGTGGAGCTTCTGGAACCGCACCAGCACCGTATCCACCAGCTCTTCCAGCACGGTGGGCGTCTTCTGGATGGCGACGCCGTCGGCGTCGATGCGGGTGACGGAGAGCAGATTTTCCACCATCCGGTTGAGCCACTGGGCGTCGGCACAGGCCTCGGAAAGGAGCTTTATCTTCTGCTCCCGGCCCAGCGAGTCGTAGTTGTCGATGACCGTGGAGCAGGCCCCGTAGATGGACGTCAGCGGGGTGCGCAGGTCGTGGGAGACAGCCCGCAGGAGGTTGGCCCGCATCTTCTCCGTCTCGCTCTCCATCCGCAGCTGCTCCTGCTTTTTGATGCGGGTGGTCAGGGTGCTCGTCATGCAGGAGACCACCAGCATCACCACGCCGGAGAAGATGTTCTCCGGGATGGTGAAGTTGAAGGCAAAGTAGGGTGCGCGGAACGCGAAGTTGACCGCCAGCACGCTGATGACAGAACCGGCCACGCCCCACCAGTAGCCGTCGGTGTACATGGAAACAAAAAACACCGCCAGCAGGAACACCATCGAGGCCACACCGTCGATGCGGCCGCTGATGAGCTGGATGAGCGTCACACAGGCGAACGCCCCGATGAGCGCCGCCAAAAATACCCGGACGTCCTTTTTCCAGAGCATCTGCTTCATTTGCTGTCCCTCCCGATATATATTCGGTTCCACTGTAAAAGTATACCACAAATAAATTAAAGATACAGCAAAGGGTGGGTACTTTTCCATGGTTTCAAAGGGTTGACAAACGTGCGTTCCTGGCTCACAATAGAATCATCTTCTTTATCGTAATAAAGGAAAGGGAAAGAATATGCTGTATTTTGAGAACGACTACTGCGAGGGTGCGCATCCCGCCATCCTGCAGAAGCTGACGGAAACGAACTTCGAGAAGGTGTCCGGCTACGGCACCGACCCCTACTGCGCCAGCGCAAAGGAGAAGATACGCGCCGCCTGCGCCTGCCCCGAGGCCGACGTCTTCTTCATCTCCGGCGGCACCCAGGCCAACTCCATCGTCATCGCCTCCACGCTCCGCCGCTGGGAGGGCGTCATCGCCGCCGCCACCGGCCATGTGGCCGGTCATGAGGCGGGTGCCATCGAGTTCACCGGCCACAAGGTCATCGGCCTGCCCCAGAAGAACGGCAAGCTGGACGCCGCCACGGTGGAGGATTTCTGCAAGACCTTCTACGCCGACTCGAACCACGACCACATGGTCTTCCCCGGCATGGTGTATATCTCCCACCCCACCGAGTACGGCACCCTGTACAGCAAGGCTGAGCTCGAGGCCCTGTCCGCCGTCTGCCACACCTACCACATGCCCCTCTTCGTGGACGGCGCACGTCTGGGCTACGCGCTGGTGAGCGAAGGCACCGATGTGACCCTGGCCGACCTCTCCAGGCTCACCGACGTCTTTTACATCGGCGGCACCAAGGTGGGCGCACTCTGCGGCGAGGCCGTGGTCTTCCCCCACGGCGCACCGGCCCACTTCATGACCATGGTCAAGCAGCAGGGCGCTCTGCTGGCCAAGGGCCGCCTCATGGGCATCCAGTTCGACGTCCTCTTCACCGACGGCCTCTACACCCGCATCAGCCGCAACGCCATCGAGACGGCCAACGCCCTCAAGAAGGGCCTCGCCGCCAAGGGCTGCCGCTTCTTTATGGACTCCCCCACCAACCAGCTCTTCGTTGTGCTGGAAACGCCCAGCTGGCCGCGCTGGAGGGCAGGGCAAAGTTCGGCTTCTGGGAGAAGTTCGACGACAGCCACACCGTCGTCCGCATCGCCACCAGCTGGGCCACTAAGATGGAAGAGATCGAGCAGCTCATCGCTCTGATGTAAATTCCATGCCCGGGTTTTTCTTTGGCGTTTCGCCGAAGTTTCTGCATTCTCTTTGTGCGGGATGCTGATTGAATTTTTCGGCCGGGTATGGTATGGTTAAAAAAGAGCAATGCAGAATGCGAGAAAGGGGCAAGCATACACCAGACCGTGTATCCTTGCCCTTTTTGAGTTTACGATCTTCTGCGCTATTATTTTTCCGGATGACAGGAAGGAAGGACTTTCACAATGGGCTTTTTTGATAAACTGTTTGGCGGCAAGCACGATGCCGCCCCGAAATTTGCAGGCGAAAAGATGACCGTCATGGCTCCCATCGACGGCACGGTGATCCCGCTGGAGCAGATCCCCGATGAGACGTTCGCCACCGCCATTCTGGGGCCCGGCTGCGGCATTGAGCCCACCGGCGACACCGTGTACGCCCCGTTTGACGGCACCATCACGCAGGTGGCTTCCACCCTGCACGCCATCGGCATCACCAGCGACGACGGCATCGAGCTGCTGATCCATGTCGGCATGGACACCGTCGAGATGCAGGGCAAGGGCTTCACCGCTCTGGTCAAGGAAGAGCAGAAGGTCAAGGCCGGCACCGCTCTGCTGAAGGTCGATCTGGACGCCATCCGCGCTGCCAACCACCCCACCACCACCGCCGTCATCGTGACCAACGCCGACGACCTGCCAAAGCTCCATATCATCGCGGGCGGCATCGTCTCCACCGGCACGCCGCTGTTCAAATTCGAGTAAGATAACAAAAAGACATCCGCCGTCGGCGGATGTCTTTTTTGTTATGCTCATGCGTTTTCGGGCTTATACTGCAGGACCCGCTCGGAGACGAGGCCGTTGAAGAACTGGATGAAGGGTCCGAGGCAGAACGCGCAGATGAGGGTGCCCAGACCCACAAGACCGCCCAGGAGCCAGCAGAGCAGGGCGCAGAAGGCGTCGGTGAAGACGCGGCAGCCGAAGTACTGGAAGTGCGTGTAGTCCCGCAGGCCCAGCGAGAGGTAATCGTAGGGCGCGATGCCGAGGTCAGCCGTCTGGTAAAGGGACGCACCCAGCGCCGTCACAAGGGACGGCCAGCACCACCCACACCAGCTGTTCCGGCAGGGACGCTGCCG
>ENA-OQJK01000275-OQJK01000275.1-human-gut-metagenome-genome-assembly--contig:-NODE-275-length-10836-cov-1.854608_pt1 | contig 10836 bp, 10 predicted proteins | sample MGYA00242605_ERZ504771 | MGnify/ENA primary metagenome ERZ504771 (study PRJEB26092, sample SAMD00036353) | human gut metagenome | host: Homo sapiens | study: EMG produced TPA metagenomics assembly of... | reverse complement strand
CGGGGCGCTGTTTTTCCGCCGTCCTGCACAAGTTCCCCATTGCGCACCATGGAAGCGATCAGGCTGCCGATATATTCCGCCTCCAGGGTATCCATATCGCCCCCTTGGAAGGGTCAGGATATGAAGCTCCGTATCCGCCTCCTCCCGCTCCGGGTAAGAAGCGCCGGGCATCAGTTCTTCCTCCCTGGTGTACTCCATCTCGCCCATTTCCACAGACATAAGCTGACGGAACACAAAATTCACCCGTCGGTGACACCGTGCCGGCTGCGGAAGTTTCTATCCAAATTCACCTTGGCGGGATACTCATTTTTTTCGGGGTCATAGTCCGGATAACTGGCCTTTCGCCGTAAAAAGATCTCCGGCATGGCCTGACGGAAACGGTAAATGCTCTGCTTTACGTCTCCCACCATAAAAAGGTTTTTCTCCTCCCGGCTGATCGCTCGGAAGATCATATCCTGGGCCTCATTGGTATCCTGATACTCATCCACCATTACCTCGTCGAAGCTTTCCGCCAAAAGCCGGGCATCCTCGGTCCGCCGCCATCCTTCTTCCGTCTGCCGGACCAGAAGCCGCAGCGCCCAGTGCTCCAAATCCCCAAAATCCGCCAAACGCTTCTGCTGCTTTTTCTCATCCAGCCTTTGGGAGAACCGCTTAACCGCGCCGAATAATTCACTCACAACAGGCACCAGCCTGCGGATATCCTGCCGGCATTTTTCCTCATCCTCCTGAAATAAGGACGCCAGCTTTTTAAACACGCTTTTGACAGTATCCCGGCTGCCAGCGATCCGCAGCTTAAGGGGATCGTCGCGATAGCCTCTCAGTGCCTTCAGCTTAGCGAAGCCAAAAGCCTGAACCCCGGCAGCGATGCGGTTCCAATCCTTGGATACGATTCTGTCCCGCAGCTCCTCCAGGGATGACAAATCCTCCAAAAAGGCCTCGCGATACGCCGCGGATATTTTTTCGTCATCCTCCATCACGGAAAGAGAATTTTGGGTCAGCGCCGCCATGTAGTCCACGGCGCTTTGGGCATAATCCAATATGATTTTTCCCCACTGGGTCTCGCCTGCCGGAAGATCCGCCCGGTACATGGCTTCCTTTTCGTCCAGCCACCGTTCCGGAAAAGGATGAGACCGGATAAAATCATATAAAGTTTCAACCGTTTCCATCAGCCGGCGGTCATCCCGCCCAAAGCTGAAAGCGTCGGAAAGGCCTTGAAAGCTTCCGTCCTCCTTGGCGTACAGTTCCTCCATGACCTCATCCATCGCCTCCTGGCGGAGAAGGGTCATTTCAGCGGAATCGGAAATCCGGAAATCCGGAGAGATATCCAGCTTATAGAAATTTTCCCGCACCAGCTCATTGCAAAAGCTGTGAATCGTGCTGATATGGGCGCGGTTCAGCAGAATCTGCTGGCGCTGAAGCTGGGCGTTCGCCGGATCTGCCTGCAAAAGCTCTCCGATAGCCGCTGAAATCCTCTCTTTCATTTCCGCAGCGGCGGCATTGGTAAAGGTGACAATCAACAGCCGGTCGGCGTCGCAAGGCCTCTCGGGATCGGTCAGCCGCTCGATCACCCGCTGCACCAAAACCGCCGTTTTCCCGCTGCCCGCAGCCGCGGAAACCAGCAGGCTTCCATTTCTGGCGGAGATGGCCCACCGCTGGCTTTCAGTCCAATTTCGTTTGCTCATAGGCCTCCTCCTTTTCCTGCGCTTCCTCCTGAACCGCAGCCATCACCTGGTTCCGGTCCAGCTTCTCGACCAGCCTGCTTCTTCCCTCCGGCTCATGGCCGCACACCGGGCCGTAGGGGCAATAGGCGCAGGCGTCGTATTCTCCGGCGGCTGGTTCGGCATCCACGTCTCCCTGTCGCAGAGAGCATGCCATATCCACCACCAGCTTTTTCCATTTTCTTGGTTAAGGCCCCAAGCTGAGCTAGGTTCGCCACGCTGTCCAGCTTGGCGGGCTCCCCGTTCTTCAGGGCCACCGGAATAAACACGCCCTGGGCCTGCTTTTCCATGCCGGTGATCACTTCGGGATCATCCAGCACCAAACCATTCATCCGCAGCTTTTTATCTCTTTCCTTTTCCAGCTTCTCGCCGCTCGTCCCCCCACTGGGCGGAAACAGACGGCCTCGCCGCGGGGACGTATAGGATTCCCGCCGGAAGGACGCTTCCGTAACGGCTTTTTCCGTTTTTCCAAACCGTATCTAAATATAGCAGCATCTGCATATTCAAGCCATACAGCACATCGGAAAGCTTAAAATCCTTACTGCCGGTTTTATAATCCACCACTCTTATGTATTTCCCGGAAGGCTTTTCCATCACATCCACCCGGTCGATCTTTCCCTCCACGGAAATCTGGCCTCCGCCCGGGATTTCCAGCACCAGAGGCTCCAGCTCCTTTCCTTTCCCGATGGACAGCTCAAAATCCGCCGGCACAAAATCGCTTTGCGCCAGCTCCTTTCCCAGATGGGAAAGGAGCATTTGGGCCGTATCCGCCAGCCGCGCTAACAGATATCGGAAGCGGGGAGAGTTTTTTCTTCCCATCCCCCCAGGTTTGTTTCCACATAACTATCTAAAAGCCTGCGGATTTCCGCAAGCAGCTCCTGCTTTTTCATGGATGCCAGAGCCTCTCCGGCTGAAAGCCCGGAGCATATTTTCCAGCAGGTAGTGCATCACGCTTCCGTATTCCAAAGCGTCGACACCGCCGGCTTTCTTTCCTTCGCTCCCAGGCCGTACCGGCAGAAATACTGGAAGCGGCATAGATAATACTTTTTCAATCTGCGAGGCGGAAACCCGCAGATTGGAGCCGAACAGCTTTTTGAGCGTTCTCAGGATTTTGAAAGGCGATAGGCTCTTCTGAGGCCGCCCGGCCGACGGCCTCCAAACGATCCTGATATTCCGGCAGGCCGCCGAAATAGCGCTTTAGGGTTTCCTCTCTTTCCGAAGGCTCCCGCCACAGACTGGCGGCAAGCTCAAAAGCGGGCTCCGGCGACCAGAGCAAATCAGAGAAAGCCTCCTGGGAGCGATCCGCCACCGGACATTCGGGGAAAATCTTCCGAACCTCCCGTACCAGGGAGGATGGCGATCTCGCCCCGCCGGACAGGTCGGAGCTGGCATAGGAGACGAACAGCCTCTCCGAGGGGGAGACCGCCGCCATATAGGCCAGGTATCTTTCCTCTACAGCCAGCTTTTCCAGGGAATCGTATAGAGGCAGGCCCATGGAGATCATCAGCCGCCGCTCCGCGTCGCTGAAAAACGCCGGCGGACACCGGCGTCCGGGGGAACTCCCCTTCTTCCGCGCCGATCAGGAACACCGCTCTTGGGGCGGCAGGCCGGGAACGGTCCGCGCCGCCTACCGAAACCTCATCTACTCCCTGGGGAATAAAAGCGATCTCCTCGCTTTGCACCACCAGCTGAAACAGCTCCGGACCACCGTCTGGGAGACAAATGCTGCTCCTTCAGTACCAGGGCCATTTGATCCAGAATTTCCATCAGCATGTCCCACAGGCGGATTTGCTCCTGAGCAAGGTTCCATTCTCCCATATTTTCCAATTCGTCGGCCATCCGCCGGATATTCTGGGCCGCGTTCAGGCGTTCTAAAAGCTGGTAAACTCCATAGGCGATGCCTTTTCCTGTTCCGGAACGCAGGCTTTCCTCAAATTGAGCCAGCGGCTCCATAACCGTTTCACGCAGCCGGTTTAGCCCTTCCAGCTTTTTTTTGATCCTCTTCCGTCATTTCCGGAGAAAATCCCCTGGGATGCATGGTAAACGGCTCCAGCCACCGCCTGCCGCTGAGATTCCACAAAAGCGCGTAATTTTTCCAGCGCAGCGATTTCCTCCGTCTGAAGCTCCGTCAATCCGGTCTTTAGCAAACGGAAAAGCTCGTCGGATCGATAGCCGCTCTGAACACATTCCAAGGCGCTGAGAACCAGTGTCATCAGGGGTTTTTCCTCCAAAGGCTCCGGCTGATCCATAAAATAGGGAATCCCATAGCTTTCCAGAGCGGCATCCAGAACGCCCCGGTAAGACTCCGTTTCCCTGGCGATCACCGTGATCTCCCGGTAACGGTAGCCTTCCTCCTGGACCAGCTTTTGAATCCGGCGCGCGACAAAATCCGCCTCCTCGTAAATATCCGAGGCGTTATAAAGGACAATATGCCCGGGAACCTCCCCGCTTTCCAGCCTCTCCTGGCGGTAAATCACCTGCTCCAGAAGCTTCAGTTCCTCATTTTGAAACCTTTTTCCATGGGGCAGCCGGATCGGCGGCGCCAATGGAATATGATAATCTTTGGCGATCCGCCTGAGCTGGCGCACGGTTTTCTTTACCGGGGAAAACAGCCCCATGCCGTTATCCTTTGCCGGATCCTGGTCCACACAAACGGAAATCACGGTTTCCTTGGCCTGGCGCAGAACCAGGGACAGCACCTCCAGCTCCTGCGCTGTAAATCCGGCAAAAGCGTCCACCATCACCGTATATCCCTTAAAAAAGGGGTGGCCTCCAAAACATTTTTCTAGCCTGGTCAGGTCATCCAGGGGATCTATGTAGCTTTGGGAAACCAATGCCTCATAGGCGGCCATCACCAGACCGGTTTCCCGTATTTTTTTCCTTAGGTTTCCCTCCTCCAGGCGGTCCGCGGCGGCCTTTAGATCCTCCGGCCGGATGCCGCACATTTTAAATTCCTTCAGCGCCGACAGCATCAGCTCCACCAATTCTCGAGAGCCGCTCTGCTTTTGATAAAGAACCAGCTCCTCTTTTACCTGGCTCAGCGCCAGGCTCATCAAAATGCTTCTTCCGCTGTCGTTCAGCCGCCGTCCCGCCAGGCCGCCGGTTTGGCGCATCACCAGATCTACCATTCTGGTAAAGCTGGTAACTGTGATTCTCCCCGCCTTCTTCGGTCCCATCAGGCGGAGCATCGCTCGTTCGTTTTCAAATGAGTTCTGCTCCGGCACCAACAGCAGCAGCTTCTCTTCCCCTGTTTTTGCTTTCTCCATCAGCATATGCCGAATCGTATCCGTCTTTCCGCTGCCCGAGGTTCCCTCGACAAATTGCAGCATTGCTCCACCTCCGTTTTCTGTTTCTCCTATCAGTTAAAGCTTTTCCGGTTGCCAATGCTTTTCAGTCTTTCCATAAAATGATTGACTAAGCGCCTGACGCGCCAGAGGCCGTTTCAGACAGGTTTCATTTGTATAAATCCGCAAAACATTTCATTTTTATATTTTATCTAATAAAAATAGGGAAAAGAAGCGGCTCTAGCACACCTGACCGAACGCCGCAGCACAGCGGCTACAGACACGTTCTTCTGTCCGCGGCGAATCCCGAATTTTCTACCGTCATCGAGAGAGCCGCCAGGCCATCCCGAAAGCCGGATACGGCCAAAGGGTTCGGCTTTTGGGGACACGGCCTATTCCCTCCATTTGTTTCCGGCTCTGACGCTTTCCATAGCGCGAGATTATTATAGCATATTTTCGCCGGGAAAAGCTATCGGTCCTGAAACCATTTTTGACTTTCTCAAACAGCTCCACCGCGAAAAATTTCACCTGGTATTTATCGCCGTTTTTCTACTACTTCCATCTGGGACTCGCTGAGCACGTCGTTAAGCTCCTGGCTTTCTTCCGCCGCCGGCAGGCACATGGGCGGGAACATGACGCACCACCAGTTATGGCCCTCAGCCTCTCCGATCGTGATTCTCAAGGCGTCATAGCAGCCGGCGGGCAGCGTCTACGGTTTCGTACGTTCCCGGTATACGAAAAACATATTGGTAATTTCCGCTTTTACCGGATAATCGTAGCCCTGGCGGTAAACCTCATCCTGAGCGGCCTGACATAGTTCCTGTAAATGGGCGGCGGCTAAGGCTTCTGCCTCTTCCCGGGTCTGAGCATTCTGAAATAATCCCTCGGAATATTCCAAAACCCGGTCCCGGACCTTTAATTTTTAACGCCTGATCCTCCTGAGAATCGGAATTGGCCAGCACATGGAACCGGAACACCTGGTTTTCAATCGCCTCGCACTGGCCGGAAAAGCCCGTCATAGTAAGTAAAAAGCTGAGAAGCAGGCCCAGAAGCAGTGATTTTTCCAGCACTGACAAATATGTTTTCTTTTTCGAGAACAAGGGCTTCCTCAAAGATTTCATCAAAAAAACCGTCCTTTCAAACATTTCTGTCTGAGTATGGACGGTTTTTTCCATTTTTATACAAGCGCTAATCCACAATCTCACAGCCCTTTGAGACCGGACGGCACACAAACACCTGGTCGCAGTATTCCTCCAAGGAGCGGGCGCAGCCTTCCGCCATGCCTTTGTCCTTAAAAATACCGAATACCGTCGGCCCGCTGCCGCTCATCCCCGCGTTTAAGGCGCCGGCTTCCAGCATCATCCGCTTGATAGAGGCTACCTCCGGCAGGTTTAAGACTTTTTCAAATTTATTATAGATACAGTTGGCAACTTCCTCTATATCGCCGTTGCACACCGCTTCCACTGCGTCGTCAGTTTCAGGGCTTTCCCACAACAGATGCTTATCCGCCAAAGAGTAAGCCTTTTGGGTGGAAACGGAAATTTCCGGCTTGGAAAGCACGATATAGCAGTCCGGCAAATCCGGCAGAGGCGTCAGAATCGTGCCGATTCCCTCCGCCAGCATGGTGCCTCCGAAGATGCAGAACGGCACATCCGCGCCAACCCTTTCTCCGATATCCGTCAGCTCAGCCTCAGAGAGACCTGGTCTCAAACATACGGTCCAGCGCTACAATGACCGCGGCGGCGTCGGCGCTTCCCTCCCGCCAGTCCAGCCGCCATGGGAATCCTCTTTTTGATCTTGATTCCAATGCACGGATTCTCTATTTTGGCCGCCTCAAAAAAGGCCTGTGCCGCCCGGTAAGCGGTATTGGCTTCCGACACCGGGATTTCCTCCCGGTTGCAAAACACCTGAATAGGGCTGTCCGCATCATCCCAAACCGTTACCGTGTCGCACACGTCTACCGACTGCATCAGCATTTTTACCAAATGGTAGCCGTCGTTGCGCCTGCCGATAATATCCAGGGTCAGGTTGATCTTTGCCGGCGCGTTTACCGTCAGCTTCATTTTTCTCCCCCTTCATTCCGCAGCGAGGCGACAAATCGCTTCATCCGACCCAGAGCTTCGGTAAGATGCTTTAGAGAGTAGGAATAGCTGACCCGGATGAACCCTTCTCCGCACTCTCCGAAAGCGGTGCCGGGCACCACCGCCACCCGCTCGGAGTAGATCAGCCGCTCGCAGAATTCCTCGGAGGAAAGGCCTGTGCTTTTAATGCAGGGGAACACATAAAACGCTCCCTCCGGCTCAAAGCAGGAAAGGCCCATTTCCCGCAGGCCGTCTACCAGCAGCCGGCGGCGCATATCGTACTGCCGGCGCATATACTCAATATCCTCGTCTCCGTTTTTCAGCGCCTCAATCGCCGCGTACTGGGCCGTGGTGGGAGCGCTCATAATCGCGTACTGGTGCAGCTTAGTCATCTGGCCGATGATCGGGCTCGGCCCCAAGGCGTAGCCAAGCCGCCATCCCGTCATAGCGTAAGCCTTCGAAAAGCCGCTGATCACCACGGTGCGCTCCTTCATGTCCTGAACTTCCGCGAAAGAGACATGAGGCTCGCCGCCGTAAGTCAGTTCGCCGTAAATCTCGTCGGAAAGGACGAATAAATTACGTTCCCGGACAATTTCGGCCACCTTTTCCAAATCCTGGCGGCGCATCACGCCGCCGGTGGGATTGTTGGGATAAGGCAGAATAAGCATTTTTGTTTTTGGGCTGATATGGGAAAGCAGCTCCTCCGGCGTCAGACGGAAGCTGTTTTCCTCCTTGGTTTCAATGATCACCGGCACCCCCTGGGCCATCTGCACCATCGGCTCGTAACAGACAAAGCAGGGCTGGGGAATCAGCACCTCGTCGCCAGGGGCGATGATGGTGCGGATGGCCAGGTCGATCGCCTCGCTGCCTCCCACCGTCACCAGAACATCGGAGGAAGCGTCATAGGAAACATGAAAACGCCGTTGAAAATAATTGCAGATTTCCTGACGAAGCTCGGCAAATCCCCGGTTTGGGGTATACCAGGTTCTTCCCTTTTCCAGTGATTCGATTCCCGCCTGGCGGACGTGCCAGGGCGTGGAAAAATCCGGCTCGCCGATGGACAGGGAAATCACATGGTCCATTTCGTTAGCGATATCGAAAAAACGTCGGATGCCCGAAGGCTTTACCTTCTGGATCCGGTCGTTCATAAACTGCTGGTAATCAATCACAGCCACATATCCCCTCTTTCATCAACATCACCGTCATCACAGAGGATCATTCCCGAATCCTTATACCTGGTCAGCACAAAATGAGTGGCTGTGGAAATAACGGAATCCAAGGTGGACAAACGCTTTGCCACGAACATAGCGATATCCTGAATAGTCGCCGCCCGGACGATCACAGCGAAATCGTAGGCTCCCGCCATTAAATAGACGCTCTCCACCTCATCGAAAGCCATTACCCGCCTGGCGATCTCGTCAAAGCCGGTCTCCTTTTTCGGAGTCACCTTCAGCTCAATAATGGCGGAGGCCGACTTTACCGGCGCTTTGTCCCAATCGATCAGCGCCTTATATCCCTTGATGACGCCGCTTTCCTCGTAGCTTTTGACCGCCGCCGCTACTTCCGCCTCTGTTTTATTCAGCATTACGGCCAGCTGCGCCGCGGTGAGACGGGCGTTCTCACTGAGAAGGGTAAGCAAATCATTCATCTTGGTATCATTCCTTTCAATTTATGTTTTATTTATAAAATAAGCCAACCATCAGCCTGAACCTGCCGTCCGGCTGATAATTAGCCTATATTATACTCCTTTTCCACTTTTTTGTCTACTCAATCGGCACCAATCGAGGCTCTCGCTTGGAATAAATCGTATAATGCCGGAAGCCGGTTTTATAGATCATGGACATGGCCTCTTCAATGCCGGCAGACACATCCGCCCAGCGGTGAGCGTCCGACCCCAGCGTCACATAGGTTCCTCCCAGCTCGTAAAAACGGCGGACGATCCCAGCGTCTGGAAGAGTATCGCCGATCTGCTGGCGAAGGCCGGAGGTATTCACCTCCAAAGCCTTTTTCTGCTGAATCAGCTCCAGCAAAACAGCGTCGATTTTCTCTCGGTATTTGGACAGCTCCACCCTGAGTCCCGGCTGGGCCAGTATATAGCGTAGAGGATAGGTTAAATGGGCCAGGGAATCAAACTGCCCCCACTTTGCCACCTGAAGCACATGGTCAAAATAATCGCTGAGCAGGGGGTCCACATTCTCATCTGTATAATTCAAATAATAAAAGTCTTTTTGGCCAGGCAGATTATGTACCGAAGCCAGCACAAAATCGAAGGCGCCGGCGGACAAGGCCTCCCGGGTCGCTTTCGGATCGGTGATGGGCTGGCCCAGCTCGATGCCGGCGTATACCTGAAGCCTGCCGTAAAACACCGCCCTGGCCTTTCTGGTCTCAAAAAAGGATTGTACCACAGAACGGTCAAAGCCCTCTTTATAATAAATATCGCATTCACAGTGATCGGTGACGGCGATGGAGTAAAGGCCTAAGGCGGCGGCCCTCTCGCAAATCATCATAACCGGGTCGGTTCCGTCGAAGGAGCAGTCGGAATGGACATGGCTGTCAGAAATATAGTGGTAACGCATCAGTTTTCCTCCGTTTTAATAGGTATCTTAACGCGCTTTGCGTCTTACTATCTGTTACGCCGCAATTCATCTTAAGGGACAGCTGCGCCAAAACAGACGGATTGCTTCTCAGCATTGCGGCAATACAGCAATATTTATATTTATTATATCACACGCCGTTTAGAATGCCTAGGCTTCTTTCTGGCAGGAATCCACCTGGTTTCCCCTAAAAATCTGTATCATTTTGTGAAATCTGGTTAAAGAGATGTTAAACCCCCTCTCGCCTCTCTGGTTTTCGCTTGACAGTCCAAAGGTTTCCGTTCATAATAAAAAGGATTACAATGAAACTATGATATGTTCGGGAGGTACGCTTCATGAGAGCGGTAATTACGGTAATCGGCAAGGATATGGTGGGTATTTTGGCAAAGGTTTCGGCGGTTTGCGCGAAAGAAAACGTAAACGTCACCGAGGTAACCCAATCGATTCTGCAGGATCTCTTCGCTATGATTATGCTGGTGGATTTGGAAAAAGCCACAGTTCCCTTTAACGAGCTGGTCGATCAGATGACCGCCTTAGGAGAGCAGGAAGGCTTAAAAATCCATGTCATGCACGAGGATATTTTCAACTCCATGCACAGAATCTAAAACGGGAAAGGAACGGCTTACTGTTATGATGAACACCCGCGATATCTTAGAAACTATCACCATGATTGATGATGAAAACCTGGACGTACGTACCATTACCATGGGGATTTCCTTGCTGGACTGCATTGGCGGCGGCATAGAAAGCACCTGCGACCATATTTACGACAAAATCTGCCGCTATGCGGGCGATCTGGTGAAAACCGGCGAGGACATCAGCAAGGAGTATGGAATCCCTATCATCCATAAGCGGATCTCGGTGACTCCCGTCTCCCTGATCGCCGCCGCCCATCAAGCCCAAAATCCGGTAAAAATGGCCAAAGCCCTGGAAAGAGCCGCCCAAAGCACCGGCGTCAATTTCCTGGGCGGCTACTCCGCTCTGGTGCAGAAGGGCTTCGGCCCCGGCGACTATGCCCTGATCGAAAGCATTCCCGAGGCCCTGGACGTGACGGAGCACGTATGCTCTTCCGTAAATATTGGCTCCACGAAGGCCGGCATCAACATGGACGCAGTGGAAAAAATGGGAAAAATCATTCGAGAAACCGCGGAGCGCACCG
>ENA-OQJK01000274-OQJK01000274.1-human-gut-metagenome-genome-assembly--contig:-NODE-274-length-10846-cov-2.539416_pt1 | contig 10846 bp, 9 predicted proteins | sample MGYA00242605_ERZ504771 | MGnify/ENA primary metagenome ERZ504771 (study PRJEB26092, sample SAMD00036353) | human gut metagenome | host: Homo sapiens | study: EMG produced TPA metagenomics assembly of... | reverse complement strand
CCCGTCGTCGTAGAGGCGGCGGTAGAGCGGCGACATCCCGCCGCAGATGCAGCAGAGGATGAGCTCGTACAGCATCTCGCTGCGCAGGTCGCCGAAAGGCAGCGGCTCTTCTTTGAAGCCCAGACCGAAGCAGGGCTTTGCGATGGGCATGGTGATGGTCTTTTCGGCCGCCGCCAGCGTCATCGGCTCGGGGCGGAGCAGGCGCTCGACCTTTTCCGCCGGGCGCTCGTCCATCAGGCCGTGGCGGGCGCAGGCAGCCAGGATCTGCTCCATGCTGGTGCTGCCCGCTGCGGCCAGCACCATATTGCCCGGCGCATAGAAGGCTTTGCAGCAGTCGTAGAGCATCTCGGGCGTTATCTCCGCGATGCTCTCCACCGTTCCCGCAATATCGCTGCGGATGGGGTGGCTGTGATACAGACACTCGCACAGGCCGGTGATAAGCCGCCAGTCGGGGCTGTCATCGTACATCTTTATCTCCTGCCCGATGATGCCCTGCTCTTTGGCGATGGTCTGCTCGGTAAAGTAGGGATGCCCCACCATGCCCAGCAGCACGTCGAGGCTCTCGTCCAGCTGTTCCGTGGCTGTAAAGAGGTAGCAGGTGCGGTCGAAGGCCGTGAAGGCGTTGGCATTCGCGCCGGTCTTGGCGAACTTTGCAAAGGCGTCGCCGTCCTCATCCTCGAACATCTTGTGCTCGAGGAAATGGGCCACACCGGCGGGCAGATGCACTTCCCGCTCCCCCAGCCGGAAATCCCGGTCGATGGAGCCGAAGCGGGTGGCGTAGATGACATGGGTGCCGGAGTAGCCCGGCATGGGGCGGACGAGTACGGTCAGCCCCGAGGGCAGAACCTTCCACTGGTCAGCGGCGGTGTGTTCCAGCACGCTCTGGGTGTTCTCAGCCATTCTCGTTCCCCTCCTCCCGCGTCAGCAGACAGCTCACCGACAGGGTGAACTGCCTCAGAATATCCCGCACATCCTCCCTGGTCACAGCCAGCAGGGCGCGGCGGGCGTCGTCCGGCGTCTGCACCGGACCGCCCCGCAGCACCTCCATATAGTACCATGTCTCGATGCCGCCCAGCGTATCCTCCAGGCCGTTCATCCCGGCCAGCAGGCCCCGGCGGCAGTCCTCCAGCTCTTCGTCGGTGATAGGGCCGTCGCAGAGGTCCGCCAGCTCTTTGAGCACCGCCTGCTCAGCGCGGGCCGCGTCGGTGTGCTCGACGCCGCTGTTGACGGCCATGCTGCCCGTGAAGCTCTGGAAGGACGACGAGCAGTAGTAGCACAGATGGTCGCGCTCCCGGACGTTCAGGAAAAGGCGGCTGGTCACACTGCCGCCGTAGAGGGCCATCGCCAGCCGGACAGCGGCCAGCTGTTCAGGCTGCATGGGCCGGCCCAGCGTGAACAGCATACAGAGCTTGGCCTGTGTGGTGTCGAAGTGCTCCACCTTCCGCACCGGCTCCCGCCGGGGCATGGCGATATTCTCCGCCCGGGGCAGCGGGGCGCGGTCGATGGCCGAAAGCTCCGTCAGAAGGGCGTCCTTCACGGCGGTGGTGCTGGCCTCGTCGCAGCCCAGCACGATGAGCTCGATGTTCGCCGTCCGCAGCATCTCGTAGTATGCCTCGGTCAGCGCTTCGGGCGTCAGGCCGTCCACTTCTTCTAAGTAGCCCTCCTGCCGGACACCGGCGGGGCTGTCGCCGAAGAATTCCCGGTTGGCCTGCCGCTGGCAGTAAAGGCGCTTGTCGTTCACTTCGTCTTCCAGCGCCTTCCTCAGCATCTGCTTTTCGATGCCCACGGCCTCGGGGTCGAAGGTGCTGCCCACAAAATAGGGGTGGAACGCCGTGCCGAGGGCCAGTGCGGCGTACTCCCGCGTCAGCTTCTCCCCTTCCAGTGCGAACTGGTCCTTGATGCCGGTGATGCTGACGCAGAGGTTGTGGCTGCAGCCCATGGGGCGGGCGTCCACGGTCAGGTCGGCGCCGTAGAGGCAGGCCAGCTTTTTGGTCATCTGGGTCATGTCGGGGCAGTCGGCATAGCCCCGCTCCATCACCAGCGGCAGCAGCGCGTGGGCCGTGGCCGTCTCGCGGCGGGCCGGGAACGCGAAGTGGATGCTGATGCGGCAGCGGTTGAATTTCTGCGCGGCGTCATACGAGAGGTGGACGCCGGGCGCGATTTGGGATCGTCTCAATGTTCTATCGTCCTTTTGTATTATTTCGTTTGTTCCAGCGCCAGATACTCTTCCAGCGAGAGGCCGGAGGCGCGGATGGCGAGGGCGTTGTCCCTGCCCACATACCGCCAGTGCCACGGCTCAAACACCATGCCGGTGGCGGCCTGACGCTCCTGCGGCCAGCGCAGGATGAAGCCGTGCTCTGCGGCATAGGCTTCCAGCCACTCATAGGCACGGGTGTCGGCGAAGCCGGTGTCCTTCTCCATGCTGTCTGCCGCGAGGATGTCGGCACCGTAGCCGGTGGCATATTCGCTGGCCTCCGGCGCAGGCTGGACGGTCGCAGCCCTGGCAGCGGCCTCTTCCTCCAAGCAGCCGGACTCCCGGCAGCTCTGGACCGCGGCCTCATAGGCGCTCTGGCGGGCGGCGGCATCCTGATACCCTGCCGTCAGCACCAGCTCTATCTCATCCCGCCTTGCGGCCTCGGCCATCTCGCGGTAGGCTGCGGCGGCCTCGGCTTCCAGCGAAGCACCGGTGGCATCATCGGCCACGGCCAGCTCCGGCGTCGGCTCTTCCGTCAGGGGAAGGTTTGCATTCACCAGCACGAGGCGCTTATCCGAAAGGTCCGTCTCCGCGCCGCCCTCATACTCCCGGGCCTCGAAGGCCGTCGGCGGTGCGATGAGGGCATAGGCCCTGGGCAGCAGCCAGAGGATGCCGCCGGTCATCACAGCCATGACCGCGCCGCAGCTGAGCAGAAAGACCGTCCAGTTGCGCACGAGGCGGATACGGTGTCTCCGGCGGCGTTCTTTCGGCGACAGAGCGCGGCGGGGTGCGGGTCGATTTTGCTCCATGATGCAGCTTCCTTCCTGTTTTTGACGTTCGCCCTGGATACAGGCAGATAATAATATTATACACCCCTTTTATCTGGGTGTAAACGGCAGGGGCTGTAAAAAAATTGTGTACGCAAAAAGACCGCCGCACCGGCGCAGGACGCACGGCACGGCGGCTTTGAAGCCGCGTCTTACTCGAACAGCATATCGTGATGGCGCTGACAGCCTTGTCGGCGTCCTCACGGTCGATGATGCAGGAGATCTTGATCTCACTGTGGAGATCATCTTGATGTTGATGTTGTGTTGGCAAAGCCTCGAACATCTTGGAGGCCACGCCGCTGTGGCTCTGCATACCGGCACCCACGATGGACACCTTGGCGCAGGTCTCGTCGCAGGTGACCTGATCGAACTTTGCGCTCTCGCGCAGGACGCGCAGAGCAGTCTCAGCTTCGCTCTCCGCGCAGGTGAAGCTGATGTCCTTCTTGCCTTCGCGGCCGGTGGACTGCAGGATGATGTCCACGTTGATATTCTTCTGGGCCAGCAGGCCGAAGATCTTGAAGCTGGTACCCGGCTCATCGGGAACATTCAGGATCGTGATAACAGCAACGTCGGTGTCCTTTGCGACACCCTTGATCAGCATACCTTCCACGTCTTTTACAACCTCCTTGACGACCGTGCCGGGCACGGGGTTCAGGCTGGAGAGGACCTCCAGCTCCACATTATACTTTTTAGCCAGCTCCACGCTGCGGTTGTTGAGCACCTGTGCGCCGAGGGATGCCAGCTCCAGCATCTCGTCGAAGGTGATCTCATCCAGCTTGCGGGTGTTGCGCACCTTGCGCGGGTCGGCGGTGTAGACGCCCTCCACGTCGGTAAAGATCTGGCAGCGGTCGGCGTGGAGCGCTGCTGCGATGGCGACAGCGCTGGTGTCGGAACCGCCGCGGCCCAGCGTGGTGATGTCGTCCAGCTTGTTCAGGCCCTGGAAGCCTGCCACGACGACGACGCGGTTGCGCTCCAGCTCCGAAGAGATGCGCTCGGTCTCCAGCTTGGTCGATGCGGGCCTTGGTGTAGGCACGGTCGGTGCGGAAGCCTGCCTGCCAGCCGGTCAGACTGGTGGCATGGCAGCCCAGCTCGTTCAGAGCCATAGCCAGCAGGGCGATACTGATCTCCTCGCCTGCTGCCAGCAGCATATCCATCTCACGGGCAGAAGGGTTGTGGGTGATCTCTGCTGCCTTTGCGATGAGGTCGTCGGTGGTGTCGCCCTGTGCGGACACTACCACGACCACGTCATTTCCCGCGTTGTGGGTGTTGGCCACGATGCGGGCCACGTTGAAGATACGGTCCCGGTCCTTCACCGAAGAACCGCCGAACTTCTGTACGATCAACGCCATATCTTGTCACTCTCCTCTTTTTGCTCCCTCAGTGTGTGAGGGGTACACCGGGCGGAAGCGGTCTTGCACTTCCGGTCCTGTTTATCATTCCACTGTCGCACCGGTGTTGTCGGCATCCAGCCGCAGCAGTGTAAATGCTTCACATCCGTCCAAGCCTTCCAGCAGCTCGAGGCCCTTTTCCAGTTTGGAGTAAAATTTCTCGGCGTTGGCCTTTTCGGCCACAGCCATCACGGTGCTGCCGGCGCCCGAGACGTACACCGCCTTGGCACCGCAGAGCCGCGCCATATCGAAGACTTCCTTCGAGCCGGGCATCAGGGGCATCCGGTAGGGCTGGTGGAGCTTATCCTCGGTGGCAATGGCCAGCAGGTCGTGGCGGCCCTCGCAGAACGCCGCCGGGATGAGGGCCGCACGGGACAGGTTATACACCGCATCCTTGTGGGTGACCTCTTTGGGCAGGGCCGCGCGGGCGGCTTCGGTCAGCAGCTTGTAGTCGGGCACGATGGCCGCGAAGCAGAGGCTCTCGTCCACATCCCGCTTGACGGAGTAGACGACACCGTCCTCGAAGACGCTGCTGGTCAGACCGCCCAGAAGGGCCGGTGCCACATTGTCCGGGTGGCCCTCGATGGAGGTGGCCAGCGTCAGCAGCTCCCGGGTGTTGAGCACATCGCCCAGCATCCGGTTCGCGCCCAGCAGGCCCGCGATGATGCAGGCCGAGGACGAGCCGAGGCCCCGGGCCATCGGGATGGCGTTGGTCTGGACGAGCTTGAGGGGCGGCATGGTCTTGCCGACCTTATCGAACAGACCCTTGGCCGAGCGGTAGACCAGATTGGTCTCGCCGCGGGGGATGCGGGTGCCGTCCGCCGCCGAGATGTCCAGATGGTCGCTCTCCTCGAAGGTCACGGTATTGTACAAGGTCACGGCCAGACCCAGCGCATCGAAGCCGGAGCCGATGTTGGCACTGGTGGCCGGGACGGAAACTTTTATCTTCATCGCAGTTCCCTCTTCTCTCGCGCTCAGGCGTCCTCAGGCAGGCGGCGGAGCACCAGCTTCACGCTGCCGCCCATGGCCTCTACCTTGCGGGCCGCTTCGGCCAGAGCCTTGCCGTCGGCGCTGTCCACAAAGTAGGAGCAGCCGTCGAAATGCTCCTCCACCACATGGCCCTTGCCGTAGATGGCCTCGGCCACCGCCGGGGCGATGCCTTCCACACGCACATAGTATGCGGCGGGAGCGGGGTCGGTGAGCATTCCTTCCACCGGCTCGGCGGGCTGCCAGAACAGGCTGTCGTGGACCTTGACGCCGTTCTTGAGGGCGTCCACCACGTCGGCCACGACAGCACTGGCGGTGGGCAGCTTGCCCGCGCCCTTGCCGTAGAAGACCACGTCGCCCAGCATATCGCCCTTGACGAGGACGGCGTTGAAGACGTCATCGACACCGGCCAGCTGGTTTGCCTTCGGCACGAGGCAGGGCTCGACCCCGGCGGCAACGCTGCCGTCCTTGCCCCGCTTCATCCAGGCGATGAGCTTGATGACGCAGCCCAGCTTCTCTGCCGCAGCCACATCATCCACCGTGATGTCGCGGATGCCGCGGGTGGGGATGTTCTGGGGGTAGATCTGGTGGCCGCAGACCAGCGAGGACAGGATGGCGATCTTGCGGCAGGCGTCGCGGCCGTCCACATCGTCGCCGGGGTCCCTCGTCTCGGCGTAGCCCAGCTCCTGGGCGATCTTCAGAGCCTCGTCAAAGCCCAGATCCTCCCGCGCCATCTTGGTGAGCATGAAGTTGGTGGTGCCGTTGACGATGCCTTCCACCTCGGTGATGACGTTGGCCGCGAGGCACTGGTGCATCGGGGTGATGATGGGCGTGCCGCCGCCCACGGAAGCCTCGAACAGGAAGGCACAGTTGTGTGCCCTGGCCAGAGCCAGCAGCTCTGCGCCGTAGGTGGCCACCATCTCCTTGTTGGAGGTGCAGACGCTCCGGCCGCTCTCGAGGCAGGCCTTGACGTAAGGGTAAGCGAAGCGGGTGCCGCCGATGGTCTCGACGACGACCTTCACTTCGGGGTCTTCCAGAATGGCGTCAAAATTCTTTATAAACAGCTTTGCGGCCGGATGATCCGAGAAGTCCTTGGGGTCAAGGATGTACTTGACCTCCACCGGTTCGCCTGCGCGGTGGGAGACGCCTGCGGCGTTGCGGCAGAGCACCTCGTACACGCCGCTGCCCACCGTGCCAAAGCCCAGAATCGCGATTTTTGCCATGATACTGCCCTCGTTCCTTTTTTCTATGAATGTACTGTCACAGATTGTATCCGCAGTGTACGCCCACGACCATCCGCTGGCGCGAAAGCTTTTCCGTCAGCTCCTCGGGGGACATCTGCATGGTGTCGGTGCGGATGGTGACAGCCACCAGCGCGGCTCCGTTCTCCGGAGTAGACTGATTGATGGTCACGATGCTGGCACCGGCGGCACTGATGCCGGCCAGAAGGCTCTGCAACGCACCCGTCTCGTCCCGCAGGGTCGCCATGACGGTGATGACCTCGCGGCCATTCTCCGAGTCAAAAATGCAGTCCTTATATTTATAAAATGCACTGCGCGACAGGTCTACGCTGCGGGTCGCAGCCGAAATGCTGCGTGCCTCTCCGCTGGCCAGAAGCTCCTTGGCCCGGACGACCTTGAGGAAGACTTCCGGCAGGACCTGCGCATCCACCAGATAAAAACGGCGTTCCAACTTGTTCACCTCTCAAACACAAGTGTTCTTGCAGAAAATATAATAGCATCCGGCTCCCCGCATTGCAAGAGGTCGGATGCTATTTTGTCAGATTATCCAGTTTTGAGCCGTGAAGTATCCCTTCAGCGCACCGAATCTGCAACCCGATGTGCCGAAAAGTATGATTTTTGCCTCAGTCGGTGTCCAGATTGGTGGTGTCCGGCTCAGGCGCGAGAGGCTGGCTGGCGACAGCTGCCTGACCGTGGGAATAATTGCAGACGTCGGGCAGGTCGTCGGCACGGTAGTAGCCCACTGCCGTGCTCGGGCAGGAGCCGCTGGCCAGCAGGCCGCTCTGGGTGCAGTAGCTGCGCTCCACGACGCCGTCAGCCGCCGGGAATGCCTTATAGGGCAGGTCTGCCTGGACCTGCTCCATCAGAGCCTTCCATGCCATGACACAGGTGCGGGTCTTGGCCTGCTGCTTGCCGAGGGTCTGGGTCATATCGAAGGGCGCGTCATAGCCCCACCACACAGCGGTGACGTAATAGGGCGTGCCGCCCACGAACCACAGGTCCTTTTCATCGCTGGCCGTACCGGTCTTACCGAAGGCCTCCATGCCGTTGGAGTTGGGGTAGCGGCCGCTGGCCGTACCGACGCTGGAGAACAGGACGTTCTTCAGCAGGCGGTTCATGACATAGGCCGTCTGGGGCGTCAGAGCCTGATAGCTGGTGTCGTTGCTCTCCATATAGATGTTGCCGTCCCGGTCGAGCACACGGGTGTAGAGGTGAGGCGTGGTGTACTCGCCGTCGTAGAAGATCTGGAATGCCGCCGCCAGCGCCATCGGGGTGACGCCGTGGGTCTGGCTGCCCATGACCATCTGTGCAAGGCCCACGTCGTTGACGGGGTCCAGCGTGCTGAGCTGCAGGGTATTGTAGACGAAGTTGAAGATGTTGTTCGCGCCCACGAGGTCGCCAACGCGGATGGCGATGGTGTTCAGGGAGCGGGCGAGGCCGTTCCAGAGCGGCAGGTCGGAGCCGTCGCCGTAGTCGCCGCCGTAGTTGCGGGGCCAGCTGCGCCATGCGTTGGGGTAGGCCTTCAGCTGCTTGTCCGTCAGGCCCATGAGGCCGTTCCGGCGGCAGTAATCCTCGTCACGGATGACCATGTCCTGCTTGAGGTAGAGGGGCGAGTTGTTGAGCATGGTAGACCAGTTGACCAGACCATACTCGATGCCCAGCGCATAGGCGCCGATGGGCTTGATGGTAGAACCGGTCTGACGGGTGACGCCGTAGGCGCGGTTCAGGGAAAGGCTCTTGGTCTTTTCGCCCAGACCGCCCACCATGGCGATGACATTGCCGTCATAGTCCAGCGTGACCATCGCCGCCTGGGTGCGGACGTTGCGGTAATAGTAGACCGTACCGTCCTCGCCGGTGCGGGTCTTGGGGTGCCGTCCTCATTGAAGACCTGCACATCGTCGTCGGAGATGCTGGTCACCTCTTCCTCATGCCAGCCGGCCGGGAAGTAGGCATCGTCGGTGTTGAGCATCAGGTTCTCCATCGCGGTCTGGATCTTGGGGTTGACCGTTGCCTCGATGGTGTAGCCGCCGGTGTAGAGCATACTCTGGGCGGTGGACTCGTCCACGCCCTCCTTGGCCATGATGTCCTTCACCACCTCGTTGAAGAGGGCATCGGTGAAGTAAGAGGTGGTGGAGCTGCTCTTCTTCGTGTTGTCCGTCTCTGCCAGCACCAGCGGCTGGGCAGCGGCGCTGCGGTAATCCTCCTCCGAGATGACACCCTGCTGCCACATATTGTAGAGCAGGAAGTTCCGGCGGTTGATGAGGTTCTCGGGGTTGGTGTAGGGGTTATAGTTGGTGGGATTCTTGGTGATGGACGCGATGGACGCGCACTCCCAGAGGGTCAGCTCGCTGACATCCTTGTCAAAGTACTCGTTTGCCGCCGTCTGGACGCCCTGGATGGTACCGGTGAAGCTGATGGTGTTCAGGTAGGCTTCCAGAATGGTCTCCTTGGAGTAGCTGCGGCTCAGGATGAGGGCGCGGTAGATCTCGCGCAGCTTGCGCAGTGCGCCCTCGATGCCGCTGGCGCTCTTGTCGCTGGTCAGGTTCTTGATGAGCTGCTGCTCCAGCGTGGAGGCACCCTGCTTGGAGCTGTAGATGGGCAGCAGGTATTCATTGATCATCGCGCCGATGGTGCGCTTGAAGTTGACGCCCGGCTCGCTGTAAAAGTCTTTGTCCTCGGTGCAGATGAATGCATACTGTAGGTTGGTGGGGATCTGCTCGAGGTCCGCCCAGACGCGGTGGCTGTTGGAGGAGCGCAGGGTGGCGTACTCCACCTGTGCGCCGGTGTCGGGGTCGGTGGCCACCACAAGGCTCGACTGGCTCAGTTCGATGTTGTCGAGGTTCAGCAGGTCGCCGTCACTGGCCGTAGCCTGCACCACATAGTACACAGCGCCCACTGCCACCAGACTGCCCGCCATAATGCCCAGACAGACGAGGGTGACGATGGTCCGGCCCAGGAATCCGAGAGCGGGATGGCCGTGCTTTTCTCCCTGCTCCTGCGGCCCGCGGGCCTCACGGACCCGCCGGTTCTGCTCCGCTGCGGGCCGCTGCTCCCGGAGCGCACCATCACTGTGGAGTCTCCGTCTTTCATTGTTTGAGATAAGGATCGCCTCCTATCGCAATTTTCACTGTTCTGCATCTCAAAGCATCCTCTGACGATGCCGTTTGCTGTTCCTGCTGCGGCCAGACGGCCCACAGCCATAATAACACATTATAGTCCGCGCCGCCCGCTTCCGCAAGGGGGAAATCGACGGGATACGATGTTAGTATAGCACATCTGCCCCGCCAAAGTACAGCATCCGGGTGTGAAAATTCTGCATCCCTGTCTGAGGCAGTTTTCTTTTGCACATACTACCGTCTGAAACACCATTTCAGCCGAAAGGAGTCCACTGCCATGCGCAAGGTCTGGCTCTGCATTTTTTATGCGCTGTGCATTTTTACCATCGTGTTCAGCCTGTTCTGGATGGCCCTGCCTAGTCTCCCCTTCCCTGCCGACTCCGGCGAAGAGACGCCGGCCCCCGAGCCGGGTCTGGCCGCGCAGGGCTCCGCCGGGCAGAGCGGCACCGACTTCTACCTCTGCGACGAGGGCGGGCGGGTGGTCGTCTACACCTGCTCCGACAACGGGCTGCCCGACAAGCGGCTCCTGCGCACCGGCATCTATGTCAATCTCCTGCCCGAGGCCGATGCCCTCCGGCTCAAGCAGGGCCTCTACGTCACCGGCGAAACGGCCCTCCGGGCGCTTCTGGAAGACCTGGGTGAATAAACGAAAACAGTGCAGACGCTCCCCGGGGAGGTCTGCACTGTTTTTATCCTTTATCAGGATCAGGCTTCGAGTTGTTCCAGCGGGATAAGGTAGTCCTTGCGGCACTGCTCGTAGTTGAGCATATATTCCTTGGTGGGGTTGTGGTGCATCATGTTCTTGAGGGTATGGGAGTCGTAGTCCTCGCCTGCCTCCATGCCCACCAGACGGGCGGCGATGTTGGAGCAGTGGTCCGAGATACGCTCTGCATTGCTCAGCACATCGAGATAGACGACACCGGTATCAATGGAGCAGACACCATCCTTCAGACGCTTGATGTGCTGCGCACGAAGCCGCTCCACGAGGATGTCGATGACCTGTTCCAGCGGCTCCACCTGGCTGGCGGTCCGGGCGTCGTCGAACTCGAAGGCGTCCGTGGTGAGGGTCAGTATCTTTTCCAGCGCATTGTCG
>ENA-OQJK01000271-OQJK01000271.1-human-gut-metagenome-genome-assembly--contig:-NODE-271-length-10936-cov-7.618559_pt1 | contig 10936 bp, 5 predicted proteins | sample MGYA00242605_ERZ504771 | MGnify/ENA primary metagenome ERZ504771 (study PRJEB26092, sample SAMD00036353) | human gut metagenome | host: Homo sapiens | study: EMG produced TPA metagenomics assembly of... | reverse complement strand
AGCTTGTATCCTCGGTTGACATAATTCTGCATCAATTCTTGTTCTGATGCGTTTAATGGACGGGTAAGAATAGGACCTAGGCTGGCACCCAGATCTGCCATTTTATTAGTTTTCACTACATCAAAATTCAATCCTAAAGTTTCAGTAAACAGTTTCTCACCTGAATACATCATGCCGAATATGCCGATAGAACCAGTCAGCGTAGTCGGGTCAGCGAAAATGCGGTCTGCAGCGCAGGAAATGTAATAGCCTCCTGATGCAGCATAATCTCCCATAGAAACGATTACCGGTTTTTTCTCTTTCAGCCTTACTACTTCACGCCATATTTGATCTGAACCGTATGCGCTGCCACCCGGTGAGTTGACGCGTAATACAACAGCTTTTACATCATCGTTATCACGTAATTTGCGCAGGCCTTTACACATCTTTTGTACATCAATACAATCTTCTGTGGAACTGCCGGGAGCATCCAGAATCTCACCGTATGCATAATATACGGCTATTACATTTCCACTTTTGTCTTTGGGCACATTTTTCTTGACGTTTATCATATCTTCTATGAAAAGACTGTTCAGCTTGTCGTCTTCGTCACGACCGCTTAATTGTTTCAGATAGGAAATAACTTCATCTTTATACATCAAGGTGTCTGCTAGTCCGCATTGAACATATTCTTCTGCCTGACAAAAATCCATATATCGGTCTGCATAAGCATTCAGAGTATCTGTCGGGATGTGTCGTGAATCGGATACATCTGCCTGAATACGATTCCAGACAGATTCCAGACATTCGGTCATCTGTTCGCGGTTGGCCGGACTCATTTCTGTAGCGATAAACGGTTCCACGGCTGATTTGTAAGTACCCACTCTGAATACTTGTATTTCCAGTCCTAGTTTGGAAACCAGATTTTTGAAGAAAACAGGTTGCATGCCTGCTCCGTGCCATCCGATACTTCCTTGCGGATTGATAATTATTTTATCGGCCACGCTGGAAAGATAATACATCTTCTGTGCATATTGGTCTGCATAAGCAATGATGAATTTACCGCTTTCTTTGAAATCCAGTAATGCATTGCGTATTTCCTCTAAGGAAGCGTATGATGCTTCCAGATAAGAAGGTTGGATATAAATACCCTTGATTTTGTCATTGTCTTTTGCTTTCTTGATAGAAGCTAGAATGTCATCCAAACCGTATGCCTCAAATTCTTCCCCCAAAAGTTGTTGGAGTGGGTTTTCCTGTACGCGTTCGGATAGACTGCCTTTAAAGTCGAGTACGAAGATAGAGTTGTCTTTCACCACCGTTTCAGTATCCGATGATGCGACTATGCCAACCAGAGTGATAATCCCTAGTATAGTGAACACTACGCCTGCCAGAATGACGCCGATAACGCTGGCAAACGTAAATTTTAGAAAATCTTTCATTGAATGTGTTGTTTTTAATGTTAATAATTAGCTAACAAAAATAGGTTATTGCATTGAAAAAAGCAAAAAAAAGTGAACATCTTTTGCTGCCTGTTTGTTCTTCATTTATAATAACCTATAAATACGTTGTATTATATGACAAAAAGTTTTAAAGAGGCTCTGAAAGCCCGTCGTACATTTTATCAGATCGAAAACAAATCGACATTGTCTGATAAAGAAATAAGAGATTTAATTCGTTTTGCTGTAGAATTTGTCCCCTCAGCTTTCAATTCTCAAACCACCCGTGTTGCGTTATTAACAGGTAAGGCGCATGAAAAGTTGTGGAACATTGTAAAAAATGTCTTGCGTGAGCGGGTTCCGGCTGAGGTATTTGGCAAGACCGAAGAAAAGATTGATGGCTGTTTTGCTTGTGGATATGGTACTATTCTATATTTTGAAGATATGGCTATCGTTCGCTCTTTGCAGGAAAGTTTCCCCACTTATAAAGATAATTTCCCTATCTGGGCAGAGCAGACCGATGCTATGCATCAGTTGGCAGTCTGGACCATGCTGGAAGATGCAGGAATGGGGGCGTCTTTGCAACATTATAATCCGCTGATTGATGATGAAGTACGTAAAGCTTGGAATTTGCCTGGTGATTGGAAATTGGTAGCGCAGATGCCATTCGGTGTGCCTGTTGCACAACCGGGCTCTAAGGAAGTGATGTCATTGGATGAGCGTGTTTTTGAATTTACTGATTAAAATTCATGTCTCATCTTTTGGCTTATTAGGGGAAAATAAGCATCTTTGTGTGCAATAAAATAAAGATGTGCTATGAAAAAATTATTATCCCTTCCCCCTAATCTGGTGGAATGTTTTCATGATATAGAGAAAGCAGACCGGACAGAGTGGTTTTGTACTTCCGATCCTATAGGCAGTAAGCTGGGATCAGGTGGGGGGACCGCATGGCTGTTGGAGGCTTGTCATCAGAAAGTGACTCCTGACAGCGATTTTCTTACTTGGTTGGGAAAAGAAAAACGTATTTTACTTCATGCAGGCGGGCAGAGTCGTCGTTTGCCCGGATATGCGCCATCCGGCAAAATTCTTACCCCCCATTCCTGTATTCCGGTGGGCCAGAGGACAACGGCTGTCACAAAATCTGCTTTCCCTCCAGCTCCCTTTATATGAACAAATCATGGAGAAAGCTCCGTCTTCTCTTCATACATTGATTGCAAGTGGGGATGTTTATATCCGTGCGGGCCAACCGCTTCAGACTATTCCTGATGCGGATGTGGTGTGTTACGGTTTATGGGTAGATCCTAATCTGGCAAAGAACCATGGTGTTTTTGTTTCTTCACGAGTCACTCCTGATAAGCTTGATTTCATGCTTCAAAAACCTTCGGTGGAGGAATTGGGGAAATTAATGCAAACCCATCTTTTTCTGATGGATATCGGAATTTGGCTGTTAAGTGACCGTGCGGTTAGTCTGTTGGTAAAACGATCTTATAAGGAAGGAAAACTCTCTTATTATGACATGTATTCTGATTTCGGACTTACATTGGGAGAGCATCCGCGTATGATGGACGATGAGCTTAACAAGCTGAGTGTGGCTATTCTGCCGTTGCCTGGAGGGGAGTTTTATCATTACGGAACCAGTCGTGAACTTATTTCTTCTACATTGGCTGTACAAAATCTGGTAAACGACCAGCGGGAGATTATGCACAAGAAGGTAAAACCGCATCCGGCCATGTTTGTTCAGAATGCTGAGGTAGGTTATCAACTTACCTCACAAAATTCGGAAATATGGATAGAGAACAGTTGTGTAGGAGCAGGATGGAATATCCATCACCAGACTATCATAACAGGTGTTCCCGTTAATAATTGGAACTTGGAGGTTCCGTCTGGTGTGTGTATTGATGTGGTTCCTTTTGGAGAATCGGGCTATGTAGCGCGTCCATACGGCTTCAATGATACTTTCAAGGGATCTTTGGCCAAGGAAGAAACATATTATCAAGGAATGTCTGTAGGTGAGTGGTGTGCTGTGCGCGGCATTTCGGTGGAAGAAATAGAAAACGGTCACGACTTGCAGGCCGCGCGTTTGTTTCCGGTTTGCTCATCTGTAGAGGAATTGGGAGCAGTTATGCGCTGGATGGTTTCTGAACCGGTATTACAGCAAGGAAAAGAAATATGGCAACGCTGTCGTAAATTGTCTGCTGATGATATATCCGCTTATTCTAATCTTTACCGTCTGGCAGAACAGCGTGAAGCTTTCCGGATAAAGAATTGGCCGGCATTGGCGCACAATTATGAACGAAGTGTCTTTTATCAGCTCAATTTGGAGAATGCTGCCGGAGAATTTGCCCGGTATGACCTGTCGTTGCCTGAGCCTTTATCAGAATCGGCTCCGTTGATGACACGTATCAGTGACAATATGTTCCGTGCCCGGGTGCAGCAGCTTAAGGGGCTGGCTTATCGGGAATATGAAAATGAGGCTTTTCGTTTGATGCGCGACGGACTTACTGCTTCGGCTTTAGCCAAGAGGCAGCAACCGCATTTGTCAGTGTACTCTGATCAGATTGTCTGGGGGCGCAGTCCGGTCCGTATTGATCTGGCCGGCGGGTGGACGGATACTCCACCTTATTGCTTGAATGAAGGGGGGAATGTGGTGAATATTGCTATTGAGTTGAACGGGCAGCCTCCTTTACAAGTTTACGTGAAACCTTGTCGGGAATATAAAATAATCCTTCGTTCTATAGACTTAGGCGCTATGGAAGTGGTTACAACTTATGGGGAGGTAAGAGGTTTCATGCAAGTGGGCTCCCCATTCTCTATACCTAAAGCGGCATTGGTGCTGGCAGGTTTCCAGCCGGGCTTTTCCACCGAATCGTATGTTTCACTGGAAGAGCAGTTGAAGGCGTTTGGTTCCGGAATGGAAATTACTCTGCTTTCTGCGATTCCTGCGGGCTCCGGTCTGGGTACAAGTTCTATTCTTGCATCGACTGTGCTGGGTACAATCTCTGATTTTTGCGGGCTGAACTGGGATAAGAACGAGATATGTAACCGTACGCTTATTCTGGAACAGTTGCTGACTACCGGCGGGGGGTGGCAAGATCAATACGGAGGTGTGCTTCGTGGTGTGAAATTATTGCAGACCCATGCAGGTATGGATCAGAGTCCATTAGTGCGCTGGTTGCCCGATTATTTGTTTACAGGTGGCGAATATCAGAAGTGCCATTTGCTTTATTACACGGGAATTACCCGTACAGCCAAAGGAATTTTAGCTGAAATCGTGCGTAGCATGTTCCTCAACTCCACAGAGCATTTGTCTATACTTGGCGGTATGAAGGGGCATGCTCTTGACTTGTACGAAGCCATTCAGCGTGGGAATTTCGATGAAATGGGGCGTTTGGTTGGTAAAAGCTGGAAGCTGAACCAAGCGTTGGATCCCGGCACTAATCCCGAAGCAGTTGAGGCTATCATTCGCCGGATTGATGATTATTGCCTGGGATATAAATTGCCAGGTGCGGGGGGAGGAGGCTATCTTTATATGGTGGCTAAAGATCCTGAGGCTGCTATACGTATTCGAAGTATTCTTGCTCAGAACCCACCCAACAGTTGTGCCCGTTTCGTTGATATGGCTTTGTCCGACAAAGGCTTGCAAATTAGCCGAAGCTAGTTATAACTGAATAGAGTTGGGAAACCAGCCGGGTGATATTTTCTTTAGCAAACTCCGGTTCCATTGCCTTCTCCAGGGTGATGGGGGCCGGGGGCTATAGAGAATATACCTTTGAATCCCGCTTTGTTTAATTCCGGCAGGTTTTCTATACTGCCTGCCAGTACAATAACGGGGATATGTTCTTTTTGTGCTTCCTTTAGTATCCTGTATGGTAACTTTTCCCATAGCTGTCTGCCGGTCTGCTTTTCCCTCGCCCGTAATAATGAGGTCTGCTTCCTTTTTATTTTCTCGGAGAAGTCGATGGCTTTCAATAATAATTCTGTTCCCGGTTTTAGCTCTGCGTTAAAAAAAGCCAGCAGTCCGCCACCCATGCCTCTGGCTGCACCTGCACCGGGGTAGTTCGTGATATCTTTTCCTGTCGTTTTCTTTATAACTTCGGCTAATGATTGCATGCCTTCATCCAGCCTTTGCACCATTTTAGGATCGGTTCCTTTTTGTTGTGCAAAGATATATGCCGCTCCGTCAGGACCGTAGAAAGGGTTGGTTACATCACATGCTACCACGAAGTGTGTTTCTTTTAGTGCGGGGTGAATACCGGATGTGTCTATGCTGCTTTTTCCTTCCTAAAGTTTTTCAAGAGTGGTAGCATTGGCATCTGTTTTTGCTAACTCAGTTGTGTGTGCTGCGTACATCGTCCTGTGTTTTCCGTAGCTGTCTTCCCTTCCCTGTCCTGGCTTACGGTGTTTGGTTGCCCCTCCGGACTCGCGCCTTCCCCTTCTTTAGTTCCAGCTCTTCCGTTTTTGTTTACGCGCGTGCGAATATTATAATGTGTCTGTCTTTTTCCTCCCGTGTCCTCCGTTATAAAAACCTTCTTTGTAACACATCTGTGATTCAGCGTATTACAAAAAAGTTTCAGGGAATCCGGATAATTTGTCTTGTGAAAGTTTGCCTGTTAGCGTTAAAAGGTCTACTTTTGCACCCGCAATCGAGAGAGATGCGGCACTTCAGACAGTGTTACTGACTTGGTGAAACAAACGTGGGAGATTTCCTTGATAGTGATCTGCACCTGGTATCTTACCTTAGCGGGGCTAAGGGAGCGAGAACGGATAAGACCTCGGGAGGATGGATGGTCCGCCTTTTATGGAAGTTTCGAAAAAAAACTTTTTCAAAAAAACTTTCGAAAACATTTGGTGGTTACGATAAAATCTCTTACCTTTGCATCCGCTTTCGGAAACGATGGCAAACAAGAATAAGAGTTCTTTGAAAGATTTAAGATAAACAAACAAGTAGTACAAGCCGGTGCACCGTATATATAATATGGTGTACGGAAAAACAAGAACCGTCAATATTTTTATTGTATTGATAGATTTGGAGTCCTTGAGCGCAAAGTCAACTTAAGTGTTGAAAGAATATTTTTACAATGAAGAGTTTGATCCTGGCTCAGGATGAACGCTAGCTACAGGCTTAACACATGCAAGTCGAGGGGCAGCATGGTCTTAGCTTGCTAAGGCTGATGGCGACCGGCGCACGGGTGAGTAACACGTATCCAACCTGCCGTCTACTCTTGGCCAGCCTTCTGAAAGGAAGATTAATCCAGGATGGGATCATGAGTTCACATGTCCGCATGATTAAAGGTATTTTCCGGTAGACGATGGGGATGCGTTCCATTAGATAGTAGGCGGGGTAACGGCCCACCTAGTCAACGATGGATAGGGGTTCTGAGAGGAAGGTCCCCCACATTGGAACTGAGACACGGTCCAAACTCCTACGGGAGGCAGCAGTGAGGAATATTGGTCAATGGGCGATGGCCTGAACCAGCCAAGTAGCGTGAAGGATGACTGCCCTATGGGTTGTAAACTTCTTTTATAAAGGAATAAAGTCGGGTATGCATACCCGTTTGCATGTACTTTATGAATAAGGATCGGCTAACTCCGTGCCAGCAGCCGCGGTAATACGGAGGATCCGAGCGTTATCCGGATTTATTGGGTTTAAAGGGAGCGTAGATGGATGTTTAAGTCAGTTGTGAAAGTTTGCGGCTCAACCGTAAAATTGCAGTTGATACTGGATGTCTTGAGTGCAGTTGAGGCAGGCGGAATTCGTGGTGTAGCGGTGAAATGCTTAGATATCACGAAGAACTCCGATTGCGAAGGCAGCCTGCTAAGCTGCAACTGACATTGAGGCTCGAAAGTGTGGGTATCAAACAGGATTAGATACCCTGGTAGTCCACACGGTAAACGATGAATACTCGCTGTTTGCGATATACGGCAAGCGGCCAAGCGAAAGCGTTAAGTATTCCACCTGGGGAGTACGCCGGCAACGGTGAAACTCAAAGGAATTGACGGGGGCCCGCACAAGCGGAGGAACATGTGGTTTAATTCGATGATACGCGAGGAACCTTACCCGGGCTTAAATTGCACTCGAATGATCCGGAAACGGTTCAGCTAGCAATAGCGAGTGTGAAGGTGCTGCATGGTTGTCGTCAGCTCGTGCCGTGAGGTGTCGGCTTAAGTGCCATAACGAGCGCAACCCTTGTTGTCAGTTACTAACAGGTGATGCTGAGGACTCTGACAAGACTGCCATCGTAAGATGTGAGGAAGGTGGGGATGACGTCAAATCAGCACGGCCCTTACGTCCGGGGCTACACACGTGTTACAATGGGGGGTACAGAGGGCCGCTACCACGCGAGTGGATGCCAATCCCTAAAACCCCTCTCAGTTCGGACTGGAGTCTGCAACCCGACTCCACGAAGCTGGATTCGCTAGTAATCGCGCATCAGCCACGGCGCGGTGAATACGTTCCCGGGCCTTGTACACACCGCCCGTCAAGCCATGGGAGCCGGGGGTACCTGAAGTGCGTAACCGCGAGGATCGCCCTAGGGTAAAACTGGTGACTGGGGCTAAGTCGTAACAAGGTAGCCGTACCGGAAGGTGCGGCTGGAACACCTCCTTTCTGGAGAGGATCCAAAGTAAAGGTTTTTGTTTTTGTACTGCTGTTGTTGTTTATTCAAGATATGATTCCGTATTAAGACGGAAGAGAGAAAGTAAGAAGCCGGGTCTAATGAAACAGACTAGGTTGAACTTAGTCCTATAGCTCAGTTGGTTAGAGCGCTACACTGATAATGTAGAGGTCGGCAGTTCAACTCTGCCTGGGACTACGAATCTTGAGATTCGGGGGATTAGCTCAGCTGGCTAGAGCATCTGCCTTGCACGCAGAGGGTCAACGGTTCGAATCCGTTATTCTCCACTCCATCAGAAACGTAAGATACGAAGATGACCGATCTATGACATATTGTACAAGCAAACAGTAATTTTAGTAGTAAAGAGCTGAAAGTATATATCATCCCGCTGACACGCAAGTGTGGGCGAATGAATAAGGAAAGTAAACAAGGGCGCATGGCGGATGCCTTGGCTCTCGGAGGCGATGAAGGACGTGATAAGCTGCGATAAGCTCCGGGGAGGTGCAAATAACCTTTGATCCGGGGATTTCCGAATGGGACAACCCGGCGTGTTGAAGACACGCCACCTGATCATTTCAGGAGCTAACGCAGGGAACTGAAACATCTTAGTACCTGCAGGAAAAGAAAATAACAATGATTCCCCCAGTAGTGGCGAGCGAACGGGGAATAGCCCAAACCGTTCATGTTACGGCATGATCGGGGTTGTAGGACTACGTCGTTGCATGAAGACATCGGAGAAGAACTTTCTGGAAAGAAAGACCATAGAGCATGACAGTTGCGTATTCGTATGTTGTCGAAGCATAGTAGTATCCTGAGTAGCGCGGAGCACGAGGAATTCTGCGTGAATCTGCCGGGACCATCCGGTAAGGCTAAATACTCCCGAGAGACCGATAGCGAACCAGTACCGTGAGGGAAAGGTGAAAAGCACTTCGAACAGAAGAGTGAAATAGTTCCTGAAACCGTGCGCCTACAAGCGGTCGGAGCTGCTTAAAGCAGTGACGGCGTGCCTTTTGCATAATGAACCTACGAGTTGCCTTTGCCGGCAAGGTTAAGTGTGACGACACACGTATCCGAAGCGAAAGCGAGTCTGAAGAGGGCGTATAGTCGGCAGTGGCAGACGCGAAACCAAGTGATCTACCCTTGGCCAGGTTGAAGGCTGGGTAACACCAGCTGGAGGACCGCACCAATAAGCGTTGAAAAGCTTCTGGATGAGCTGAGGGTAGGGGTGAAAGGCTAATCAAACTTGGAGATAGCTCGTACTCCCCGAAATGCATTTAGGTGCAGCCTTGCGGGTTACTGATGTGAGGTAGAGCGACTGATAAGATGCGAGGGCTTCACCGCCTATCAAGTCTTGACAAACTCCGAATGCGCATCAGTTTTACCTCAGGAGTGAGGGCATGGGTGCTAAGGTCCGTGCCCGAGAGGAGAAGAATCCGGACCACCTGCTAAGGTCCCGAAATGACAGCTAAGTTAAACTAACGAAGTCTGACTGCTAAGACAGCTAGGATGTTGGCTTGGAAGCAGCCATTCATTTAAAGAGTGCGTAACAGCTCACTAGTCGAGGAGTCTGGCGTGGATAATAATCGGGTATTAAGTTGTCTACCGAAGCAGTGGGATCATTGAAATGATCGGTAGGGGAGCATTCCAGTCAGCGTCGAAGGCGTACCGCGAGGTATTCTGGAGCGTCTGGAAAAGCAAATGTAGGTATAAGTAACGATAAAGGGGGCGGGAAACCCCCTCGCCGAAAGACTAAGGTTTCCTGATCAACGCTAATCGGATCAGGGTAAGTCGGGTCCTAAGGCTCAGCCGAAGGGCGATGCCGATGGCAGAAACGGTTAATATTCCGTTACTACCTCCAGGAGTGATGTGGAGACGCAGTAGTGACAATGCCGCCATCTGACGGAATAGATGGTTGAAGGGTGTAGATGTTGATCTTGGCAGGCAAATCCACCATGAGAATCGAACCTGATAGTATGCCGCGTCCCTCGGGACAAGGCAATAGTGCATGTAATCATGCTGCCAAGAAAATCCGCTAAACAAAATCCTGTAGGTACCCGTACCGTAAACGGACACACGTAGTCGGGATGAATATTCTAAGGCGCTTGAGTGATTCACGGTTAAGGAACTAGGCAAACTGACCCTGTAACTTCGGGATAAAGGGTCCCTACCCGGTGACGGGAGGGCGCAGAGAATAGGTCCAGGCAACTGTTTAACAAAAACACAGGGCTGTGCTAAATCGAAAGATCCTGTATACAGCCTGACACCTGCCCGGTGCTGGAAGGTTAAGAGGAGACGTCATCGTTGAGAGAAGCGTTGAATTGAAGCCCCAGTAAACGGCGGCCGTAACTATAACGGTCCTAAGGTAGCGAAATTCCTTGTCGGGTAAGTTCCGACCTGCACGAATGGTGTAATGATCTGGACGCTGTCTCAACCGTGAGCTCAGTGAAATTGTAGTATCGGTGAAGATGCCGATTACCCGCGATGGGACGAAAAGACCCCGTGAACCTTTACTATAGCTTATCATTGAATCTGGGCACGTGATGTGTAGGATAGGTCGGAGGCTTTGAAGGGGGTACGCCAGTATCCTTGGAGCCGCTGTTGAAATACGACCCTTCATTTGTTTGGATTCTAACCCGTGTATATGGGGACACTGATTGGTGGGTAGTTTGACTGGGGTGGTCGCCTCCAAAAGCGTAACGGAGGCTTCTAAAGGTGCCCTCACGGCGATTGGTAACCGCCGTTAGAGTGTAATGGCATAAGGGCGCTTGACTGGGAGACTGACAAGTCGATCAGGTAGGAAACTAGAGCATAGTGATCCGGTGTTTCCGTATGGAAGGGACATCGCTCAAAGGATAAAAGGTACTCCGGGGATAACAGGCTGATCCCTCCCAAGAGCTCATATCGACG
>ENA-OQJK01000269-OQJK01000269.1-human-gut-metagenome-genome-assembly--contig:-NODE-269-length-10972-cov-3.791148_pt1 | contig 10972 bp, 12 predicted proteins | sample MGYA00242605_ERZ504771 | MGnify/ENA primary metagenome ERZ504771 (study PRJEB26092, sample SAMD00036353) | human gut metagenome | host: Homo sapiens | study: EMG produced TPA metagenomics assembly of... | reverse complement strand
GTCCTTATTCAGTCTGATTTAGACCACAATCACTTCAAAGCCTTGAGTTTGCTGACTTTTTAGCCATTTTACGAAATGGTCTAAATTAGACCATTTCACCCCATCTTTTTTGAATTTACCTTGTTCTCCTTCATACCTAACTGCCGAAACTCATTTTTCAGCTTCTGCCTGCTTCTTGGCAAGCTTCTCCACTTCTTCTCTCGCATCATCCAGCTTAAGATGTGTATAGGTATTAAGAGTGACACTGATATCCGAATGCCCCATCAGATACTGAAGTACCTTTGGATTCATTCCGGACTTAGCCATATTAGAGCAGTATGTGTGTCTGCATACATGTGGATGTGTCAAGTATAGGACAAAAAAAATTTATTTTTTTCTTGCAGAAGACTATCTGACGCTTCCATCAGGTAGTCCCAGCACCTTTATTATCTTCTGATAAGTCATTTTTGTCCTGCTCAAGTTATCTCTGTTCTGAAAAAATATCGTCAAAATTCCATTCGATTTCGATTTCATCCTGACTATGAACACGGATCACCTTGATAATCTCACGCAGCTTCTCTGTATCGAACTTCTGAATTCCCAAGAAATCTTTTAGTTTTATTTTATCAGAAAGTTCATTTTGTTCAAGAAACTTTTTGCTATTCTCCGCATCTTCTATTTTTCGTTTAATTTCATCCAGCTGTCCACTTATCTTTTCCGCTCTCTGCTTATACAAATCACGATCCATACGACCATCTTTGTAATCATCATAGAGTTTCATCTTTTCCGAGGTCAACTGCCGGCTCTGCTTTTGCAATTCTGCGGTATTGATCTCTTTGTAGTCGCATTGCCTGTTGTAAGATACTTTCTTTTCTTTTTCCTAACATTGACGCTGCATACTGATGAACAAGCCCAAGGATATTCTCCTCCAGCGGTTCCCGTCGGATCACCAGACTTCGACACACAGGATCTCCATTGGTTCGAGCATCTGAGCATTTTAGCAGATGCTCCGTTTCTTTTAGTAAAGAATGCCCACAGTTGGCACATATCAGCAAGGCCGGCTGTTTTTTACGTCTTTCCAGAGTAAAATTGGTGCGTGATTCTGCAACACTTCTCTTCTTTTTCGGATGCATTTCATTTGCTTTTTCAAACAATTCCCTGTCTATAATTGCCGTATGATGATTTTCCAGGCGAACCCATTCTGTTTCATCATTCAGAACTGCTTTATGGCCCGTATGCATACTGCAACGTGTTTTGCCCCAGATTCTGGTTCCAATATAAATCTCATCCCGGACAATTGCCGCTACTGTCGTAGGGCTCCAGTGTTTCTTTTTGATCGTCTCAAACCTCTGGAACTGCACCTGATCCCCTCTTGATAATTTCTGCTCATCACAAGTAGCAATCGCCTGTGCTGCTGATAAAGCACAATCAAGTTATAGTCGTCAGACAGAGAGCCAGTCTTAATTCCGCATACATTTTCGTTGTAATATTCGGATGTCGGATCAAGGAAGGCGTTTGTATTCTGCCATATTTGTGTACTGCCATCAGGCAGTGTTGCCGTATAAGTGTTTTGAGATACAATTTCTCTAAACCACGAAGTAATTCCAACAACCGATATACTACTTCTTTCAAATCTAAAGTGGTGGTAAGTGCCTCCATATCAAAACCACTCGGATCATATAAAACTGTGTCTAAGTACCCCTGCTGTTGCAAATGCAGGTTTAAGTTCTCCATGAAAATCCTCACACGCTCTTGACAGCTTTCTGCTTGCGGCGAAAGTAATCCTCCACAATAATCAGCAACCACATAAGCTGCGTCATTCCCTGACGGTACTAACATTGCCGCAAATAGATTGTGTAAAAAGTATTCTTTTTCCTTGATTTGAGCAACAGACGAGCCAGGTTTCGTGAGTGAAATAGCACCATAGTCTGCAACAACGATACTATCAAGGTCTGCTAAAGTTGACGCATACTCAATAACAAACAGCTTGGCTAAACTTGCAGGAATTTGTGGCTCGTTCTCGTTTTTTGAAACAAATATTTCATCATCAGAACAATCCACCAAAATCAGCGATTTTGCATTATAAGAGTCAGGAAAATCTTCTTTGTAGAGAAAACCATTTATTTTATTCTTTACCTCTCTGAAATTTTCCGGCTGCATTGCCCACGGCACAAACATTATACCTATGCCGATACAAACTACAAGCAAAAACAAAAATACTCCAAATCGTTTTTTCTTACGGCGTTTTCTCTGCATATATGTGCTCACCTCCCAACACCAAAACTCCTATGTGCCATTTTTAATCGGCATAATTTGCCTGAATACACTCTGTAAATCCAGACGGATCTCCCAACTTAGCTTTATCAATATTATCACGAAGATATTTGCGTGTGGCGTCATCACAGCGATCTGTTCCCATATAAGGCATATCAAAGGCTTTTTCGAGTTCAGCTAAGGCTTTTGCCGCCCTTTCCGAATTCGTATTGTAAGTATCAAGCCATTCCTGCATCCAAGAATATTCCCAAAGGTTAGATGCTCTTGTATCGCCATATCCTATCTGAAAAGACGCTCCCGTATCTTCGCCTTCCAAAGCATCAGGCGGCGTAAAGCCCTCCGGCCAATTCAAACTCTCAATGGTCGTTAGGTATTCTTCTTCAATGGTAGCAAAGTCCGTGAAACCTCTTGTGTTTGTGTCGGAGTCCGAAGAAGTGGAGCAGCCTGCCAGCATAATCACCAGCAAAGAAATCATAACACACAATAACAGTCTGTACGGTCTTTCGGATTTTGAGATTGTTCGTTTCATTTTGTTTCCTCCTTGAATTGAGTTTTATTATCTAAGAGCCAATGCAGGCTCTAATTTTGCTGCTTTCAATGCTGGTAATAATCCGCCCAATAATGCTGTAAGCACAGACACAGCAACTGCAACAACAGCAACGCTGATTGGATAACTCGGTGTTCCCACCGGGGAATCCACAGGGAGCAACGCTCCAATACAATGCACCAAAATCAGCGAAATCAAAATAGCTGCAAGGCAAACGAATATTGATAAAATCAACTGTGAGCCTAAAACCAATGCCACAATATTTGTTCGTGAAGCACCTATCGCTCTGCGGATCAGCAACTCATGTGTGCGCTGTTCCAATGAAGATAGTCCGATATTGATCTGCCCTAATACGGAAACAAACAGCAACAAAAGCGAAGTAACCAAAAGCCCTAATTGCAGTATGGACAATACCGAATCATAGGTATCTCCAATATCACTCCGCCCAGCACTTTCCCAGTAACCGCCAATGGTATCAGTCAAAATGTCGCCAAGGGCAGAATGTATCTGTTCGATTGTCAGTCCTGTTGTGGGATGCCAATACACATTTGCATTTTGTACTTGCCACATTGCTGGTGCGAAATTGAGGATCGCCGCAGAATCCGCATAGATAGTCGGAAAATCCCTGCCATCGTTTACTACTCCGACAATATTGAATGGGGTTAACGAAAGTGTGCTTTTTACATTTCCTGCAGCATAGGGCGAATCATTAAAATAGTTTTTAGCTTCTTTGTTTATGACCACTTCAAGCGAGCCGCCCTCACTCGAAGGCTCTAACCATCTACCGGATGTCATTGGAAGATTATAGACTTGACTATATGCCTCCGTGGTGCAAACTAAATCAAAAGCCATCAGGTTTTGGTAAACATCATTCGGCGGTATTGGCGTTAAATCTTTCATTGGTGCAAATCGAATATCTTCTCCCATAGAAAAAGTAACAGCGGCTACATCATCAATGGCTTCAAATCTCTGGAATAATTGTTCCATTTTATTTCTATCGTGAAAATCGGATTCCGTTATCACGAATGAGTAAGTAGGTGACCAGCCATATACCTGTGCGTTTACGAAAATCAAATACTCCCGTCCAAGCGTACCAACTAATACCGATCCAAGCATTGCGATAATGCCTACAAGCATTGAAACACTTGTCAGAATACTTCTAAGTGGAGACAGACGAAGGTCTTTAAGTATCATTTTTAGCACAAGTTATCCTCCCTCCATCCATTTCAAAAATCGTATCACAGGTATCTGCAATATCAGGATCGTGCGTAACCAACAGCAGCATAATTCCATTTTCTTTTACGACGCTGTGCAACAGTTCCATAATCTGCGTTCCCGTCTTTTTATCCAACGCTCCCGTAGGCTCATCACATAAAATGGCTTCCGGAGATACTGCAAGCGCCCTTGCGATTGCAACTCTTTGTTGTTCACCGCCGGACAAATTGATTGGGTAATCATTTTCCTTGCTTTCTAAGCCGACACTTTTTAGCAAGCCTGTAATTATCTCGTGACGCTGTTTGGCGGTAAACGACTTTTTGGCATAGAGTAGGGGTAATTCGATATTTTCCCATACCCGCAAGTGCTTAATCAGAGAGTAGTTCTGAAATACAAATCCGATATTATTGGCTCGCAGTATAGACAGATCACGGTCTTTCAAAGCAGAAATAGATATACCATCATAAAGGTACTCGCCCTCATATTCCCGATTTAACAAGCCAATAATGGATATAAGGCTTGTTTTGCCTGAGCCGGACTTTCCGACAATGGCATAACTGCGCCCTCGTTGCAATTCCATATTAGCGTTGGTTACTGTTGTCAGCATATCGCCATTATTCAATTTGACGCTTGCTTTCAAATCCTTTATTTTGATTAAAGTCTTTTCGGAAATTCCTTTCATTTTATCAAATCCCCCTCGGATCAAGGTTTGGCGGAGTAGCAGAAACTACATCGCCCTCCTCTAAGCCGGACAGTATTTCTATATTGGCTCCGTCTGTCACACCCAATGTCACTTTTGTTTCCACTCTTTCTCCATTCGGAGTAATTACAGTAACCAATCCCGTCCCTTGTCTACCCGCTATTACCGACAGCGGCAATATAAGGACATCATTTCTCGTTGTCGCCGTTATGACTACCGTTGCACTTTGCCCCGATTTCACATCGACTGTTTGACTGATCAAGCATTGCAGAATGCCCTCTTGCGGCACGATTCCCGTAAACGCATTTTCATCTGCGGCAGGCGACACCACGGCAATCATATCGGTTGGTCCTACACCATCATATACTTGAAATTTTGCTTTCAACTCTGCATACTCCGGTAAGGTACTCAAAAAATTATCTGCCTCTACATTGAGGGCAAATCCTGTATAATGCACTATCGCTACGGGATAATTACTCGGTACGCTTTCATTGGATGGGGCAATAGAGGTAATTGTACCATCCACCGGAGATTTCAATTCTTTGCCGTTCACAGTTCCAATAATTTGCCCGGCAGTGATTTTTTCTTCTAATTCTACCGCTGTATTAAATATGCCATTTTCGGGTGAGGAAATAATAAACGGTACTGCCGGAACAATAGTCGTTTGCGTTGAAACGGTTGGAGTAATTGTCCCTCGTACAACTGATACCGTTTTTTCTGCGGATGTTGCGCTATCTGTAAGATTGTTTTCGTCTGTCTGCCCAATTGCAGAGCAGGCAGATAGCGTAAATACAAGAAACAAAATAGAACATAGCAGCATTTGTTTTCTTAGCAACTTCATCATTCCTCCTTATGCTGTATCACAAAAAATACGAGCCTCTATCTTGATACTTTTATTGTACCAAAACAGAAGCCCGTATTTTCTTGATTGCTCGTAAGGTATTCCTCTTTTTTTCTATGCAAATTCTTACAATTTTCCTACGCCAACGGCAAAGTAATTGAAAACTTGTTTTGATCCTCTTGGCTCTCTGCAACGATTGTACCATTGTGTAGTTCAACAATCTGCTTTGCAATCGCCAAACCTAATCCAGCTCCTCCACTGCTTGTACTTCTCGCTGCGTCAAGCCGATAAAACTGCTCGAAAATCCTGTTTAACTTTTCTTCCGGCAGAGTATCGCCGTGGTTACAAAAAATAATGCTGACCGTATCTTCCTGACATTGTGCGCTGATCGTGATATCCGTATTTTCAAAACTGTAGATAACCGCATTTCTCAAAAGGTTATCAAAAACACGCTGAATTTTGTCTGCGTCACATCGAAGCATTATATCATCATCAACACAAAGATTACATTGCAAATTCTTTGATTTGAGCATAGGCTTAAATTCATATACAAGTTGCTCCAGCAGGCGAGTTAAATTGATTTTCGTGTATTGTAATGTAATATCGTATATATTGAATCGTGTTATCTCGAAAAACTCGTTAATCAGATCCTCTAACCGTTCTGCCTTACCAAGAGTGATTGAAAGGTACTTTTCTCGAAGTTCCTTTGAGATTTGCGACTCATCACGCAGTAAAGTAAGATACCCGATTACAGAAGAAAGCGGTGTTTTCAAATCGTGTGCAAGATACATAATCAGGTCATTTTTTCGCTGCTCATTTTCTTTTGCAAGCCTTGCATTACTTTCAGCCTCTTGTTTTAACTGATTGATGTTAGCGGCGATTTCACTCAACTCCGGGGACATTTCAATGTAACTGACATTCTGATCGAACATTTTTCCTGTCGCAGCCTGTACCTCGTACACATAGGCGACTACTTTTTTCAAAAGTAGGTATGTCATGTATATAATACAGCCACCCCACACGATTACAGCCACTATATAAAGATATACTGTTCTGTAATACAAGTAATAATACAAAACATACTTGCGGAGAATTTCCTCTGCCATAATTCCTAAAAGAAAAGTACCGCCAAAAATAAGCACAGAGCAAATCGCACATTGAATTACATACCCTTTGAACAAGGTAGAGAGCAGATAGTTTTTTTCTTTTTTATTCAATTTCATACCCTACCCCCCAAACAGTTTTAATGAACTTCGGATTTTTTGAAGGTTCATTCAATTTTTCCCGAAGCCGCCCAATGTGCGCCATTACCGTATTGTTACTGTTGCGAAGATACTTTTCTTTCCACACGGCTTCAAATAATTCCTCCGAGGCGACAACTTTACCCTGATGTTCGCACAGATACCACAGAATAGAAAACTCCAACGGAGTCAAGGCTATTTCTTTGCCATACAAGTAGCACTTGTGGCTGACTCTGTTTATCAGTAGACCTCTGATGTCATACTCGTCTTTTTCTTCGGATTGGCTCAAATTAGGACTGTTATAGCTCTGATAACGCCTTAATTGCGTCTTTACTCTTGCCACAACCTCTAAAGGATTAAACGGTTTCGTTATATAATCATCCGCACCAATCGTAAGCCCCATAATCTTGTCGCTATCCTCAATTTTGGCGGTAAGCATAATAATAGGGAAGTAAAACTTTTCCCGAATTTTTTGGCAAAGTCGAAAACCATCAATATCCGGCAGCATAATATCAAGTATCGCTAAATCAATCTGCGACTGTTTGATACATTTCATCGCCTCTAACCCATTATAACATTTATATACTGAATAACCATCGTTACTCAAATACACTTCAAGCAGATCAACGATTTCTTTTTCGTCATCCACAATTAAAATCTTCTTGTTCATTGATCCTACACCTCATTTTCGGGTACGGCTTCCATTATGTCGCCAAAATCACACTCTAAGTATTCGCATATATTCAACAGCACGGGAAGGGTAACATTTTCATTTTTTCCGAGTTTCGCAAATGTACTTTTGCTTGCCCCGACCGCTTCTCGTAATTGACTCTTTTTCATTCCCTTGTCAATCAGAAGTTTCCAAAGTTTGTTGTACCGTACTTTCATTTCCGCACCTCCACCCAAATATAGTTTGTATTATAGCACTTTGAGAGTGAAATCGCAATTATTAAGTCTGTATTTTGAGACTTTTAGTTTTCAAACCGGCACAATATCTTTCTGATATGTAATCCAACCGCCTGCAAAATGCAGGCGGCTTGTGTATTTTAATAGGCAGGTGCGCCGTAGCCAAGAATCTCGTAATAACCGATAGAATACTCATTGACTCGGCAACTGTCGCCGGAGTTGCCCTCGACCGTATAAACCTTGCCGTTTTCGACCTTTTGAACAATACCCGTATGGTCGGATAATCCATCCTGACCACTTTCGTCTGCCCAATCGAAGAAAATAATCATTCCGGGGGCAGGCTCGGCGCTGCCATCCAGCCATTGTCCACGATCCTTAAACCATTGTACTCCGTTGACACAGCCTGCATATTTTGGGATAACTCCAGCGTCGATATAGCCGCACTCGTTGGCACACCAAGATACAAAGCAAGCACACCATTCTACACGGGAGTTAAAACCGTACCACGACCAATACGGCTGACCGCCCACATTGCCAACCAGAGAGAGTGCAACGGTCACGATCTGTCCGTCGCCGCCTGTAATGCCGTAAAGCACCTGTGACCAAAGGTAATTGTTTTCATCTGCAAGCAGTTCAGCGAGGTAGCCTTTCTGTTCTTCGTTAAAACCATATTGCGCCGCCATTTCCTCGGCAGTCTTGTGGCTGACGGTAATATACAGATAGGTTTGTGTGACCGTGCTTTCAGTTTCCACGATATTACCGTGTCCGTCATCGGTTTCGGTAATAACTGTTTCGGTCTTGCTCTCTGTTCGGGAAGATATTTGATTCATCTCCCAAAAGATGTCTTTTAAGAGTTGCTTTTTGCCATCGTCCATTGTGGCAACCTCTTGGGGGTTATCTTGATCCGTATTCGTTTTTACAGAGTAAACGGCAAGCACCTCTTTCCAAACGGCTCTGCTGCCACTCATTTCAAGAACATCATAGGATACCGAGTTCTTTTCCTCTTGCAGCTTGGTATCGTATTCGGTATTGATTTCCTGCACAACGGTCTGCATACTCATTCCAGTGCCGGAATCTTCGTCTGAGAAGAAAATGCCAAATACTGAGCCGAGGATCATACCAATCAGGCAAATCACGATAATAACCAAAACCGCCACCCAGCCGCCTGCGGCGATAGCGGCAATCAAGGCTTTCGTTCCGGCAATAATCGCTTTAATGGCAAGTGCGGTCGCTTTGGCAATCGCCTTTACCGTAACCACGGCGGCTTTTGCCGCAGCCCTTGCCGCTTGTGCTGCTCTCTGTGCAGTTTTAACCGTAATGATTGAATCCACCTAAAAATCCTGGATTGCTATGCCCCCGCTTATGCCCCTTGTCATCATAATGGTTTAAACCGCCAAAGAATCCTGGTCGACTCTCACCTACTTTATGCCCGTTATTGTCATAATGATTCATACCACCAAAAAAGGAAGGCGAACTATGTCCGATTTTCTTTCCATTTGCATCATAGTCGTTCATACCACCAAAGAATCCTGGTCTGCTCTCGCCTACTTTTTTCCGTTTGCATCATAATGGTTTATGGATCCAAAGAATCCTGGTCTGCTATATCCTTTTTTACTCATAATGTCACCCTCCTGACTCTATTAGCCTCTTGTTTGATCTCAGAATAACACACTTTTCTCATTTGGAAGTCGCATAACAGGCGACATTCTTTTATCGCATTTACATTCATTATACCATTTATAATTCTTCCGACAATACGCAATAAAGCCGGAAGCCACGTTATCATCCACGACCTCCGACTCGTTCTGCTTATTCTACACTGTCCTTACACCCAAATCAACTCCTCTCTCCGTTTTATCTTTTCCCTGCTTTTCTTGAATAATCCTCTTATTGATCTCAAGCCGTTCATGAATGGATAATTTCTTATCTTTTCCATCTACCGCCTGCTTCTGCTGTGCCGGTTTTTCTATCTGTTTTTCCTACATCCTTAACAACTTCATTCGCTTCGGTACTTGTTACCCTCTCATCTGCTCTTCCTTCATATCTTTCTGCTATCTGCTGTTCTCGTCTCTCCTTCACACCTTTTTCCTCCAGATTGCAAAAACTCTGCAGATACGGAAGCACATGATTCTGCATGTCTGTCAGATCTTCCATATACTTTTGGAACTCTTCACTTCCTTTGCCTTTCTGGTAATTGATCCAATACTCATCTGTAAGCTTCATTTCATTATCATACTTCAACTGACTCACAATACCGCCATGTCCATTTCCAATATCCATTGACTTCTTAAAATGATGCAGCATCTGTTCACCTTTTTCCGCATAATATACAGTCACATATATCTTTGCAATTTTTGTAGGTTCCTCTGTCTTCGGATCACGTTTTGCATACCATTCTTTATCCATTTCTGCTGTTTTTGCATCCAGCTCAGACAGCTTCTGACATCTTGGATTCATGAGATCACTTTCTTCACAATAGTTTACATACACCATTGGTTCCATATCCTTTAGAAGTTCAGGTTCATAGGCTTTCAGTCTTTCAATCAATACTCCTGCACGAACAGACAGATCGCATTCTTCGTCTACAATATCCTTCAGATATGAAATATAGGAATGAATATTTCCACTTCTCAAATCCAGCATTACTTCCTGCACCGTATTTTCTCCCCTCTCCACATTATCTCGATACTCATACGGATCAAAAGCTTCTGCAATCTCATCCAGTGCCTCTGCCAGCTGTTCTGTGGTCATTTTCTCAGGATACATTGCTTCTCGAACATCCCTCATCGGTACATACTTGTAGTCCGGAAATGCTTCATGAATTTTCTCGATCCCTTCCCGTACCAGTGCAAGTTCTCCATAAAATCGAACATCATCCATCAGATTTCCGAATACGGTATTCCCTTTAACGATCGCAAATTCGGCTTCATCATAGTAACTGTCTTCCGGATCACGATAAATAATTCCCATTGAGCATCCCAGATACGCAGTTTTAGGATTCTCCCTATATTTTTCATAGACCGCAGCAATCTGATTAACATCGGTACTTTTTTCATAAGCTCCCATATCATGGAACTCATCACATTCTGTGGCGAAATATTCCAGATAAGGCTCTTTCTTCGGTGGCATATTATTAAGGACGTTATCAATCATGTTATAATTCGCCTCTTCCAGTTCCTCCACCTTTGCCAAAGGCTTATATTCGCCCTGGCTTTTCTGAATCTCTGCCATTACAACTTCATCCATTTCTTCTACTTTTTCCATCAACT
>ENA-OQJK01000267-OQJK01000267.1-human-gut-metagenome-genome-assembly--contig:-NODE-267-length-10992-cov-1.971560_pt1 | contig 10992 bp, 12 predicted proteins | sample MGYA00242605_ERZ504771 | MGnify/ENA primary metagenome ERZ504771 (study PRJEB26092, sample SAMD00036353) | human gut metagenome | host: Homo sapiens | study: EMG produced TPA metagenomics assembly of... | reverse complement strand
GTTTCATCTTTTCATGTAAGTCTACCGGGATCTTTCCGCATATGTTTTTCATCTCCATGCGTTTGTTCTCCTTTCTTTTTTCTATACACAACATACCCTAAAACGAGGCAGAAAGCTATTCACAATACCCAACGAATATACGCTTCCCCAAAGCCCCCAAAGGATGCAGATCCAATAACACTCAATAGGCATCACCCCTTTCAAAGATCCGCGATTTATACTAATTTGACTTCTTGAAATTTGGCTATTTTATCACCGGGAAAGACTTGACTTTTTCAGAATGCATCCTCAAGCCCGGAGAGAAAATCCAGCATCTGGGACGGGATTTCTTCCTTCTTTGAAACACTCTCCCCGGAGTCTGAAATGGAAATACCTGCCAGTTCTTCCCGGATTGCCTGCCGGATGCTTTTCTCCAGCTGGTTATTTTCCTGATCTTTTAAGATCACCTGAACCAGATAGCTGCTCTTCTGTCCATCCGGAACACTTTGCAGGATCTCCCATGCCTTTTGGTGATCTGGGTTATCAAGGTTCAGGCGGAACGAGAAAACGGGCCTCTTTACTTCGCGCACATCTGCCCCACAATCCGCTCATAGCCGGAAGCGTTGGCGTGTACGTCCGTCAGGTAAATCTGCCGACACAGCCCGTCCTGCGGTGTCACGTGCCGTTTCAGAATGCTGGCTCCGCCGCCCATGATCACGGACGGAATTGCTTTCAGATCGAACCCGGCTTCCATAATTGCAGACAGTATTTTCTCCGTGTAGAGCCTTCCCTGCCGGACAATAATTTCTTTTGCGGCCGGGTCCATGCTGCAGCTCTGGCCGTTCAGAACACGTTCGATCTGAATGTCCGTTACAGACAGTCCGGTATTTCTGCGTACCTGCTCGGTGATCTCATCCACGCACCGGATCACACCAAGTTCCAGGCTGCGGCAGGTAGCGGCATTTGGAACACTGTTGTCCAGCCGCATCAGGTCTACGGTCCAGCCACCGATATCTGCGAGAAGAACAGAAGGCTCGTCCCGAACACATTCCGGGTGGAGAGCCAGGGCTGAGTATCCCTGTGGGAACAGTTTTACATCCTGAATCCGGATCTCATAGCTCTCATCCTCGTACCGGAAACGCAGAAGCTGCTCTTTCCGAAACAGATATTCCCGGAAGCCTTTTTTCTCCCTGCCAAAACTTGCCAGTGGAAGGCCGGCTGCCAGAACTACATCTGTTTTCCGCTCTCCCCGGCGATAGCGGATTTCCTGGGCAATGGCTGCCATTGTCAAAAGATAATAATTGTCATTGGAAGTCTTACTTCTCACCAGCGTCTGCCGCCCGGTTCCACACACATAAAATTTCCCATTGTACTGCAGGACATTCTGCATGGTATACGGCTCGTAATCGTATCCGGTCAGTCCGGTCGGAAAACATACATGGGGAGTTTTTATGGCATAATATCCATGGTCAATTCCTATAATGATAAGTCACCACATCCTTTCTGGTTTTTCTTGTTCTTTTCCAGCAGGTGGTCTTTTGGTCTGGAAAAAGAGAAAAAGGGCAGAACCCCGAAGAGCCCTGCCCGTAATAAAAAATACCGCTATGTATATTTGCAAATAAACACGCATAGCTGTATTCCATCATTTTTTATTTGTCAATCAGTGCTGTAAAATAATATAACTTTGCACTAATTCCATTGCTGTTTATTTTTATAATTTCTCCTTTTTAATCCTTCCGTTCAAACTTAACTGTATACCTATTGACAATATCATCTTTTCTAAGTTTATATATACGCAGCAATTCATTAATTTTATTTACATCACTAAGATTTCCGTTCTGGCAAAGAGTACTATAGAAATCTCGAAGATTTTTTCTAAAACATGTTAGTTCTTTCTCGGTCATCACTCTCATATTTTCATCTGGAGATGCAACCACATCAACAAATTTAGATGGGTGAACAATTATTGGTGTACACTCATTTGGGTATACATAATTCTCCTTAAACCAATTAACCGATCCTGATAATTGATTGCAATAATCTTTCTTTATCGTTTGAGTAATAGCCTCCGTTTTACATTCAATGACCAAATATTTGTTTGAGTCAATTGCCCACAAATTATCAGGTCCGTATCCTCCTGTTCTTTATCAGGTCTTGAACATACAAAGCCAAGAATTGTTCCTATTTGACTTAATGCCTCCTCAAACTTTTCGTATTCGCTTCCCATACATAAATTTGCCAAAAATTCCATCTACATATACTAACAGTTCATTTAACCCAAGTTTTTTCAGCATCTAGATTTGTACTGATGGCTTGTGCCTGCGGAATTGTATTAATTGTTCTTTGATATTGTATTCCCGCAATAGGCGACAGAATAGCTGCATTTAATTTTTTGCCCGCTTTTAGCACTTCTTGAGAAAGTGCCGGATCTATTTTATTGGTATATTCAGCCTGAATCTGGTATAAATATCCCTTAGTTTTTTTGTCTTTCTCTTTATCTTTAACACTCTTAATAGTATTTGCAGCATCAGACCACTGCATATTTATAGCATTTTCAAAAGCTTTTCTCTGAGCAACTATTTTTTCATCTACCTTTGCCTCATTTGAGTATTTGACAGCAGCCAAATTTTCCTTACAGGTTGCAACCCATTCTGCATTTTTCTCTAATGAATAATTTGCTAGTTCAAATATTTGATCAATTGTTGGCTTTGAACCAGTTTCACTAACCAATAAATCCCATAATTGTTTTGAAAGATCATATTGGCATCTTGTCGCTACACTAAAATAATCTATTCCTCTATTTCGTGATAACACATCTGTAAGCTCATCACCCATAAGAACAATACAACACTCATCGTCATTAGAACGAATTCCACGCCCCATGCCTTGCTCAATTCTTTGGACTTGTTCCCTTAATAAAACAGTGCTCTGAGGAGCTACACTTTGAATATATCTATCCTTAATGCTATTTAAAGGAGGAAGCCCGTCAATAACCAACATTCTACAAGCATCACCCGGCAAATCAATTCCGTCATATCTATTAACAAAAATTATTTTTCCTACATGTTTACCGCTTTTTAATGCTGCAACTATTTTATCTATGTTATCTTTTGTCGCTGTTCGTATTCCACGTTCATCCCAAAATTTTGCTCTGGAAAAAGAAGGGACAAGTATTACAACATTATACTTTTCAGCTATTTCCTCAATTTTTTCCTTTATCTCAATTTCTGATATATCACTATTTACGTACTTTGGAAAAATAATGAGTCTATCGCCAATATCATTAGCATTCTCTGGCGTAATAATGTTCTTCATATCTTCTGTATTTAATCCTAACGCAGAAACAAACACACTGTCATCAGCTAATGTTGCACTCATATATATGCGTCTACTTGCTTCTTCAAGACTCGATATCTTATCTAAATCAATTCCTTTAGGTGATATTTCAATTGCAGAAGCAGTAATTATACAATCACATGTTTCCAAGCTTCGCTCTATCAACGGCAACCCAAAATATATTGCAGAATTCTTACTATTATCATATTTCGTTAATATTCTATAAATGTTATCTTGCTGTCTCTGCCATTCCCAATAAGGCACAAGCATTTTTTTTCGACAATCTTTCATTTCAACAATGTCAATATAGTTTTTTGGATTGTAGTCTTTTAACGAAGAACTAAATATAGCAATTAATTCCTTATAGGCATCTGATTCAGCATCAATTTTTATCATAAACTGACTAATGATTTTATCCATACACGCATGTACATCATCAATAATAATACTTCCTATAGGGTAATTACCACCTTCTCTCATCCCGAAATAACTATAACCATTTACAATAGTCTGAATAGAAGTAACAAGAATTGCTTTTGAATTTGAATAGCTATAATCATCTTTATCTTCCGTTGCAGAAATTCCCAATCTCTTAGCCTCATCAATAACCTGCTTAACCAAATAATTATCAGGCACAACATATATAGCTGGTCCTTTTTCTTTCATTTAAGTCAGCTCTGAAGCATAATCAACCCAACTACTGTTTTACCGTCTACCAGTATTCATTTTTAAAATTTAACATTTTTCTTCATTTCTTATATCAAACCACTTTTTCCTATACTTCGCTTTGTAACATCTCTAGGATATCCATAACCTGGTGCTTTTGAAGGTAATGTCATAAAAATTTCTCTAGGCTCTATTGTTTTGGCTTTTGTACTAGAACTAAGTTTCGATAAAAGATTCATTATTCCACTCCTGATTTTTTAAATACTGCGTCCTCTGAACTTATATATAAATTTTCTAAGGAACGCAGGCACAATATCTACTAGAACCGTTGCTAAATTAACTATTAAATCTACTGGGAGTAATCCTTTTCAATTTCACTTGTTAATCTACTTTACAAACTCATTTCTATTGACAATAATACCATAAAAATGCTCTACTGTATATTTTTTATTTATAATCTAGATCTTGAATCCATCTTCGGACTTCTGTTGACACATTTTTGCAAAAATCTTGAATCCATATTTCATGAAGTCTGATTTCTGATTTTGTACTGCCTATATTTCCAACACTCCCACCTGTTTCCCGGAGTGCATTCAAACATTCCCATTCTTTTTTGAAATCTCCTGTAAATTCCATCCAGACTTTTATATGATATTCCTTAAAACCCAAATGATAAATCAAATAAGTCAACCTGTCGAAATCAGCTAACTGCATTTTTTCTTTCTTAAGTAATAGCCTTTTATCATGCTCGCTGCATAAATATAAAAATGCAAGCTGTTCTATTTTTGCCTGCTCCATATATTTCTCCCTTCTCTTCTGTCCTTGTCTCACTTTTACAACCGATTCTACCTTGTCCAATCGTTAAAATCAATACAGATGGTGCAAAAAGTGAGACAAACCATCTTTTTACCAGAGAGGAAGAGATTTAAGATGCCAAAGCCAAGGACACAGTCTGGTGAGAAGAATCTGATTAGCCAGCGATTGATTGAACTTCGCAAGACCCACAATATGTCTCAGCGTGATCTTGCCTATAAACTCCAGTTAGCTGGTTACGATATGGATAAAAATGTAATCACCAGAATCGAAACAAACAAGCGTTATGTCACTGATCTTGAATTAAAAGCCATTGCTGAAATCTTTCAGGTTTCATACATATTTCTCATTGATGGCAAAGATGAATAGAAGTGACAAATGGGGAAGTGTCTTTCGTGCTTCCCCATTTTATCCGTCTCTTTTACAGATTCAGTAATTCCAGGATTTTCTGCATACCAGCCTGATACAAGGATTCCGCATATAGAATCCATCTCTCATTTACTTTCGTAACGTATGCATCTATCATTTTTAGTTTTTCTTTTTCAAGTCCCATTGCCTGAACCTGATCTTCATATTTTGATATTTTTTCGAGCATTTTCTGGTACACTGCATTTTCTTTCAGTTCATTTTCTACCTCATCAATCCAGGTATCCATTAGCAGTTCCAGTAATTTCTTTGTATCACTTTCGTCCTTTCCTGACACTGCTTTTTTGATTTTTCCAAGCATGGCACCATACGAAATCATCTGTGCCTGTCCCATATAGAAATGATATTCTTCTTCTATCATTTCCTTTCCGTTCTCCAGTTGGAAATATTGGTGCAGTGCCTGATGTTCGTCTGCTGTCAGACTGATTGACTGAGCCGCTTCCATAAATGTTTCTATCACTGGATACTTCTCTATAAGTTCCAGTATTTTCTTTTGCAGTCTCTGGTATTCCGCATTATGCTTTTTCAGATAGATACATACCTGTTCTCCTATCCGTATCCCCAGACATTGCTCGTTCCAGATGATATCTGGCTGTACTGACATATCGTTTTCTCCTTTCTGTGTCGTTTCCCTGTTCCAAGCACAAGACTATACCACACTTCCGGGAGAAAGCTATTCAGCAGATCTACTGAAATGACCGGGCGGATACTGTGCAACCTATCCTTTCTTTATAAATAATAAAAAAAGGCATGGAAGAATCTTATTCTTTCATACCTACTACTTATTTCTATATTCAACTGAATACACATTCTTTTCCATTATCTGTGTATCATGTACCTATTTTCCTCTAAAAGCAAACTGTATACACTCCATACACGCCTACCATCTATACCTCATTTTACGTCAAGTATAATAATCGGTGCATCTTTTAGAATCGCTCTTGCGATGGAAATGCGCTGTTTTTCTCCACCGGACAGGCTCCCACCCCCTTCACCGATGACAGTATCGTAGCCTTCCGGTAATGCCATAATAAAATCATGGCAGCATGCTTTCTTTGCCGCTTCTACCATTTCCGCTTCTGTTGCATCCGGTTTTCCAAAGCAAATATTATTCCTCACTGTATCATGAAACAAATATACATTCTGAAATACCATGGAAATGTTGGATAACAGACTGTCACAAGTAAATTCTTTCACATCATGTCCTCCCACACGAACACTTCCACTGTCTGCATCATAAAACCGGGCAATCAGATTGCAGATCGTAGATTTTCCGCTTCCGGAAGGACCCACGATTGCTGTAACTGAATACTCCGGAATTTTCAGATTCACATTATGGAGCACCTGTCTTCTTTCCTTCCCTTCCCCGTAAGAAAAATCTACATTCTGAAATTCGATATCATAGTGTGTAATCTCTATCTGCTGTCCATCTGCATCAATGAAGGACTCTTTTGTCAATTCATCCAAATGCTCCAGGGCATCATCAATGACAGCCAGTACATGAGCACAGTCTGCAATCGGCTCCAAAGAACCAAACACATGAAATGACAGCAGAATCACAAACATCATATAAGTAAAATCCAACTGTCCGGAAAATCTCAGATAAAACGCAGCAATTACGATACACACACTTGCTGTTTTTAACGCCAGCAGATGCAGTGCATTATAAGGAATATATCCCCATTCTATTTTCAGATTAATGTCACGGCTGTCCCTGCATGCTTTTTTCATTGACTCCATAGAAGCTCCTGCTTTTCCAAAGGATTTCACTACAGAAAGTCCTCTCGCGTATTCCAGGGTTGCTCCGGTCAGCTCCTTGTTTGCCGCAGCAAGGATTGGTGCATTTCTTGTACTGTATTTTGAAATGATGAACAGGAATATCAGGGAAACAGCGGCACCCGTTACTGCAATCAGCCCTACTCTCCAGTTCACACAGGTGAGCCACAAAAGGATGCAGATAAAATTCAGATAACCTCCTACAAAGTTATCAATCATACGGATTCCCATTCCTTCCAGTGTATGAAGGCCTGTCGTGATGGAATTAAGAATCGTACCTGTATTCATGTTCTGAAAATATCCTAAAGATACACGCTTCAGCGCATCTCCCACTGCCAGTCTGTCTCTGGCAATCAATTCATAACTGATCGACTCCTGAAATCTTGCCCTTAAATAATCAAACAGAAAACGCAGAAAGATGAAAAAGCAGCTGAATTACGATACTTTTCCCAATCCAATCCGCTGAAATAGTTTTTCCCTGCCCCTCGCATTCTACAAGCTTTCCAATCGTATATGCCGCCCATATGACCGGCATTGCCGCAAACCAGCCTGAAAAAAAGGAAAAAACAAAACCGATATACAGATTCTTTTTAAAACTGCCACACCAGTCAATGATTCTTTTTACAGTGCCAAACATGAGTCTTCACCTTCTTTCTGACTTCCCACTGCCCAGTGTCTTGCTCCCACATGAGCCTGCCACATTCGCTGATAAAGCTGACAATTCTGAAGCAGCTCTTCCTGGGTTCCCGCCCCTTCTATACAGCCATTTTTCAAAACAACGATTTTGTCTGCATCTGTGATTGTGGAAAGTCTGTGTGCAATGACCAGCAATGTCTTGCCTTTTGTCAGTTCTTCTATACTCTTCTGGATCTTGTTCTCATTTTCCGGATCCGTAAATGCAGTTGCTTCGTCAAGAATGATGATTGGTGCATTTTTTAATATCATTCGGGCAATGGCAATCCTCTGCTTTTCTCCACCGGATAACCGTTTTCCTGCTTCCCCTGCCGGGGTATCATAGCCCTGCGGCAGCTTCTCTATAAACTCCTGGCAGCATGCCTTTCTTGCTGCTTCCCGTACCTCTTCATCCGATGCAGCCGGATTGCCGAGACGTATATTTTCCATGATAGAACACCGGAACAGGAAATTATCCTGTGTCACAAAACTGATCATTTCTGAAAGCTGTGACAATGGCATTTCCCTAATATTTACACCGCCTATGGTAATGCCGCCGGATGTCACATCCCAGAATCTTGAAATCAACCTTGCTACTGTAGATTTACCTCCCCCGCTCGGTCCGACCAATGCAGTAAAACTTCCTGCCGGCATTGTCAGGTCAATTCCATGCAGCACCTCGTCCTTTTCCTCACCAGTATAAGAGAAATGCACATTTTCCAGTTTCACATCATAGCTGTTGATATTTGCATATACAGAAGGCTCCGGCAATTCTTTCATCGTAAGAAAATCCTGTATGCTTTCGATGTTATATTGCATTTCACGAAGATTTTCAGAGAATACCTCTATTTTTGCAAAAGATGTCACCATGGACATGGACAGCATGACTGCCAGCACAAGCTGTGATATGATCAACTGACCATGCATCGTCAGATACAGTCCCACAGGCAAAGTTCCAAGCAGTGTCGATGGAAACAGGGCGAATGTCATTTTCATGGTGATCCAGGTGGAAGACAGCCATTTCACAACGAATTTCTTATAATCCAGAATTGCTTTTGCATATTTCTCATAAGAGGTTCCTGCCCTGCCAAATGCCTTAATAACCTCTATGCCCTCTATGTATTCCACAATAGTACTGTTCATATGTGCATTGGATTCGTCGTACTGAGTGAAACTTTTTCCGCTGATAATCATGGTAAGTGTCATAAATACCAAAGACAATGGAACGGTTACAAGAGAAGCCAGTGCAATTCTCCAGTCCAGCGTAAGCAAAGCGATAAAGCTGATTACCGGAAGCAGGATATGTCCGCTTCCTTCCGGAATCATATGAGCAATGGGTGGTTCCATATTTTCGATTTTTCTACCATAATGCTCTTGATTTCACCAATACTGTGCCCTTCCACATCTCCTAATGGTGTTTTCAGAAACCGGTCTGTCAGGCGGAGCCTTAAACCCTCCAATATGTGATAGGCTGCTATATGTGATATACATGTGGATGCGGAAAAGCTTACGATTTTTATAATATAAAAGAGCAAGGCATACAGACACCATCTTAAAATTTCCTGCATAGGAGCCTGATTCAGATTTCTTATATACAAATCGATTCCACGGTAAATGCAATAATATGGCATAAGTCCACTGATAATACTGATAACAGATAAAATAACGGATATTCCAAGCCTTTGCCCGCTTCCTTCGGTATAGCTCAGCAACACTTTCAGCCAGCTGTCCTTTTTTCTGATACTTTTTATTTTCCATCAAAGGTTTCCTTTCTGAATCGGTACTCTGCCGGAGACAGCCCCATCACACTTCGAAATGCAGATGAAAAATTTTCCCGGATTTTCATATCCTACACTTGCGGCGATCTCCTGTACTTCTTTCTCTTTATCCTGTAACAGCATATTTGCAGCCAGATTCATGCGGTACCTCTTCTGATAAGAATAAATAGAATCTCCATAAACATCTTTGAAGCATTTTTTCATAGTTGTCAGTGGAATCTCATACATAGAGGAAAGTTCTTCGATGGTAAACCGTGTCTGAGGATTCCCTGTGATCTGCGCATGAATCCCTTTGATTTTTTCCATCTGAGTTTTGTAATAATATGGTCTGACTTCTTTCCTGTCTTCTACGGTCATCGTGTTTAAGTACAACAATAATTCCACGACTTTTTATCTGATAATATTCTTTTGCTTTTGCAAGTTCCGGATGTGCCATGTTTTTCTGGTAAAATCCGGAAAGAATTGATCCAAGTTCCTTATCTCCACGAATTACATAAGGTTTCTCTTCGGCACAATACCGGCTTCGAAGTTTCTCAATGGAAACGGAAAATCCATGATACAATTCATCAAGTACCTTCTGAACTTCCACAACTTCCATGAAAATACTGACTCCGTGATAATGCTTCAGCGGATAATAAGTTGTCCCTTTATGATTCTCTCTGTTATCCAGACGAAGTTCATTTTCCTGCATAATGCTGAACACGCCTGGCTTTACCTCCATCTCAATTCTTCCCTCCCGGCAATGGTCAATACAGAATATTTTTCTGTCATTCTTCAATTCAAATTCAGATACACACTGTTCCATATGCATGTCTGAAAAGCAAATCATCACTCCGGGCAGTACTCGGTAAATCGTCATCACTCCTTCTCCTGTCGCATCATTCAGCATAAGAATCGAACAATTCTCATTCTGAATCACAGGTTTCACATTACTTCCAAGGCTTGCAATTTCATTCACATTCAAATTTCTTCTCATTCCCTTCATATAGCTATATTTTATTCGTTAGTCATTTCTAACTTTTTTATATCTTACCATGAGAATTAAGCTTTATCCATACCCGAATGGACCTTGGCAATCCATTTGGACAAAAAATAAGTTCCAGACTTATCATCTGAAACTTTATTATAAATCCAGCATCATTGCATTACTTCACACAACGGAAATATACCATAGAACCGTCAACATGGATATCCGTTTCTTTATATAGTTTTTGAAGGATATCTCTCAGCTCTTTCTCCGTCTGAAATGGTGGAGAAAACCACCCTTTCTTTGCAAGAATATTTTTTACCAGCCAATCTGTCCGTTTCGATTTTCCCCTGATATAAAAACAGGCAATGAAATTGCCGCCTGGTTTCAAAACACGCCATATTTCATGAAATGCTTTTTGCTTGTCAGGAAATGCATGAAAACCATTCATACTGACAACAGTATCAACAGATTCATTTTCCATTTGCAGATTTCCCACATCACCCTGTAATACATTTGATATGTGCATGACTACCAAGTCTTTTTCTGGCTTGTTCAAGCATATCCATGCTGTAATCA
>ENA-OQJK01000263-OQJK01000263.1-human-gut-metagenome-genome-assembly--contig:-NODE-263-length-11039-cov-2.504765_pt1 | contig 11039 bp, 10 predicted proteins | sample MGYA00242605_ERZ504771 | MGnify/ENA primary metagenome ERZ504771 (study PRJEB26092, sample SAMD00036353) | human gut metagenome | host: Homo sapiens | study: EMG produced TPA metagenomics assembly of... | reverse complement strand
ATGAGCGTCTCCGGCAGCATATAGCTGGCGTTGTACACGAGGCTGTAGGTCCAGGCGCTCAGGCCCTCATTCAGGTTGCCCCAGACGAGAACGCCGGACAGGAAGCTGCACATGAAGCGCAGGAAGCCTGCGATGGCGGTACCGACGGCCACGCCGACCATCCGGTTCTTGAAGGGGCGGGCGAAGAACTCTGCGGTACCCAGAACCATAAAGGCCACCAGATAGTCCAGCAGGATCTCACCGAGGAAGTAGATGAAGGTGGGCGTCGGGGGAGCCCAGAAGCCCAGCAGCATCTGCAGACAGCCGTTCACCAGACCGGTGAACAGACCCCACTTGACGCCGTGGCGGAAGGAGACGAGCACGAAGGGCAGCATACTCAGCAGGGTGACGCTGCCGCCGTTGGGCATGGTGAAGATCTTGATGTTGGCCAGCACGGTGCCGATCGCCACCATCAGCGCGCACTCCACCAGCACCCGGGTCTTGGAGTAGGATTTCGACATGAGGATTCCTCTTCTCATAATAATAGTACACAAAAACAAAAATACGCCTGCTTTTGCTGGCAGGCGCACGGGCTGTTTGTGAAAATCGGGACCTTTCCGCAAACTACCTACGCCGGCATTACCCGGATCAGGTTCAAGGGTCTCTGCTTCCAGCAGATCTCAGCCTCACGGCGCCCCTGTTTTCATGTCCGCTTTCAGTATAGCCGCTCTCCGCCAAAAGTCAAGCCCCCGGCGGCATATCGGCCCGCCGGACCACATATTCTGGAACAAGCACACTTTGGCGGGAGGGAGCAGTCATGAAAGGTGATCCGGAACAGCGGGCGCTGCTGCTGGGAGAGTACATCGTGGAGCATGGGGCCACCGTGCGGGCGGCGGCGCGGGCCTTCGGCTGCAGCAAGTCCACCGTACACAAAGACGTGTCGGTGCGGCTGCGGACGGTAGGCCCGGAGCTATTCCGGCAGGTGCAGATGGTGCTGGCCCGGAACAAGGCCGAGCGCCATCTGCGGGGCGGCGCGGCCACCCGGGAAAAATACCACAAGCCTCGTTAGCGGAAAGCGGCGGTGTCCAGGCACCGCCGCTTTGTCATGTCATCTGGTGGAACTGCTCCAGCGCCGCCTTTTCCAGCCGGCTCACCTGTGCCTGGCTGATGCCGATCTCCCGGGCCACCTCCATCTGAGTCTTGCCTTTGAGGTAGCGCAGTTCCATGATGCGCTTTTCGCGCGGGGTGAGGCCCGCCACGGTCTGGCGGAACTGCAGGCCGCTGATCCAGCTGTCCTCGCCGTCGGGGTCGCGCACCTGGTCGATGACGTACACCGCATCGCCGCCGTCGGCGTAGACCGGTTCCTCAAGACTCAGCGGCTCCACCACCGATTCCAGCGCCGCCGACACCTCGCGGCGGGACAGACCGGTCTTCTGGGCGATCTCGTCCACGGTGGGCTCACGGCCCAGCTGCTTTTCCAGCTCCTCGCGGGACTGCATGGCCCGGTAGGCCGTGTCCCGGAGGCTGCGGCTCACCCGCAGGGCGTTGTTGTCCCGCAGGAACCGCCGTATCTCGCCGATGATCATCGGTACGCCGTAGGTCGGAGAACCGCACCTGCTGGGCCGGGTCGAAGTTGTCGATGGACCTTGATGAGCCCGATGCACCCCACCTGAAACAGGTCATCCATGTTCTCGCCCCGCTGCGAAAAGCGCTGCACCACGCTGAGCACCAGCCGCAGATTGCCCTCTATCATGCTCTGGCGGGCCTTTTTGTCCCCTGCCCGCGCCCGGGTGAGCAGGTCGCGCTTCTCCTGCTCGGACAGTATCGGCAGTTCGGCGGTGTTCACGCCGCACAGCTCAACCTTGTTGTACATCCCCTACCCTCCGGTTTCGTTTCAGTTTCACCGGAAGTATGGCCGCAGGGGCAGGATAACATTCATTCCAAATTCAGGGGATAACCTCTCCGTCACGCCTTCGGCGTGCCACCTCCCCTAACGAGGGGAGGCTTTGGCATACCGGAAAACTTAATCTCTTCGCCAGAGGCTCCCCTCGGTAGGGGAGCTGTCTGCGAAGCAGACTGAGAGGTTTAATCTTCTTCACTCCTCCAGCTGTTCTCTTAGCTGCCGTATGATCCTCTTCTCCAGCCTCGAAATATAGCTCTGGCTGATGCCGATGGCGTCTGCCACCTCCTTCTGGGTCCGCTCCACGCCGTCCAGCAGGCCGAAGCGCAGCTCCATGATCTGCCGCTCCCGGGGCGAGAGCTGCTCCACCGACCGGCGGAGGCTGGCCCGCTCGGCGTCCTGCTCGAGACGCTGGCCCACCTGATCCGCCTCGCTGCTCAGCACGTCCGACAGCAGCAGCTCGTTGCCGTCGCCGTCGATGTTCAGCGGCTCGTCGATGCTGGCCTCCTGCCGCCGGTTGGAGCTTTTGCGCAGATACATCAATATCTCGTTGCCGATGCAGCGGCTGGCGTAAGTCGCCAGCTTGATGCTCCGCTCGGGCGTAAAGGTGTTCACGGCCTTGATGAGCCCGATGGTGCCGATGGACACCATGTCCTCCGAGGGGACGCCGCTGCCCTCGTATTTCTTCGCAAGGTACACCACCAGCCGCAGATTATGGGTGATGAGCTCATCCCGGGCGGCGGGGTCGCCGTCGGCCATCCGGGCCAGAAGGACTTTCTCCTCCTCCGGGGTCAGGGGCGGCGGCAGACCCGGCCCGCCGTTCAGATAATGTGCGCCGCCTGTCCAGCTCAGTCTGGCCCAGAGGCGCTGCAAAAAATCTACAAATCGTTGAAACACAGGTGCATTCCTCCCACTGTATTGTCATTTCCCCAGAAGCGCCGCCGTTTCCGCGCTGACGAGAGCCGTCCATCCCCCCGGCGGAGGCGGCATATCGCAAAACGCTGCGTATATTCCGTCCTGTTTTCTACCGTTTGACCCAAGCGCGGCAGGCAGGGCGGGCAGCAGACAGTGTCCCGCGACGGTCTGACAGGGTACGAACCGCACGCCCCACTCCGGGCGAGGCTCTGCGCCGACGCCCGCGAGGCAGGCGTCCAGATACGCCCTCAGCTCAGTGGGCAGAGGCACGGCATCCAGCCGCACCAGCACCACCGCCCGGCCCGAAAGCGGCTCCTGCAGATGGAAGCCGGTGTCGCAGAAGACGCTCAGCGGGACGACCCGCCCGGCCACCGACAGCTCCGCCCCAAAGCAGGCCGGGCCGCTGCGGCCCAGAACGTGCAGCACCCCCTCCACCACGCCGCAGACCCCCGCCGTGGACGCCAGCAGCAGCCCCGGCGACACCGGCAGATAGAAGCTGAGGTTGTTGCAGGCCGCGCCGGGCAGGAAAAGCGCCCCCGTGAGGGTCAGATTGAGCAGGACGAACCACGCCGTGAGCCGGGCGGTGTTCCGCGCCCCCTGCCAGCCGTAGGCAGCGGCTACGCAGAGGACGGCGGACGTACCTTTATAAGTAAGGGCCAGCGGCCAGGGGGCGGTGGGGGCCAGCAGGGCCAGCGACGACACTGCCGCCGCCCCCGCGCCGCCCACCAGCCGCAGCGGCGAACAGCACGCCCCGCACAGCAGCCCCGCCGCCAGCAGGAACGCCGCCCCCACCACGAAATTCACCAGAAGCAGCACATCGAGATAGATGACCGTCCGCACAAGCCCCACCCCCTCTTTCTAGGGTAGCAGAGGGGCGGGAGGAAAAGGGTCGAACCCTCTCAGGCGCTTCGCGCCAGCTCCCCCGGCAGCGGCATGCCCTCTCAGTCATCGCTGCGCGATGCCAGCTCCCCCAGAGGGGGAGCCTCTGGCGTGCCGGTCAACTTTCGCCTGAACAAGCAAAGCTCGATTTATCGGAAGCAGCAGTGCTCCGCTGTCTAGGCCAGCGACAGCTTGACAAGGAGCGTTGTCCAGAAGCCGCTGCCCCCGCAAGCAAGGCCCGCCCTTTTGCGCCATATCGGGCCTTAGGCGTCCAGTAGGAAGTGGTCCGGCCTGCCAATGGCTCCCCCTTTGGGAGAGCTGGCGAGCGAAAGCGAGACTGAGAGGGCTTTTTTGCAAAACCCCCTTGCAAACCTCCCCGAGATGCGGTATAATACATCTCGCGGCAAGTCCGCTGAGAATCGAATATCTGCCTCTTTAGCTCAGTCGGTTAGAGCACCTGACTGTTAATCAGGGTGTCGCCTGTTCGAGTCAGGCAAGAGGCGCTTTTTGCGGCGAAGAGTTTTCTTCGCCGTTTTTGTTTGCCCTCTCAGTCATCGCTGCGCGATGCCAGCTCCCCCAAAGGGGGAGCCATTGGCATGTCGGGCCACTTTCCGCTGACCGCTGAAAGCTTGATATGACGCAAAAAATAGTGCCCTGCTACAGAGATTAGCAGCAGCTTGACAAGGGATATTGTCCCGAAGCTGCTGCCCTCTGTAGCAGGGCACTACTGTTTACGATAAAACCCAACTTTGCTCGTCCCGCGTGGGCCTGACCGGCCCGCCAGTGGCTCCCCCTTTGGGGGAGCTGGCGAGCGAAGCGAGACTGAGAGGGCTAGGCTGCTGACAGAAAGGATGAAACCTATGAAGATCATCGTAGATATGATGGGCGGCGACAACGCCCCCTGGCCGTGCTGGAAGGCGCGGCTGCTGCCGTGAAGGAATACGGCGTCCAGCTCATCGGCGTGGGCAACGAGGCCCTTGTCCGCAAGACCGCCGCCGACAACAACATCTCTCTGGACGGCATCGAGCTGGTGAACTGCACTGAGGCCATTGAGATGTGCGACGAGCCGGCCAGGGCCATCCGCACGAAGAAGGATTCCTCCATCGTCGTGGGCCTGAATATGCTCAAAGAGGGCAGAGGCGACGCCTTCGTCTCCGCCGGCAGCACTGGCGCGCTCCATGTGGGCGCAAGCCTCATCGTCCGCACCCTGCGGGGCGTCAAGCGCCCGGCGCTGGCCACCATGGTGCCGGCAAAGAACAAGGCGTATCTGCTGCTGGACTGCGGCGCGAATGTCGAGTGCCGCCCCGAGATGCTGGCTGCTTTCGCCGTCATGGGCAGCTGCTACGTGAACAAGGTGGAGGGCCGCACCTCCCCCAGCGTGGCGCTGGCCAACAACGGCGCCGAGGAGAGCAAGGGCACCCCGATGCTTAGAGAAGCCCATCAGCTGCTCAAGACCATCCCGGGCATCCGCTTCGTGGGCAACATCGAGCCCCGTGACGTGCCGAACGGCGACGTGGACGTGGTCGTCTGCGACGGCTTCACCGGCAACGTCATCCTCAAGCTGACCGAGGGCGTCGCCAAGATGCTGCTGGGGATGCTCAAGGGAATGTTCCTCAAGAACCTGGGCGGCAAGCTGGCCTATCTGCTGCTGAAGGACAGCGTGTCTGACCTCAAGCACCAGATGGACAGCGAGGAGTACGGCGGCGCACCCTTCCTGGGCGCAAAGCAGCCGGTCATCAAGGCTCACGGCTCCTCCAAGGCCAAGGGCATCAAGAACGCCATCCGGCAGGCTAAGATCTGCGTGGAGAACGATCTGTGCGGCACCATGCAGAGCGCACTGGATGAACTGAAGCCCTCTCAGGCCGACTGAAGTCGGCCAGATTCCCCTTTTTGTCGCTTGCGCGACATCTTCCCCCGGCCGGGGGAAGTCTTTCCTCAGAGGGGGAGCCTTTGGCAAAACGGTTTTGAGTCTTATAATTGCAAGACGTTTTTTATAAAAAGAACGGCATAAAAAAGCAATGACATAAGGGAGATATAACATCAATGAGCCATCAGTTGGAAACAATTATTGGTTACAAGTTCAAGCACCCGGAGCTGCTGGAAACGGCGCTCACCCACACCAGCTATGCCAACGAGACCCGCCCGCCCGTCAAGCACAACGAGCGGCTTGAGTTTCTGGGCGACAGCGTGCTGCAGATCGTCTCGGCGGACTATCTGTTCCACGCCTATGCCGACCGCCCCGAGGGCGATCTGACCCGCATCCGCTCCAGCCTCGTCAGCGAGGGCGCACTGTTCCAGTTCGCTCAGGAGATCCATCTCGGCGATTACCTGCGTCTGGGGCCGGGGTGAAGAGCACTGCGGCGGCCGCACCCGCCCCAGCGTCGTGTCAGACGCCTTTGAAGCCCTCATCGCCGCCCTCTACCTCGACGGCGGCATGGAGGTGGCAAAGAACTTCATCCTGCCCTTCATCACCGAGGGCAAGCACGCCGAGGCCGACTACAAGACCCGCCTGCAGGAGATCGTCCAGCAGAATCCCGAAGAGAAGCTGAGCTATGTAGTGGAGCAGGAGACCGGCCCCGACCACAACAAGCACTTCGTGGTGGCCGTCCGGTTCAACTCGGACTGCGTGGCCCGGGGCGAGGGCCGCAGCAAGAAAATGGCGGAGCAGCACGCCGCCCGCGAGGCCCTGAAGCTGTTGGGCGTCATCAAGGAAAAGTAACATGGTATTCAAGGAACTGGAAATTCAAGGGTTCAAGAGTTTCCCCGATAAGGTCAGGATACGCTTCGACGAGGGCGTCACCGGCGTCGTCGGCCCCAACGGCTCGGGCAAGTCGAACCTCTCAGACGCGGTGCGGTGGGTGCTGGGCGAGACCAGCTCCCGCCAGCTTCGCGCTGCCGGAAAGATGGAGGACGTCATCTTCGGCGGCACCCGCCGCCGGGGAGCCATGGGCTTTGCCATGGTGCGCCTGACGCTGGACAACAGCGCCCACACGCTGGACATCGACGCCGACGAAGCCGTCATCGGCCGCCAATACTACCGCTCCGGCGAGAGCGAGTACACCATCAACGGCCAGCTCTGCCGCCTCAAGGACATCTACGAGCTGCTGCTGGACACCGGCATCGGCCGGGATGGCTACTCCGTCATCGGACAGGGCCGCATCGCGGAGATCGTCGCCGCAAAAAGCAGCGAGCGCCGCGAAATTTCGAGGAAGCCTGCGGCATCGCCAAGTACCGCTACCGCAAAAACGAGGCGGAGCGGCGTCTGGCCGCGGCGGCAGAGAACCTCGAGCGGCTGCGGGACATCCTCGACGAGCTGGAAGCCCGGGTCGGCCCGCTGGAAAAAGAGAGCGAGAAGGCCCAGCGATTTCTCGAGCTCAGCGCCCGGCGGAAGACGCTGGAAGTCACCCTCTGGACCGACGGCGTCCACCGCGCCCGGGAGGCCGTCCGCCGTCAGGTGCGGGACTATGAGACCGCTCAGGCCGAGTATGAGCGGTTTGACCGGGAGGCCAGAGCCGCCGAGGCCGAGGCTGAGAAGATCCGTATGCAGGCACAGCAGCTGACCATTGCCGTCGAGCGCCTGAATGGGGATATTCGCAGCATCACAGAAGAGCTTTCCGGCAGCGACAGCCGCATCGCCGTGCTGGAAAACGACATCGCCCGCAACGAGGAGAGCGCCGCCGCACTGCGGGAGGACATCGCCGCAGGCGAGCAGGACAGCACCGAGGCTGCCGCCGCGCTGGAACGCCACCGCGCCGTGGCCCGGTCCATGGCAGCGGCAGGGGAGAAGCTGGCCGCAGAGCTGGCCGAGCTGGACGCGGAACTCCTGCGCCTGACCAGCGAGAACAACGCCAGCGGCGCCCGCCGGGGACATCCTGCGGGCCGAGGTAGCCGACCTGACGGCGAAGCGCACCGAGGCACAGGTGGCGAAAGCCGCCGCCGAAGCCGCCGCTCAGGCCGCGCAGGAGCAGCTGCCTGCCCTCGCCGAGAACACGGAGGCCCTCGAGGCCCAGCGGGACGAGGCAAAGCAGGATCTGGCCGATACCATCGAGTACCGGAAGGTGCTGGCCGAGAACGAAAAGCAGCTGGCAAATGTGAAGGCCGGCGTGGAGCTCAAGCTGAAAGGCCGCCGCGCCGCCCTCAATGAGGCCGACGCCGCCGAGCAGAAGCTTGGCCGTGAACTGGACGCCGCCCGTCAGCGCCTCGGCGTGCTGAAAGAGCTGGAAAAGAACATGGACGGCTACCAGAACTCGGTCAAGACGGTCATGCGGGCCGCGTCGGCCCGCCGTCTGCGGGGCATCATCGGGCCGGTGTCGTCGATTTTGAGCGTCGAGCCGGGGCGGGAAGTCGCCATCGAAACGGCATTGGGCGGCGCGCTGCAGAACATCGTGGCGGAGAACGAAGCCGCCGCCAAGGCCGGCATCGCCCTGCTCCGCAGCGAGAACGCGGGCCGCGCCACCTTTCTGCCGCTGGACACCGTCCAGCCCGGCTTTTTCCGGGGGAGTCTCTCCGGTTCGGCCCGGCTGGCGTCCAGCCTTGTCAAGGCCGACCCCCGCTATGCGAATATCGTGTCGAATCTGCTGGGCCGCATCGTGGTGGTGGACGACATCAACGAAGCCTCCCGTGTGGCCCGGGAGCTGGGCTACCACAACAAGGTGGTCACGCTGGACGGTCAGGTCATCAACGCGGGCGGCAGCTTCACCGGCGGCAGCGTCCAGCGGTCGGCGGGCCTGTTCACCCGCAAGCAGGAGATGGAAGAGCTGCGCGTCAGGGCCGCCAAACTCCAGAAGGACTGTCTCGCGGCGCAGGACCGCACCGACGAGCTGAAAACGCAGGTGGATGCGCTGGCCGCAGAGCTGACCGCCACCGAGAGCGAGATCATTACGGCGGCCAATGACCGCATCCGCGCCGAGGCCGAACAGAAACGTCTCGAGGCGGCTGTGGAGCAGTCGGAAGCGGCGCTCGCCGGGCGTCAGGATGAGATGGAGCGGCGGAAAGCCCAGCTGGACGCCGCCCGCGCCCGTGCCGAAGACGCCGCAAAGCAGGAAGAAGCCCTTGCCGCCGACATCGAGACGCGGACGGCCGAGCTGGAACGCATCGCCGAGGGCGACGACGCCTTCCTTGCACAGCAGCGGAGCCTCGCCGAGCGCCTGAGCGCCAAGCGGATGGAGCAGCTGGCCCGTCAGAAGGACGCCGAGCTGGCCCGCAGCCAGATCGAAGCGCTGGAAAAACAGGCCAGAGACGCCGAGAGCCGCCGCGTCGCGCTGGAAGAGAGCCTCACGGCCCTCGCCGCCCGCAGCGGGGCCTGTCAGGAAGAGATAGAGGCCATCCGCCGGGCCAAGACCGACAGCACCGCGCTCATCGCGGCAAAAGAGGCCGAGATACGCGAGGACACCGAGAAGCGCCTGCTCTGCCAGAAGGACGAGACGGAGGCTCTTGCAAAGGGCCGCGCCGCCGCCGATGAGCGGGAAGAGATGGGCCGCGAGATGGCCCGTCTGGCGGAGCGGAAAGCCGCCGCCGAGGGCGAATACGACCAGATGGCCGCGAAGCTCTGGGACGAGTATCAGCTGACCCTCTCTCAGGCCGAAGAGCTCTGCGTGGAGTTCGAGAACGTGAACGTCCTCCGGGCGCAGGTGGCCGACCTGAGGGGAAAGATACGCGCTCTGGGCAACGTCAACGTCAGCGCCATCGAGGAGTATCAGGAGGTCAAGGCCCGCTACGACACCCTCCGCGCTCAGGTGGAGGACGTCGAGGGCAGCAGGAACGAGCTGACCAGGATGATCACCAGCCTGTCGGGCCAGATGAAAGACATCTTCACCGACAGCTTCCGGGCCATCAACGAGAACTTTGGCCGCGTCTTTACCGAGCTGTTTGGCGGCGGCGAGGCCAGCCTTGTGCTGGAAGATGAGAGCGACGTGCTCTCCTGCGGCATCGGCATCCGGGTGGCCCCGCCGGGCAAGGTCATCAAGAATCTGGAAGCCCTGTCCGGCGGCGAGCAGGCGCTGGTGGCCATCAGCATCTATTTCGCCATCCTCGCCGTCAACCCCGCGCCCTTCTGCATCCTCGACGAGATCGAGGCCGCGCTGGATGACGCCAATGTCGTCCGCTTTGCGCAGTATCTGCGCCGGGTGAGCGACAAGACCCAGTTCATCGTCATCACCCACCGCCGCGGCACCATGGAGGCCGCCAACGTCCTCTACGGCGTCACCATGCAGGAGGACGGCGTCTCCAAACTGCTCAAACTCGATTTGGAACAGGTTGACGCGGAACTGGTTTCGTAGGTATAATAAAATAGCCCTCTCAGTCACCTTCGGTGACAGCTCTCCCAAAGGGAGAGCCACTGGCGGGCCGGGCAGCTTTGTGCTGGCCGCTGAAAGTCTGATTGGGCATAAAATGCCGGGCCTTGCTACAGAGGTCAGCATCCGTTGACCTTGACAACAGGGCACTACTGTTTCCGATACGAAAAACTTCTCTCGTCCCGCGTGAGCCTGACCGGCACGCCAGAGGCTCCCCTACTAGGGGAGCTGGCGGGCGCAAGCCCGACTGAGAGGTTGTACGAAGGATAAGCTAAAAAAGAGCATAAAACCTGAAAAAGGAGAGAACCCATGGGACTCTTTGGATTTGGCAAAAAAGAAAAGGACAAAATGAAAGACGGCCTCGAAAAGACCCGCACGGGCTTTTGGGGCAACATCCTGAACACCCTCACCGGCAGCAAGATCGACGACGACCTCTACGATGAGCTGGAAGAACAGCTCATCCTCGCCGACGTGGGCGGCGACGTCGCCATGAAGCTGGTGGATGCCCTCCGCGACCGCGTGCAGGAAAAGGGCCTCAAGACCGGCGAACAGGCGGCTGACGCTCTGCGCGACATCATCGCCGACGAGATGCGCCCGGAGACCGAAATGGCGCTGGACGGCCATCCCGCCGTCATCCTCGTCATCGGCGTCAACGGCGTGGGCAAGACCACCAGCATCGCAAAGCTGGCCGACTACTACACCCGTCAGGGCAAAAAGGTCATGCTGGCCGCAGGCGACACCTTCCGCGCCGCCGCCAGCGAGCAGCTGGAGATCTGGGCGGGCCGCGCCGGTGTGCCGATCGTCAAGGCCGGCGAGGGCGCAGACCCCGCCGCCGTCATCTTCGACACCGTGAAGTCTGCCACCGCCCGGGGCTATGACATGGTCATCGCCGATACCGCCGGACGTCTCCACAACAAGTCGAACCTGATGAGCGAGCTGTCCAAGATCAGCCGCAGCGTCAGGAAGGCCGCTCCCGAAGCCAGCCTCGAGACCCTGCTGGTACTGGACGCCATCACGGGTCAGAACGCCATCAGTCAGGCGAAGGGATTCTGCAAGGCTGCGGACGCCACCGG
>ENA-OQJK01000262-OQJK01000262.1-human-gut-metagenome-genome-assembly--contig:-NODE-262-length-11070-cov-6.158640_pt1 | contig 11070 bp, 9 predicted proteins | sample MGYA00242605_ERZ504771 | MGnify/ENA primary metagenome ERZ504771 (study PRJEB26092, sample SAMD00036353) | human gut metagenome | host: Homo sapiens | study: EMG produced TPA metagenomics assembly of... | reverse complement strand
GACGCCTTCAAGAACGATCCCACCGCCACCCTCGAAGGCGTGCGCGGCAAGGACGTGACCAAGGCCGCCAAGGCCCTGCTCAAAGACAGCGTCAAGCGCGGCGGCGGCTCCATCCAGATGCGCGACGTCGTCAAGATCTACCCCGGCTCCACCGTTCACGCGCTCGACGACTTCAACCTGGACATCAAGCCCGGCGAAATGGTCGTGCTGCTCGGCGGCTCCGGCTGCGGCAAGTCCACCGCGCTGCGCTCGCTCGCCGGCCTCGAAGACATCCAGGGCGGCCGCATCATGGTCGGCGGCCAAGACGTCACCGGCGTGCCGGTCAACAAGCGCGAGATGGCCATGGTGTTCCAGGCCTACTCGCTTTTCCCGCACATGACCGCCCTGGAGAACGTGGAATTCGGCCTCGAAGTGCGCGGCATGGGCAAGGCAGAACGCCGCAAGATCGCCATGGAACAGCTGGAGCTCGTGGGACTTGCCGATCAGGCCAAGAAGTACACGCAGCAGATGTCCGGCGGCCAGCAACAGCGCGTGGCCCTGGCCCGCGCGCTGGCCGTCAAGCCGCGCGTGCTACTGCTCGACGAGCCGCTCTCCGCCCTCGACGCCAAGGTGCGCGTCCAGCTGCGCGACCAGATTCGCCGCATCCAACTCACCACCGGCACCACCACCGTCTTCGTGACCCACGATCAGGAAGAGGCGCTGGCCGTGGCCGACCGCATCGGTGTGATGAACAAGGGCAAGATCGAGCAGATCGCCGCCCCGCAGAACCTGTACCAGCGCCCCGCCACCGAGTACGTGGCCACGTTCATTGGACTCACCAACCGCCTGCCCGGCGCATCCAATGGCGACGAGGCCGTGGTCTTCGGCCAGCGCGTGCCGCTGCTCGCCGGCTCCGCCAAGGGCGATTCCGTGGCCGTGCTCGTGCGCCCGGAGAACCTGACGCTGGCCTTGGCCGGCAGCAGCGATTCGCACGTCGGCGAACGCGCCCGCGTGGAGGTCATTCACTTCCTTGGCTCCTTGGTGCGCGTGGATACGGTCATCACCTCCGGCGAATACCAGCGCTGGAACAAGGGCGAACAGCTCAAGGCCACCGTGCAGCTGCCCGCCAGCGAGCTGCCGGCCGGTCTGGCGGTGGGCGATGACGTGATTGTCACCCCGCGTCCGGTCGCCGCGCTCGCCTGCTGAATGGCGTTGCGATGATCGTGCGGTTCTGTTCTGTTTTTGTGACTGTACGATCGTCGAATGGCTTATCGGCAATGATGTGTGTGGGACGGCGGCGATTTTTGGGCGATTATCGCGTGCCGTCCCACAGCAATCTTGCAGAGTAGGGGACTTTCTCGGCATTGGGAATGATTGACGTTGATCATTCCTTGCCCATTGATGATTTCCTCCCCCATTCCCAATGCAATCGAAACGCCGTGCCGTATTCTTGAAGAGTATTGCACGTGTGATCGGTCCGTTTGCGGCCAGTAACTATGGGGGATAAGTATGAGCGAACCAATGCCGCCGGCGCAGCAGCCGCAGGCACCTCAGCAATCGCAGCAGCCGCAACAATCTCCACGCGATTGGTGGTTCACGGCCCATCGCCGGTTTTCGACAATCGGCTCGGCGCTCGCCATTATGATGGTGTTCTGGATCGGACTGAATATTCTGGCCACTGAAGCACTACGAACGCTGCTTGGCACCGATGTGCCCGCTTGGGCTGTGCTGCTCGCCTCCTCCGGACCGCTGTATGTGGTGGCCATGCCGCTGAGTATGTTGGCCTTCACTCGCGTACCGGTTATTCGCACCCGGCAGTACCCCATGAAGGCGGGGGAGTTCATTCAGATTTTCGTCATGTGCATTCCGGTAATGTTCTTGGGCAATATGATTGGCAATATATTGTCTGCCGGAGCCACTGATGGTCAGGCCACCAATCGCATCAACGACGTGATTCTTGGCAGCGACTGGCGGGTGAACGCATTGTTCATAGGCCTGTTGGCACCGGTTTGCGAAGAATGGATTTTTCGCAAGGAGATTATCTCCCGCCTGCGCCGGTACGGAGAGAAGACCGCAATCATATTCTCCGCATTGGCATTCGCGCTATTCCATATGAACGTGTTCCAGTTCTTCTACGCCTTTGGCCTAGGACTGATGTTCGGATATGTATACACGCGCACCTCCCGACTGCGGTATTCGGTGGCTATGCACATGCTGATCAACCTGAACGGGTCAGTACTCGCCCCATTGGTGATACAACAGATCGATCCCCGCATCCTCGACGGCACGGTCAGCGAGGCCGAAATCATGCGTATGGCTGAAGCCGGCAACATGGGCGACATGGGCATCATGATGTTGTACGGCACAGTGATGTTGGGCCTCTGCATTGCCGGTATCGTACTGCTTATCACCAAGCGCAAGAGCTGGGAGTTCTATCTTGCGCCAGAGGAGTTGCCTGCGGGGCTTAAAATACGCACCGCCTATGCCAATCCCGGCGTTATCGCGTACCTACTGTTGACTGTGATGCTTACCGGTTGGATGCTGTTCGCATGACTGTCATAGCCGGACCCAGAGAGGCGAGCCGGGAGATATCACAGATTGCCTGACGAGCCGCCATCTTCAACAAGGTATTCGGTGCCCGAACCGGCGATGGCTCGCGCCGCCATATCTTTGATGGTGGAAGGCAGCACACCCTCGCGCGCGAACACAAGCACTTGGCCGGTCATGCCGTAAGGGGAGAAGCCGGTGAACTTGACCAATGGCGGCTGACCCTCCAGCGCCACGTCGGCGGTGGCTTTGGTTACGCGGTCGAGAATATCCTGACTGATCGCAGACGGGTCGCCGGAGGCCTTGGCCGTGAACTCAAGCGTGGCCATGCCTTCGCTGACCGGCGTGAGCTTGGTCAGGGCGGCCGTATTGAGTACCGAATTGGGGATGACCATCATGTCTCCGGAACGGGTGCGCACCACGGTCTGACGCCAGGTGATGTCGTGCACCGGTGCCCTGTGACGCCTTGAATGGTCACCAGATCGCCGGGTTGGATTACGCGGCCCAGCATCAGGCCGAAGCCGCCGATGATGTTGGCGATTGTATCCTTCAGACCCAGCGAGATCGCCACACCTCCAACACCAAGGGCGGTGATAAGTGTGGTCGGATTGATGCCGAATACGGGCTGCAGTACCATCGCTGCGCCGGTGACCCAGATGGTCACGCGCGTGAGGTTCACGAAAATCGAGGCGCTGGGAATCTGAGAATTGTCCAGAATCTTGCGCAACACGCGGCTGATGACGCGGTCGGCCACAAATACGATGGCCAATACAATGGTCAGCCAGATGAGTTTGCCGGCGTTCACCTGAAACCAGCGTGCGATGTCTTCTGCATATTCAGTCATACGCCTACTGTATCGGTCGTTTCTGGTGAAGTCGTGGAGACGGGGTGGCAGAAAGCGGAATCGGCCTACGGTCGATTCCGCTACTCCTGGCGTTCGCGGCAGGTCTGGCCGAGGCCGCGGGCCAGTCGAATCGGATCGAGAATCTCGTCCAACTGCTCGGCGGGCAGGTCGGTGCGTTCGCCGGCCGCCTCGCGCACGGTACGGCCGGTATGTACGGCTTCGGCGGCGATGTCGGCCGCGTGCTCGTAGCCGATGTAGTGGTTGAGCGCGGCGGAAATCGACGGTGAGGACTGGGCGTATGAACGCCCCAGGTCAGCATTGATTTCGATGCCTTCCACGCAGTTGACGCGGAACGTCTCCATGGCGTGCGTCAGCAACGCCATGCCGGTCAGCAGCTCATGCACCATCACCGGGTCGAAGGCGTTCAGCTGCAACTGTCCCTCGGCCACAGCCCAGTTCACAGTCACGTCCATGCCGAAAATCGTGAAGCAGCACTGGTTGACGCATTCGGGGATCACAGGGTTCACTTTGGCCGGCATGATCGACGATCCGGCCTGGCGAGCCGGCACGTTGAGATCGTTGAAACCGCAGCGCGGCCCGGAATTGAGCAGTCGCAAATCGTCGGCGGCCTTCTTCAGGTGCACGGCGAGGCTCTTGATGGCAGCCGACGTGGCCACGTACGCGCCCATATCCGTCATGGCGGCCACCGGATCGGGCGCGGCGGTGACCGGCAGCCCGGTGATTTGCGCCAGATGCTTGATAGCGGACTTGCGGAATCGCAGATCCGCGCAAATGCCGGTACCGATGGCGGTGGCACCGAGGTTGAGCTGGGCCAGCAGCGGCACCACGCGATCGAATGCAGCCAAATCAGACTTCAACAGCGTGGCAAACGCATGAAATTCCTGACCATAGGTCATTGGTACGGCGTCCTGCAGCTGCGTGCGGCCAATCGTCACGTCATTGATATGTTTGTCGGCCAGATCGTGGAAGGCCTTGGCGAGTTTCTTGGTGGACTCGGCGAGCGGCCCGATCGCGTCGATAAGCGCGAGTTTGCAGGCGGCCGGGTAGGTGTCGTTCGTGGACTGCGACTTGTTGACGTCGTCGTTCGGATGGATGTATGTGTAATCGCCGCGCTGGCGGCCGGCGATTTCCAACGCACGGTTGGCGATCACCTCGTTCATGTTCATGTTCGACGAGGTGCCGGCACCGCCCTGCATCACATCGACCGGGAACTGATCGGCCAGTTTGCCGGCCTCAATTTCTAGGCAGGCGGCGCGAATGGCCTCGGCCTTGGCCGGGTCGATCAGGCCTAATTCCTCATTGGCGATGGCGCAGGCGCGCTTGACCGTGGCATAGGCGCGAATCAGCTCGGGATGTTGGCTATCGGTGATGCCGGAGACCGGGAAGTTGCCGATAGCGCGCTGGGTGTGAATACCCCAGTAGACGTTCGCCGGCACCTCCATCTGGCCGATGCAGTCATGTTCCAGACGGGTCTTGTTCGATGTTTCGCTCATGCTTCCATCTTCCTGTGCGTGGGTTGGAAACGCCAGCATGAGAGGCTGATTGCGCCTTGTGAGAAACCTCACGCGAGGTTCGTGCGGCGGAAACAATCCAGACTCGCTGGTTTTCGGTCAAGCGGTGTACCCGGGGAATCCTGCGGGGCCGTTCGACGATGAGATGGTGGATGGCGCGGCATGCGTGGCGGCGACCGGCATGCCGGGGGCGGTCGAATCCTGCGCATTGTGCACGAAGATGCGATTCCAGTAATTAAGCATGTCCTTTTGGCTCATGGCCAGGTATATGCCCATGGCCAGCACGGCCACATCTTCTTTAAGCAGGTCTTTGATTTCGATGGTGTCGCTCAATTCGGGCCAACGTTGCAGCACGGCGAGCATGCCGCCCACGGTGAACTCGACCATGAGATCGGTTTTCAGGTCAAGGTTCTTGGGGTCGCGTTGCAATGTGCTGAGCATTTGCAGACGGCAGAAGTCGCGCAGCGATTCGGTCAGTTCAAGCGTGCTGTGCGGGCCTGCCAACAGGGCCAGGTGGTCGAGGCGCTGACGCTGCTCTGGATCGGAGAGCGTGGCGGTGACGCGGTCTCGCCATTGTTCCTCGGGATTGCCGTTCGGATCGGGGGTGCGGTTGATCGGAATCGATTCGACCTGATGCAGGATGGCTGAATCGGCCAATTCGGGCAGGCTGGAGAAGTGATAGTAGAACGAATTACGGTTCACGCCAGCCTCACGCACCACGTCGGTAACGGTGATCTTGCGATAGTCGCGGTCGGCGAGCAATTCCCAGAAAGCGTTCTCGAGGCGTTCTTTGGCGGGCAGCACCTCGGAATCATGGCGTGGACGTGGCATCTCTTCCTCCTGATGCACCAGCGTGATATGGTCACGCTGTCTAATAACTTATTGGGCAGTATAACTATTATTTGTGGACATGTCTATGAGCTAATCGGCGATTTCAGTTGCGTCCTCCGCTGATGGCGAAGCTGTGGTGCCGGCATCGGCATCAGTATCGGCTCTGGCCGGAGCTGCGCTATCTGCTCCTGCTGCAGTTTCTGCTGGGATCTCGGCTGTTGCTTTGGAGGTCGCAGAACTTGGTGCGGAAGCCGGGGCGGGCGTCGGCTTGCGTTTGGCCGTGGACGCCTTGAACAGTATCGCCAGGGCCTCAACCAAATGACGCCGGTCTGCGGGGGTCAGCCCAACGTACGCGCCAAGCATCGCCGGAATCGAAGCGGGGAAGTTGCTCATCACCTCGCTGAAGCTGGTGGCGCCGTTGGCGTGCAGCACGGTGAACAGCGCATCCACCGCACGCTCGCGCTGTTCGGGCGTAAGCGTGGCGATCCAATGGTTCAGCTCCTCGTTAAACAACTGCGAGCTGGAACTCAAATCCGGCTCGGTGATGAACTGGTCACCATCCAATAGCCAGGTGAAGGCGGAATGCTGCATGATGCCATCCGAATCGGAAGAGACCACGCGGCAAGGCTCCGGGGTCTCGAAAATCATGCCCACAATCGACGAACTCGGCACGATTTTCGTCACCTTCGGCTGGATGGTGCGGTAGGCGGGGCTGGTCACAATCTCCGGCGGGAAACCGGGGCCATCCAGTGAATAGACATGCTGAATGCGCTTGCGCACCTTGGGATCGGCGTTCATGGCCGCGTAAATCGCCAGATTGCCTCCCTTGGAATGGCCGACCAGAATAATCGGACCCTCCCACAGTCGCGCCACCATATCCAGATAGGCGCTGGCTGAACGTTGCGCCGGCACCGGATACTGGAAAGCCATATTGAAATCTTCCTTCCATCCGATGAGCGAATCATCGGTGCCGCGGAAGGAAATAACCAACGTGCCTTTGTAGGTCGGCTTTCGGCGCTTGTGGCCGTCGGGCAGTTGGAAGGTGGCGGCGGCGAATTGGGTTTGCTCACCCTGATTGATGTGCTCGACCACCGCGCCCAGGCGAACGTTGGCGTAGCGGGGGTTTTCGCCTGCGGCCTGGAACAGGTCGTGGGTCAGGTCCGGGTTGACCACTGAAACCATTTGGGCTTCGTGCGGCTTGTCGTCGGCATGTGTTTCCGGCGAACGATGCAGCTCGCGGTTGGCTTCGTCAAGGCTTACCGATTCAAGCTCGGGATGCCAGATACCCTTCAGCCAGATCAGTGGATGCTTGGGTTCGAAAGCGCGAATGCGTGCGGCGAACGAGCCTGACCGCGTCTCATCCAGCATCAACGTCGGACAGACACTGGCCACATCCTCATAGATGAGCGTGGAGATGATCAAGGCGTCGATTTCGTTGAACGGCAAGTCGGCGAAGGAGCGCGTTTCGGTGTGCGCGTAATCGATAATGCCGGTCATGCGCACCTCCTGCTTCCGTTGATATTGCATATCCCCTTGGGCTGCGTGGTCTTGCGATCGCGTGCGGCCGTGCGGCTGCGCGCAGCAATTAACCATATGCATTCCATTGTAGGGATTGTACGGTTTTGGCCGGCGCGATCGAGCAAGACTGCACCGACGGCGAACAATTCGTGGAAGGATTCCCGTCGGCTTGTCGAAAATTGTCGGGTAGCAGGGTTGCGATGCCAGCCAGCCGACCACCCTCCGGCGCTACGCGCCATCTCCCGCCGGCGGGAGGGTTAACCACTCAATCCTTTTTGACGAGGCGGACCGCTGGGCCCGTCAAAGGTTCGGCAGATCGAAGCGCGCCAGATCCACGCCCTCGAGTTCAAGCAACTCGGCCTTGATGTCGAGTCGGCCGCCGTAGCCGCCAAACGCGCGGCCCGAGCCGACTACGCGGTGGCAGGGCACGATGATGGTAACCGGATTGCGCTTCACTGCGCCTCCGACCGCCTGCGCGGCCATGCGGCCGCCGCCGCGTCGTTCGGCCAATTCGGCGGCGAGTTCGCCGTAACTTACCGTCATGCCATAGGGGATTTCGGCCACCAGATTCCACACTTCATGTTGGAATGGCGTGCCGGCGGGATGCAAAGGCGGCACCTGATCCGAGCCGGGGCGTTCGCCGGCGAAATAGGCGGTCAGCCATTCGCGGGTTATACGGAATACGTCGGGTTCACTATCGGATTCGCGATTCGAATCGAGAACGGCTTGGTGATCGGTGGCCCACCACCAGTCTTCAAGACAGAGTTCGGTAAGTCCCTCGCCGTCGGAGGCCATCATCATCCGGCCGATGGGCGTTTCGACTGTGGCCCGCATCAGTTGTCGTTGCGTCATACCGCCATTATCGCGCGTTGAGGGATGAAGCCCATACCGTGCCTGATTCCATGAAGGACGGCACGTCGGCGTAGTTCGGGAACTTCACTTCGGCGCTCGATAATCGTTGGAAAACCGGTGGGACACGCGGGGGCTTGGCTTTTTCCTGAGATTGGCGTATCTTTGTCACCTGTTGCCTGTGAAGGTAACACATGCGGACATAGCTTAGTTGGTAAAGCGCAACCTTGCCAAGGTTGAGACCGCGGGTTCGAGTCCCGTTGTCCGCTCTCGGATGGTTGATTCATGCTGATTGATTCGACCGGATGATGACCCGGGCGGTTGGCGCAGTGGTAGCGCACTTCCCTGACACGGAAGGGGTCACAAGTTCGAATCTTGTATCGCCCACTCGATGAATCGCCGGCAGAATGTTGCCGGTTTTTTCATCACAGGCTCGGGCGATTGGCGCAGCGGCTAGCGCACTTCGTTCACACCGAAGGGGTCGTAGGTTCGATTCCTACATCGCCCACCCGAGATTCACGCTCGTTGGCCATGTGGCCGCGAGCGTTTTTTCATAATCGATGTATTCCGATTATGCCGGTCCAATCGGGGTGCGGGCTAGAATGCCGCGGAGCCGGCAGAATGGCGGGATTCCGCCGATGCAACCTGTGGTTGCGCGCGAATATGCAACCTGAAGATGGTGGCGCGGAACTGGTTTGCCGTGGCATAGTGAGGGCATCGGCCGAATATGTCATGATGAGCATTACCTATGAAGGGACACTCCGATGAGCTTCCGCGCCAACCTGCAATACCTGCGCGCACAACGCAACATGCCCCAGGAACAGCTGGCCATGTTGCTCGGCGTCTCGCGCCAGGCCATCTCCAAATGGGAATCCGAGAAGGCCTATCCCGAGATGGACAAGCTGCTTATGATCTGCGACCTGTTCGGTTGCACGCTTGATGACCTGGTACTTGGCGATGTGAGTGCGAGCGTGAACGTGGGTGCGGCCGCGCGCGGCGCAGCGGAGGGCGACCATGGCTCGGCTGCCAGAACCGTAACCGGGGAGGGAGCCGGGGAACCCGCGTATATGAAGGATGCTGATGGGAACATCGGTGAATCAGCGCGGTCCGGCGGTGACGGCATCAATGGCCCGAGCTCCGCAAATGCATTGCCCGGCGAAATGTTGCACGGAACCAGTTCATCACGTCCCGGCACGCTGGCTAATGTGGCTGCCTTACCGCAGGATCTGACCGGCTACGATGAACACCGCTGCCGATTCGCGCTACTGATTGCCGGCGGTGTCGCGGCGATTATCGCGGGAGCCGGCATCGGCAACCTGTTCGATTCTGATAATTCCATTCTCGGCGTGACGCCACTCAACGATTTTCTGACATTCCTGGGCATCTGCGTGGGCGTGATTATCGGGCTGGCGATGCTGATTCCGGGCGGCATGTCACATACCGACTTCAAACGGCGGCATCCCTATGTCGAGGATTTCTATGCTGCGAGATGTCGCCCTCGGCACAGAGTTGCCGAGGGCCGGCAAATCACTCCCGCGTCGGGTCCTTTTGCAGGAGCAGGAAGACGAGTGCCGCGACGAGCAGGACGGCGATGGAGAGCACGCCGAGCGAGGCGTTGCCGGTCAGGGACGTGGTGGTGGCCACCAGGAAGGTGCCGATGATCGAGGCGGTCTTGCCGAAGATATCGTAGAAGCCGTAGTACTCGTTGGCGTGATCCTTGGGGATGATCTTGCCGTAGTACGAGCGGGAGAGCGCCTGGATGCCGCCCTGGAACATGCCGACCAGAATCGCCAGAATCCAGAACTCCACGGCCGACTTCAGGAAGAACGCGGCGAAGAACACGATGCACATGTATGCCACGACCGCCGCCGTGATCATCACTTTGCAGCCGAACCGGCCGGCCAAACGACCGTAGAGAATCGCGCAGGGGAAGGCCACGAACTGCGTGACGAGCAGTGCCACCACCAGCTGGGTGGAGTCGATGCCAAGCTCGGCACCGTAGGAGGTACTCATCGAAATCACCGTGTTCACGGCATCGATGTAGAAGAAGAACGCGATCATGAACATCCACAACGGCTTGTTCTTCACGATTTTGCCGAACGTGCCCGCCAGTTCGCTGAACGTGCCGCGCACGGCCGAGCCCAGCTGGTCACGGGTGGCGCGATAGTGCACTTGGCGGTAGCTGGTAAGCAGCGGGATGGTGAATGCCACCCACCAGATGGCGGTGATGATGAACGAGGCGCGCGTGCAAGCCACCGTGGACCAGTCGAAGAGCGACGGGCCGCCGAAGATCAGCGCGATGCAGAAGATGAACGGCACGGTGGAGCCGATGTAGCCCCAGCCGTAGCCATGCGAGGAGACCTTGTCCATGCGCTCGTTCGAGGTGGCGTCGATGAGCATCGAATCGTAGAACGTTAGCGAGCCGTTGAGGCCGATGGTCGCCAGAATGTAGACGACTAGGAACGGTAGCCAGGTCAGGGGCAGGGCCATTGCGCAGCAGGTGACCACGCCAGTGCCGAAGAAGCCAAGGAAGAACTTGATTTTCATGCCTTGCACGTCGGCGATGGAGCCGAGCAACGGCATGAGCAGCGCGATGACCAAGGAAGCAATGGTTTGCGCGTAGCCCCAGGCGGACACGATGTTGCCGTCCGCCGGCATCAGCGATTTGGCGTAAATGGGGATGACGGCGGTGGACAGCAGCACGAATGCCGAGTTGCCGACGTCGTAGATGATCCACTTCTTCTCGCGGGCGGTCAGTTTGGCGCTTTGCGGCACCGGTTCGTGGACATTCGTGGGATCAGTCATATACACTCCTCGACAGTATTCAACTCAATCTATCGTAGAAGCGCGGACTAGGGTAGGGGAGCCATTCCGGTTGAACGGCGGATGAATAATGCCGGGCCTCTTTCTAAGGGGAGCCAGAGCAAAAATAGCTCCCCTCGCTGAGGGGAGCTGGCCGCGAAGCGGACT
>ENA-OQJK01000261-OQJK01000261.1-human-gut-metagenome-genome-assembly--contig:-NODE-261-length-11189-cov-1.753661_pt1 | contig 11189 bp, 15 predicted proteins | sample MGYA00242605_ERZ504771 | MGnify/ENA primary metagenome ERZ504771 (study PRJEB26092, sample SAMD00036353) | human gut metagenome | host: Homo sapiens | study: EMG produced TPA metagenomics assembly of... | reverse complement strand
CCGGAGGAGGATGCCGTGCTTCCAACTATATCGGGTTTATCCGGCGTTCACTGAAAAAAGCAGGATATTCTCATATCCCTGTGATTTCACTGAATCTAAGCGGACTGGAAAGCAATCCTGGATTTAAGATCACGCCGCTCCTGGCGCTGCGTGGTTTGTATGGCGTCGTATTTGGCGATATCTTTATGAAATGTGTTTACCGGATGCGCCCATATGAAAAAGTGCCGGGAACAACCGATGCACTTCATGAAAAATGGAAAAAGAGATGTAAAGATTTTGTATCCAACGGATATCCTCATCGCCATACATTTAAAAAACTGTGCCGTCAGATGATTCAGGAATTCGACCAGATTGAAACACTGGATGTGAAAAAACCAAGAGTCGGAATCGTTGGAGAAATCCTTGTAAAGTTCCTGCCGGCAGCCAACAACCACCTGGTCGAGCTTTTAGAAAAAGAAGGCGCCGAAGCAGTCGTTCCGGATCTTCTGGACTTTTTACTCTACTGCTTCTACAACCAGAATTTCAAGGTATCCCACCTTGGCATGAAAAAATCCAAGGCTGTACTCGGAAATCTTGGTATTCGTGCTCTTGAATGGTTCCGTGCACCTGCAAGCAAAGCATTTGAAGAAAGCACGCATTTTGAAGGACCTGCCAAGATCGAAAAACTGGCAGAAATGGCATCTGAGATTGTTTCCATCGGAAACCAGACCGGTGAAGGATGGTTTTTAACCGGAGAGATGCTGGAGCTGATCCACGGAGGCGCTGCAAATATTGTCTGCACACAGCCATTTGCCTGCCTGCCGAACCACGTGGTAGGAAAAGGTGTCATCAAAGAGCTCAGAAGAAGATATCCGACTTCCAATGTCGTAGCAATCGACTTTGATCCGGGAGCCAGCGAAGTCAACCAGCTCAATCGGATCAAGCTGATGCTTTCTACTGCAAATAAAAATCTGGAACATCAGCGCTGATAAAAAAATACCACATACGCTTCCGGCTTTCAATCTTCAGGCAATTTCTGGACATATTTTCTATCTCTGCGTATAATAATAACAGGGATAGAGAAATCTATCATCGAAAATATTGTTCGCTTACCGGAAGCGTCTAATAAATGTCCGGCTCGAAAATCCAGCCCTATCGCAAGGTAGGGCTATTTTTATCTAAATGGTGGTGAAATTATGATTTATCAAGAAAGCTATGTTTATCATATCAAAGACGAATATTTAAAAAAGTACAATCTGAACCATTGAAATTCCCCTAAAAAACAATCACATATTTTACTCTATGTTTTCATATGATAACACTGTAAACTTATCACAAGGAGTTCTCTATGAATAACGATTTAACCTGCAGCTGTAGCTGCCACCCCCGATTCCACACCCACAGACACTTCTCCCGATTTTTTATATGCCCATCAATCTCCCTATCCACCCGTCTGCATCAAAGAACAAAATCCTTTATATGGAAGAATGATGCTGGATAACATGGGTGGACAGGAGTCCGAAATGTCCACGATTGGTCTTTATATTTACAACAGTATTTTTCTGACTTCCGATACTGCCCGCATAGCAGAAATCTTTAAGAACATCAGTATTGTAGAAATGCACCATCTCAAAATATTCGGTCAACTTGCCGATCAGCTGGGTGAATCCCCACGCCTGTGGACACATCGGCAAAATCGCATGTTCTACTGGACAGCCGGATATATCAATTATTTTACGGATCTTCCAAAAATTCTGCTCAGTGCGTTAAATGGTGAAAAGCAGGCAGTCCGCAAATATCGGGAACAATGTCAGCGAATTCAGGATGAAGACATCCAAAAATGCCTGAAACGCATTATTCTGGATGAAGAACTTCATATTGAAATTCTGGAATCCCTCTGCAAGAAATACCCTATTTAAAAAACAGCAGGTGCATCTTCTGGTTTTCTGATCAGAAGTACACTTGCTGCCCTTTTCTAAAATTCTGATGCATGACTTTTTTAAAAAAATCATAATATGCCCGTACATTTTCCAGTTCTGTCCATCGTTTCACATCCACAGGCTCCTCATCCAGATCATAAATCTTTGCTCCTCTGATTGCCAGCACGAAAGGAGAATGTGTTGCGATCACAAACTGGCATCCAAAAAACCTTGCGGAATCTTCGATAAATTTTACCAGCTCTTGCTGTTTTGCCGGAGAAAGACTGTTTTCCGGCTCGTCCAATAAAAACAATGCATTTTCTGTCACCTTTTCTGTGAAATATAGAAATGCACTTTCTCCATTGGAATACTCTCGTACATTATCCATGAGTTCCGAACGGATAAACTGTGACTGTGTTTTTCTTCTCGCGTTATTCACTCGTTTCAACTGCTCATAATCATCCAGACTTTTCATCCGGAACTTTGCAAACTTCGTATCCAGATACTCTTCAAACAACATCTCCCTCTTCCGGTCAATCCCTTCATTCAGATTCCGGATATTTAACATGTAATCAAATACATCATCACTTGTAATAATCCTGCTGTCTTTCGGCAAATGCGCTGCACTCTCAAAAGAGCAAAGTTCCAGATAGTCTTCATAAAAGCTGGACTGGTTAAATGGTGCTTCCCTCAACAAATGCAGTTTTTGCGCGATAATATTTAACACGGTGGACTTTCCCGTTCCATTTCCGCCATATAAAATCGTAACAGGCTCAAAATCAATCTGCTCAAAACGATGCTTTGACAGAATTTGAAATGGATAATACGTATCATAACAGGTACGTTTCTGCCTGAGAAAAAAATCAAATTCCACTTCCGCGTCAGGAAATCTAAATTGCTCTAAATATACCATCGTAAGTCTCCATTCTACAGTTCCCGCTTCATACAGACTGCAATATACCCGTCATTTTGCACTTCTTTCCCTGTTCTCACAAATCCATTCTTCTGCCAGAATGCCTCACTCTGGAGATTTCCTTTGGCAAATGCCAGTTGGATCGTTTTCTTTCCCAGCGTACGTATATACTCTGCATATTCTTCTATGATAATAGAACCAATCCCATATCCTTGTACATCATGATCTACCATAAACAATCCAATATAAACTGTTTCATCATCTGGAAATGCAAACACCATATCCATAATCGCAATCAACTTCTGCCCTTCAAAAAAACCAATATAATATTTTTCTGCGTCTGTCTTTCCCTGTGGTAAAGCTTTCATATCATTTAAAATACTCTCTCGTGTTACAAACGGAGGACAATATTCATAAAACATCGGATTACTTTCACTTAATCGTAAAATATCATCCATGTCCGTTTTCCTGAAGGAGTCTGATTCTGTATCTGCGTGATACTTTTCTGTAGTTCCATTTTATTTCACCCTCCCATAATCTTTTTCAACTCTTTTCGGCTGATAAATCTCCGATCCGATGGCTCCCACAACAATGATCACTGCACCTAAAATCTGAAGCATAGTCATATGCTCATGAAATACCACAAACCCGACCAGAATTCCTACAACAACTTCCAGTGCAGAAAGGATACTGGTTGTAGTTGCTTCCACATATTGTGTAGATTTTGACGCAGGATACATTCGCCACCATGGTACACAGAATTCCGATTCCAAATAAATTCCAGAGCAACACTCCTGTTGGTGTACTGCTCATATGGGAAGATACTGCACCAAAATCCATACCAAACATCAATACAACAGCTGCCCCGAGAAATCCATACACCAACAGTGTATCCCTCTCATAGTCTTTTGCAAAATATTTCGGGAGCAGAATCTGAAGTGCTACTCCGACACCATTGATCACTCCAGCTAAAATTCCGATTCCATCCAGCTTGATATCTCCGCCTCCGATGAGATTTGCTACAAATACTGCGCCGATCAGACAAATCAAAATCGTCACCATCTTGCTTTTTGGCAGTTTTTCTCCAAACATAAACCGTCCCAGGATTGCCACCCAGATCGGACTCATAAACATCAGCACAGTTGCCACACCCACCGGAATTCTGGAAACTGCCACACTATAGCTCACAAAGCTGATACTGTATGCCACCGCTCCGTAAAGAAGACAAATCACCAGCCCCTTCAAATTAATCTTTAGAGCCGAGGGTTTTGTAAACAGCAAAAACAGGAAATAGGCGCCACCTGCCAGTGCGCAGCGGAAAAATGAGATTTCAAAAGTTGTAAACGCATACCCGGTCAGTCCTCTTACAAACATCCCCATGATTCCCCACATTACTGCAGTGATGATTGCCAAACTGATTCCTTTGGTACGATTATTCATGATTCGCTTCTCCACTTCTGTAAATTACTTCATTTTCTTTGATTGTCATCCAGACTTTGATCTCTGCCAATTCTTCCTTTGGAGTTTTCAGAGGATTTTTCTCCAACACTACAAAATCCGCATATTTTCCACATTCAATGCTTCCTTTTTCATGTTCTTCAAAGTACTGATACGCCGCATAAATCGTAACTGCCTTCAATGCATCCAATACTGAAATCTTCTGATTTTCACCGATGACCCTTCCACCTCTTGAAATACGATTGACTGCGCTGCTTATCGTACGCATCATGTCCGGCGGGATCACAGGTGTATCCTGATGGAACGTATATTTCATTCCGTAATCTATGGCATCTTTCACCGGTGAAATCTGGCTGCCTCTTTTTTCTCCGAAATTTTTGAAGATGGATATCTCCCCAGTAATACGTATGAGCCACAAAAAAGCTTGGGATCATCCCGATTGCCGCCATTCTCTGCAGCTGGTCTTTTCTCACAAGCTGTGCATGTACCATGACTGCCCGATGCAGATCTTTATCCGTTCTCTTTGACAGTGCTTTTTCAAACTGTCCGATATACTGCTCTGCTGCCGCATCTCCATTACAGTGTGCCAAAAGCTGCTGTTTTTTCTCTAAGGCAAGCTCAATATAGTGATTCAATTCCTCATCTGTATGGATCGGATAGCCGCAATAATTCTCTTCCCCTTCATAGGGCTTTGTCATCCACGCAGTCCTTCCCTGCGGTGAGCCATCCAGAAAAATTTTATATCCTCCCATTTTTAAATGACCGGTATACCGGTTTGCGTATGCCCTTTCTTCCTCAAAAAGATCTGCCGCCGTCATAATATCCGCATACCCTACTACATCCAGCTTCAACAGTCCATTGGCAGAGGCATATTTTAACAGCTCAAACAACGGTTTTCCTACCATTCCATCCTGAACCGTAGTCACGCCATAACTCGCATACATTTTCTGCGCTTCCCCGATAAGCTGCATCAGCTCCTCCATAGATGTCATCGGCAGTTTTGACTGAAACGCAAGAAACGCTTTTTCTTCCATATACCCGTCCGGGATTCTTGTCCCTGCGATTCTCCCATATTTTCCTCCCGGACAATCTTCTGTCTTTTCATCAATCTGCTGAATTTCTAATCCTTTGCTGTTTACCACTCCCATATGAGAGGAAGCATGGATCAGCAATACCGGATTTGTATGGCTGATCTCATCCAATACATATCTGTCCGGATGTCGTTTTTCCTCCAGAAAATTCTGGTCATAATTACAGCCTACGATCCATGCATCTTTGGATAAATTTCTTTTTTCGGTCAAACATTTTCATGGCATCTACAATCTCCGAAAAATTTCCACACTCTGACAAGTCGCATTGTGTCATTGCATTGGCAGCTCCTACAAAATGAGAATGTGCATCCAAAAATCCCGGAAGCATCGTTTTTCCCTGCAAATCCACCATCTCGTCTCCATCTGTTTTATACTGCATCACATCATCCAGAGTACCTACTGCCTGAATACGTCCATTTTCCACGCAGACTGCTTCCGCATACAAGGCAGCTCGGTACTCGATCGTGATGATTGTTCCGTTATAATAAAAAGTTTTCATTGCATTTCCTCCCTGACATTCAAGATTTTTTTATTGTATCGCAACAACATAATTGAATCTGTCAATTCTTTTATATACTACCCTTTTTTCATACTGTTCCACTTCTTTTATCAAAAGATGCAAATAAGAATAATACTCTCCGTTTAGCTCCTTTATCTGTTCAGGCGACAAAGTGCTTCGAATTTTCTGTTCTTCAGCCTTATTCTGAAACATCAAATCCCCCAAAATGATCCTTCCATCTTTCTTTAACACCCGCATCATCTCTGCTATTGCAACTTCTTTTTTCTTCTTCATTCAAAATGGTGAAATGCATAAGTAGAGACAATCACGTCAAATGTCTGATTTTCATATGGTATTTTCAAAAACTCTCCTAACCGTACATGCAGCTTCGGATATTTTTCTTTGCAACTGCCAGCATCTGCCTGGATTGATCAATTCCAATGATATGATATTTATTTTGTAAAAATTTACCCGCCAAGTTTCCTGTTCCGACACCAATTTCAAGTATCTTTCCATCTTTTCTCTGAAAATTTTTCCACTTCCTCAAAAACCATTTGTAATACTGTCTCATAATTCTCATAGATTTTTAATGCACCTGTGTCCCTTTTCACATCCTCATCATATGCCCTTGCCCAGCCATCAAAATCCCACTGGTCTTTCCACTCATTTTTCACCTGGCAAAGTAGATTACTCTGTTCAATAATCTTCAAAAAATCTTTTTCTAAATCCTGTCCTTCTGTTTCTTCATATACTTTGTCCAAAACCATTTCCAGCGATTTTCTAATTTCACTCAATCTGTGGATCTCATTATTGACTGCCATCCATTGGTTTTGCATATGTGTCAGATAATTTTCTTTCTTATTGCATTGTAATATATTCTGAATGGCTTCAATACTCAATCCCAACGAGCGATAAAGCAGAATCGTCTCCAAACGGAAAATATCCTCTTCGCCAAATTTCCGATACCTATTCTGCGACTCTCTCATCGGAGTCAGAAGTCCTTTCTTTTCATAAAATCTGATCTTGTTTGTTGTAATATGCAGTTTTTCTGCAATTTGACTGATTGTATATTCTGTTTTCATACTGTGATCTCTCCTTTTTTATACTACACTCATTCTAAGTCTTCACCTTGGGCAAAGGTCAAGAGATCTTTCAGCCAAATTCTATTTCACTCCTGAAAACATATAAAACTGCTCTGTATCGATCAAAATATCGATGCTAAAACAAGTCTCCCATAGACGGCTCTCTTCTTTTGCAGACAACAGACCGGACGTAATCTCTTTTGGCACATTCGTGTGACAACCATTTATTTTCTCCCTGCATGCTCCATGTGCCACGATAAATCTCCCGCTTGGATTTAACAGCTCTGCCACCTTCTGTACTACCTTGTCTTTCTCCATAAAATGAGGGTATGCATTATAGATGATAATCCTGTCAAATGTCTCCTGCGTCATCTCGAACAGATCCCGGCACTGCAATTCAAACAAGGAGTCCCCCTCTACTTTGCGGGCAGCGATCTCGATCATCTTTTCTGACAGATCGACTGCTGTGATATGAGAAGGTTTTCGTTCCCGCAGCGCCTCAAACATCGCCCCTGTACCACAGGCAACATCCAAAACACTCATTCCCTCCTGAATATCACTTAAAAATGCGATCATACGTCTGATCTGATCGACCGATTGCTCCCCGTCATCCCAATGTGCGGCTCTTTGATTAAAATATGTTCTGATATCCATGGTAACTATCTCCTTTTCGGCTCTGCAATCCCTGCTTTCTGTAATGCCAGCACAATGACCGGAATAAAAATCAACTGAATCAGAATTCCTGGTATTCCTGTCAGAAAACTGGATGTAATAAAGATCTTGAAGCTATATTCTCCCACATTGAAAATAAGTGCTTTTAAAATACCGCTGACAATTCTCCCTGCCAGCATCGCTGTGATCAGCGAACCATATATTTTTACAATTTGCTTTTCTGTATGAATGCCGTACACACAGATCCCCGTAATCAATCCATAGACTGCCAGTTCACAAAGCATTGCCGGAAGGATTGCAGCCGGAGGCATTCCTGTAAACAGACTGGATAATACAGGCGCTAAAATCCCACATATCAGCCCATACTGCCATCCACAGAGCAGACCGCAGATCAATACCGGAATGTGCATAGGCAAAAAAATACTTCCCGCATTCTGAATCGTATGGAATGCCATCGGAAGAACGATCCCCAAGGCCACACACGATTGCCGCCATCACTAATTTCTTCACTTGATTTTCTTTCATCTTGTTTCCCTCTCTTTTCATATCTCCTCTTATTTATGATATGGCTCACCATTCATAATCCGATAACTTCGATACACCTGCTCCAACAGTATCACTCGCATCAGCTGATGCGGAAATGTCATCTTTGAAAAACTAAGTGCGTAATCTGAGCGTTTCAACACCTCTTTCCCGAGGCCAATGGAGCCACCGATCACAAATGCAATGCTGCTCTTTCCCTGAATTCCCAGTTTTTCTATTCTTTCTGCCAGTTCTTCTGATGTCAGCATCTTCCCTGCGATTTCCAGTGTGATCACATACATATCATCCTTGATATACCTTAAGATTTTTTCTCCCTCTTTGCTGCGAATTCCCTCTTCCACAGTCTCACTTGCCTGATCCGGGGTCTTCTCATCCGGTACTTCAATTATATCCAGCTTACAATATTTGCTCAGACGCTTGGAATATTCTGCGATGGCATCCTTTAAATATTTCTCTTTGATTTTTCCTACTGTAATCAATGTAATTTTCATGCTGTCTGTCCTTTTTTCTCTCTGTGTTTTCCTGTAAATTCCGAAACCTCAATGCAATACACTGCAACCCGCTGCAGCATATGCGGAAGAAATTCAATTTCGGCGCCCGCTTCTACGTGCTGCATTAAAAGCGTAAGTCCGTGTCTCTTTTCCTCCTCGTTCTCCACCATACGAATTCGTCCGTTTCCCATGATACTGGAAAATGCAAAAGAATAACTGCATGTATAATCTCCACGGATCACCTCATGGCCACAGTCCATTTCAATTGCTACGTTCGGGTTTTCTGCAAATGCTTCCGCTTTCCGTCCTTCCTTTGCACTGTGGATATACAATTTTAAGCTGCGCTCTTTCTGACAAAATTCATATCCGAAATTTACAGGAACAATAAACATCCCCTCCGCATCCATTGTTCCTATACGCACCACTTTACATGCATCCAACACTTTTTCCAGCTCTGCCGGATCCTTAATCTCTCTTTTTTCTAAACGCATCTGACGCATCACACATTCCTCCTGTCGCTTCTATCGTTTTAACCGATTCAATTCCACTTTTTCTTCTCTGCTCACTCGATAGGATTCCCGGATTTTCTGGATCGCTTTATTATGTGTAAAATCATCCATCTCATTTGCCAGCAGCAGTCTCTTTGTCTGAATCGGAAATTTGACATAACAGACTGATACAGCCCATGCCACTGCCATTTTCACATAATACCCCTCATGACTGGTATGATTCAGAATCTCAAGCACCTGCTCAATATAGGCTTCGTTAATGTAATGCGCCAGCAGGGATACGATAAAAAAACGGACTTCAAACTCCCTGCTGCTGTTCTGATACTTCCGGAGATAAGAAAACCACACTTCCTGCTCTTTTTCCATGAACTTATATCCCATACAACAGCTGTCGCAGACTGCCCAGTTATGAATCTTCGGAACAAACATATCAAGCGCCTGCATTCTCTGTTCGGTACTCATCTTTGCATACCCCAGAACAAGTCCGTATAACATAATTTCTTCATGCGCAGACCGTTCATCTATTTCTGTCTGTGCTTCTTCCAGATACTGTTTCGAATCTGTTTTTGCAATTCCTTTTGCCAGCTTTCGAAGAGCCGGCATACGAACACCGATCACATGATCGGTCCCTGGGATCAGCTTCTGATTAAACTGCTTATAACTCTCTTCCCCAAGTTGATCTAACTCTTCTCTGATTTCTTTTATCATGTTGTACTCCTGTCATTTTTTCTCCCTTTTACTATACCATGCCACCCTAAAAACCTCCACATGAAAATACGGAGCCTCTTCGGATTACTTTTTTGTCTTCTATTGAGTTTTTATCAAGCATTTTTACACCCGCTCTCCTTTCAGATTCTCAGTTTGTAAAACGTTCTATATAAATATAACGCAGTTTCTTTCAAACAGGTTTCAAATTTAAAAAACTGCCCTATATACTTTGTATATAAGACAGTTTCTTCTATTTCCTGTTATATTTCCATACCGGCAGCAGCCCCAAAAGGGCTCCAACTGCTGCCGGTATGATCCATCCCAGCCGCAAATCATAAAATGGAAGCTTGTTACATATTTCTGTCACAACTCCAAGAGAGATTCCTGCACTCTGCATTCCATCTACAAATGCCACACAGAATGCAAACAACATCCCCAGTACATATGCCATCCGTTTTGAACCAATCCATTTTTTAAAGAAAGACAAAATTACAAGTACTACCGTTACAGGATAGAACATCATCAAAACTGGAAGAGAAACCTTTACAAGCATATCCAATCCGATGTTGCTGATCACAAAACTGAACACACAAACAATTGCTGTAATCTTTTTATAAGACACATTCGGAAACAGTTCATGGAAATAATCTGCAAAGGAGGTTGTAAGACCGATGGAGGTCGTCATACATGCAAACAGTACTGCAACTCCCAGTATGATTCCTCCTGCAGGTCCTAACAGGTCACTTGTCACTGCATGAAGCAGACTTCCTCCGTTGGAGAACCGGAGTACGCGTCACTGCTCCGACATAAGTGAGCATATAATACACAACCGAAAGGATCAGCGCTGCACCAGCCCCGCAGATCAGTGTGTATTTAATGATGTTTCTCTTTGTTTTTACCTGATGTCCCCGCACTGCATTGATGATAATAATCGCAAATACCAGACCTGCCGGACCATCCAGTGCATAATACCCTTCTATCATTCCCTGGAAGAACGGAATCTCTTTGTATACTCCCTGCGGAACTCCGACGCTTCCATACTGAACTGAACTGTTCGGCGATTTTTCCATAAAAACGCAGGCCAGAAAGATCAATACGATACAAATCAAAAGTATCGGTGTCAGATATTTTCCGATCACATTGACTACCTTCTTCGGATTACCGCTCAAATAATATGTGAGCCAGAAGAAAACAAGCCGTCACGAGCAAAGATACCCACCATACATTTGATTCTGATAAATACGGACGAACCGCCAACTCAAATGAAACACTTCCTGTTCGTGGAAGTGCAAACAAAAGGACCTATCAACAGATAAATAACAAAC
>ENA-OQJK01000260-OQJK01000260.1-human-gut-metagenome-genome-assembly--contig:-NODE-260-length-11243-cov-2.849136_pt1 | contig 11243 bp, 10 predicted proteins | sample MGYA00242605_ERZ504771 | MGnify/ENA primary metagenome ERZ504771 (study PRJEB26092, sample SAMD00036353) | human gut metagenome | host: Homo sapiens | study: EMG produced TPA metagenomics assembly of... | reverse complement strand
TTTAATTTTGTATCGCAGACGGTTTATCATGAAAGTGTTTCTCATTTAACTGAGATTTTCCATCAATCAAACAGTGCATTAAATGAGTTAGTCAATAAAAATCTGACGTATCTCCATATGTGGAGTGAATATTTACAGAATACTTCAAGTGAAAATGAAATTCGTGATTATATAGATAAAGCGCAGAAAGAGACGGAGTTTTCCAACTTTTATTTTCTGTCAGCCGAGGGAAATTATCAAACGGTGTCAGGGGAAACAGGGTATCTTGGATTACAGGGAAATCTTGAAGATCAGATCGCACAGAAGAAAGATATTATCATGAACGCAACCTTGCCTGGAAAGCCACAGTTACTTGTGTTTGCCTGCCCGGAAGTTTCTGGAACGTATCAGGGATTTGAATACGATGCAATTGCCATTGCTTATGAAAATTCTGATATCGTAGATGTACTGGATATTTCTGCTTTTGATGGAAATGCCCAGAGTTTTATTATTCATCCGGATGGTCGTGTTGTGATTGATCATTCTTCCGAGTTATGGGGGAACGTGTATAATTTCTTCGGTTTTCTGAGTAGGCATTCTGATATGTCTGAAAAAGAGATCAATGTCCTTTTGGAGTAAGTTTAAAGCGGGACGTACTGATGCGATGTTGCTGAATCTGGATGGAAGAAATTATTATCTGGTCTATGAAAAATCGGATATTCAGGACTGGATGTTTCTGGGACTTGTCCAGGCTGATATTGTCAATGCCAGTATGAACAATCTGCAGTTTACCACGATGCTTCTTGTTGGAGCTGTTGTACTTTGCATTGCTGCCTTTTTTATCAGTCTTATTATCCAGAAAAACAGGAAAAATCTCAGAAGAAAGGATGTGGAGATCCGGTACCGTGATGAGCTGTTTCAAAAGCTTTCCATGAATGTGGATGACGTTTTCCTGATGCTGGATGCAAAAACATATCAGGCAGATTACGTCAGTCCCAATGTGGAAAAACTGCTGGGAATTACAGTAGAACAGATTCGTAAAGATATTTGTGTCCTTGGGAAACTGCATCCCGGGGACGTTGAAGATCCGGAGAAGAAGTATCTGGAAGAAATCCAGGTTCATGAGCAGCAGGAATGGGATCTTGAATATGTTCATCAGAAAACAGGAGAACACCGCTGGTTTCATAACGTTGCAATGGGCAGCGAGGTAAACGGAAAAAAGAAATATATCCTGGTTCTGTCAGATCGTACCTCTGATAGAAAAATGAATCAGGCCCTTTCTGAGGCGGTCCGCGCTGCGGAGACTGCAAACAAGGCAAAGAGCACCTTCCTTTCCAATATGTCTCATGATATCCGTACACCAATGAATGCGATTATTGGTTTTACTACACTGGCTGTAAGCAACATTGATGATAAAGAAAGGGTTCGGGATTATCTGGGTAAGATTCTTTCCTCCAGTAATCATCTGCTCTCACTGATCAATGATATCCTGGATATGAGCCGTATTGAGAGCGGGAAAATCCATCTGGAAGAGACGGAAGTCAGTCTGTCAGAGGTTCTTCATGATCTGAAAACCATTATCAGCGGACAGATCCATGCGAAACAGTTAGAGCTTTACATGGATGTCATGGATGTTACCAATGAGGATGTTTATTGCGACAAGACCAGGCTGAATCAGGTACTGCTGAATCTTTTGTCCAATGCGATCAAGTTTACTCCTGCAGGCGGAACCGTTTCTGTTCGGCTGAGAGAGTATCCGGGTACACAGAGAGGCTGTGAACTGTACGAAATCCGGGTAAAGGATAACGGAATCGGCATGAGTCAGAAATTTGTACAGAAGATCTTTTCTCCTTTTGAGAGAGAGCGGACTTCCACTGTAAGCAGGACTCAGGGTACAGGACTGGGCATGGCTATCACCAAGAACATCGTGGATATGATGGGCGGAACCATTGAGGTTCAGACAGAACAGGGCAAAGGTACTGAATTTATTATCCGTCTGCCATTGCGGATTCAGCCTGAGAACCACCGTATAGAGAAAATCGCAGAACTGGAAGATCTGAAGGCATTGGTAGTAGACGATGATTTCAATACCTGTGACAGTGTGACTAAGATGCTTGTAAAGGTTGGAATGCGTTCGGAATGGACACTTTCCGGTAAGGAGGCTGTTCTCCGTGCACGACAGTCTATGGAAATGGGGGATGCATTCCACGCTTATATCATTGACTGGCGTCTGCCTGATATGAATGGCATTGAAGTTACCCGTCAGATCCGCAGTCTTGGTGATGATACGCCAATCATTATCCTGACTGCTTACGACTGGTCAGATATTGAAGTGGAAGCCAGGGCAGCAGGGGTGACTGCGTTCTGTGCCAAACCTATGTTTATGTCAGATATCAGAGAGACTCTGATGGCTGCTATCGGTCAGAAGCAGGCCGGGGCAGAGGATAATATTCTTCCGGCAGCAGATTCAGATTTCAGAGGCAGGCAAATACTGCTTGTGGAAGATAATGAACTGAACAGAGAAATTGCAGTAGCACTCCTTAGTGAATATGGTTTTCAGGTTGATACAGCGGAAGATGGAGCAGAGGCTGTGGAGAAGGTTAAGAATTCAAGACCAGGTGATTATGATCTGGTGCTTATGGATGTGCAGATGCCTGTAATGAACGGATATGAGGCTACTGAGCAGATCCGTTCACTGGATGATCGGGCACTGGCGGGAATTACGATCCTTGCCATGACTGCCAATGCTTTTGACGAAGACAGAAAGAAAGCACTGGCATGTGGTATGGATGGATTTCTATCCAAACCAATTGTTATAGAGGAGTTGATCAGTACATTACAAAACAGTCTGGGGTAAGTTTTCTGTTTGAACTGTGATAATGGGATATGAAAAGTGGTTTGATGAAAGCAAGGAGGAGCAACGAATGATTTGTGGAATGACGTATTTTCAGATATGTCTGTATTTTCTTATTTATTCTTTTGGCGGCTGGGTTGTTGAAGTTATTTTTCATGCAGTAGCGTTGGGAAAAGTTATAAACAGAGGTTTCCTGAATGGACCGGTCTGCCCGGTATATGGATTTGGGGTGCTTTCTGTTTTTGCTTTGCTCAATACAATTCAGGGCAGCGGGCGTCAGATGAGTGATGGAATGATTTTTGTGTTTGGAATTGTTCTGGCAACTGCGGTGGAACTGGTTGCAGGCTGGCTGCTGGATGTGTGTTTCCATGCAAGATGGTGGGATTATTCAGATAAACCCTTCAATTTTCATGGCTACATTTGTCTGGAGTTTTTCTCTGATCTGGGGACTGGCTATCGTTATGGTGGTAAAAGTTTTCCAGAAGTATGTAGAGTCACATGCATCACATACACCTGCAACCTGGGAATGGATTGTGATAGCAGTTTTGTATGCTGTGTATCTGACAGATTTTATTGTGACCGTAGCAGTAATCCAGGGACTGAATAAAAAGCTTACCAGACTGGATAAAGTTCGTTCAGATTTGAGAATTGTAAGTGATAAACTGAGTGATACTCTGGCTACGACTACGATTGGCACAGCACAGAAAGTGGGAGAAGGAAAGGTTCAGGCAACTCTTGCAGCAGCAGAATTGCGTGATGCAACTGCCGCACAGCGAGAAAAATCTATCGAAATGCTTCGTATAAAAAGAGCGGAGCTTCAGGCTCAGTTTGAGGAACTGTCCAGTTCTATTACCAATCATACCGTTGTCGGTCAGGGGCGTATCATCAAGGCATTTCCGAAGATGCAGCACAGAGACTATTCCGAACTGATTCAGGAGCTGAAAAAAGAGATTAAAATAGATTAAAATGCAGAGGGAGGCTTCAGGTGAACAGACAGGCAGTACAAACCTTAAAGACTTATTTTGGATATGATACATTCAGAGAAGGGCAGGAGAGTGTTGTGGAGTCCATTCTGGAACACCGGGATGTGCTTGCAATCATGCCGACAGGAGCCGGAAAATCCATCTGTTATCAGGTACCGGCACTGATGCTGTCAGGAATTACGATTGTAATTTCTCCTCTGATCTCACTGATGCAGGATCAGGTAAAGGCTTTGAATGAAGCGGGAATACATGCCGCATTTATCAATTCTTCACTGTCGGAAAGTCAGATTAGCAAGGCGTTGTACCTGGCAGCAGGAGGAAGATACAAAATTATTTATGTTGCACCGGAACGTCTGGAAAAATTATGAGTTTCTGGAATTTGCCAGACAGGTGAGATTTCCATGGTGACAGTGGATGAGGCACATTGTATTTCACAGTGGGGCCAGGATTTCAGACCAAGCTATGTCAAAATCGTAGACTTTGTAAAAAATCTTCCCAGTCGTCCGATCGTCAGTGCTTTTACCGCAACTGCAACAGAGGAAGTAAAGAACGACATTCTCTGTACTTTAAATCTGGAAGATCCGAAAGTAGTGATCACTGGGTTTGATAGAAAGAATTTATATTACAGCGTGGAAAATATCCGGCGAAAAGACGATTTTGTGATGGATTACATAGACAGACATCCAACAGAGAGCGGGATTATTTACTGCTCTACAAGAAAAAATGTGGACAATCTTTTTGAACTGCTTTTCCAAAAAGGAGTTGCTGTTACCAGATATCATGCAGGACTGAATAATGAAACCAGAAAAAAGAATCAGGATGATTTCATTTACGACAGAACCCCCGTTATTATTGCAACAAATGCATTTGGAATGGGGATTGATAAATCCAATGTGAGATATGTGATCCATTACAATATGCCGCAGAGTATGGAGAATTATTATCAGGAGGCAGGACGTGCAGGGCGTGACGGAGAGAATTCCCAGTGCGTTCTATTGTTTTCTGCACAGGATGTTATGATCGACCGAATGCTTCTGGATAACAAAGATTTTTCCGATGTGGATGAAGAGGATGAATTTCTCATTCGTCAGCGGGATATACGAAGGCTTCAGATCATGGAAGGATATTGTAAAACAACAGGATGTCTGCGAAATTATATTCTGGAGTATTTCGGTGAAAAGACCTTCGGTCCCTGTGATAATTGTGGAAATTGTCACAGAGAATACCATGAGACAGATATGACCAGAGAGGCGAAGTGGGTAGTGAACTGTGTAGCTGAGACGAGAGGAAGGTATGGACTGACAATTGTGATTGGTACTCTGCTGGGGGCTAAGAGAGCCCGGTTGAGGGAACTTGGAACAGATAAGTATAAATCTTATGGAGCATTGAATGATCACAGTGAGGCAGAACTCAGGGCACTGATCAGCCAGATGACTGAGATGGGATATCTCTATCAGACACAGGAACGTTACAGTGTGCTGAAACTGGGCGATATTTCTCCGCTAAGAGATGAAAATACTCACGTGATCATGCGTACTTACGAGGAAAAAGAACCGGATAAAAAGAAAAAGCCCCAGAAATCTGTCAGAAAACGCAGTACAGATGCGCTTACGGCAGCAGGTTACGATTTATTTGAAGCCCTGCGGAAACTTCGTCTGGAAATTGCAAAAGAGGAAGCCATGCCTCCATATATCGTGTTCAGTGATAAGACGCTGATAGATATGTGCATCAAATGTCCGTCAAATGAAGAAGAAATGCTGGAGGTTTCCGGTGTGGGCGAGAATAAGCTAAAGAAATACGGTCAGAGATTTCTGGAAGAGATACAGAAGTTCTGCCTGGAACGTCCGAATGCGGTTTTGAGTATGTCGGAAGATGAAAATGGTAATCCCTGAGAACAAAGGTTGGAAAACAGATGAATATAGAAAAATATACGGAAGAATTAATCACATTGAGACATTACTTTCATCAACATCCGGAGCTGGCACTTCAGGAAGTGGAGACGTCTGCATATATCCGGAAATATCTGGAGAAACTGGGATATGAGATTGTGCCGATAGAACCTACAGGATTGATCGCGGAACTTCCATCTCTGAGAAACAGGGAGAAACTGGTTGTACTCAGGGCGGAGATGGATGCATTGCCCATACAGGAGCAGACAAATCTGCCATATGCATCAGTAAATCAGGGATGTATGCATGCCTGCGGTCACGATATGATTCTGGCAGCAGCACTGATCCTTGCAAAAATTGTGGCAGAAGAGCAAAGAATGCAGGAAAGTTTTCCGGTCAGGCTCCGGTTCCTTTTTGAACCTGCAGAGGAGATTGGTGAAGGTGCAAAAAGAATGCTTCAGGCCGGAGCATTAGAGAATCCGAAAGCAGATGCATTTCTGATGTTTCATTACGCAGCGGATATGACATTTGGGATGGCAGTGCATCAGGGACAGGCATCTTCCATGATCAACAGTATGCAGATTCATGTTCATGGAAAATCCAGTCACTGGTGTGAAGCGGATAAGGGGATTGATGCAATTTATGCAGCTGCTCAAGTGATAAGTGCCATTCATGATCTGAATGAAAGTTTTGGAAAACAGCATCCGGATGCAGGAAAATATATTGTGGGTACAGGTACGATTCATGGCGGTGAATATACGAATATTATTGCAGACCATGTGGTATTAAACGGAAATATACGCGCAGTTCATGAAGAAACTTACATGGCACTTGAGCACGAGCTGGAGAGAAAGCTGCAGGAAATTGAAAAGCAGACTGGCACACAGATCCGTATGGAATTTCCAAAAGATCCGGTATATGCGTTTGCCAATGATGAGGAACTTACAGAGACAGCAAAGGCAGTGGGTGAAGAAGTATTTGGGGATAAGTTTGTCCTGGAAGGAGAAGATGAGCTGTTTCTTTCAGGTGATAATGCATACAGATATTTCAGAGAAACCAGAGGACTTTTCACAGTATTTCTTGCGGGAATACCAGGAGAAAATCATCCTCTGCATCATCCGAAATTTCAATTAGATGAGAGGATACTGCCGTACAGCGTGGAGACATTGTATAAGATTATAACTACATTATGAGTATTGCAATTTTGGAAAATAATGAATTGTGATGTGGTTCAGCAGAGCGTGAAATTCTACTGAACTGGATTAATATATTATTTACGCAGATTGCTATGGAAGGAACGTCAGCAGGATGGGTAATTTGTATCTGTTCTGCTGTTTTTTGAGTATACTCGTAATAATTTCAGAGAATACTGTAAATTAACCAAATTAAGTAAGTCCTGCTTCAATTGAGGATATCCACCTGACTCTATGAAAAATCTCGTTACTGTTCACTCCGTTCACAGTAACGTAGCCAAAATTCATTCCAGATTGCCTGCGGCAATGGAATTTTGGCTTGTATGTCTCGGGATTTTGGCATATTCATGCCAAAACACCTCGCGGGACAGTGGTGTGTGAACAATAACAAAATCTCATAAATAAATGAAAAAAATTACCAAAAGAACTTGAAAATTGGATTAAAATAGTATAATATAAAAACATAAACAAATTAAGAATGCATAGCAACTATAACTTATTAACGTTGAGTGACAGCAGATTGCTGAATAGTAACGGACAGACGATATACTATAAAGAAAGAATTGAGGGCAGAAATATGAAGATTACAGATACCATTAAATATGTCGGAGTGAATGACCATCAGGTAGATTTGTTTGAGGGACAGTATGCAGTGCCAAACGGAATGGCATATAATTCCTATGTGATTCTGGATGACAAGGTTGCAGTTATGGATACTGTAGATGCCAATTTCAAACATGAATGGCTGGATAATCTTGAACAGGCACTGGGCGGACGTAAGCCGGACTATCTGATCGTTCAGCATATGGAGCCTGACCATGCAGCAAATGTAGCGAACTTTCTGGAAGTATATCCCGGCACTACAGTAGTAGCCAATGCGAAGACATTTGTAATGATCAAGAATTTCTTCGGACTGGATCTGGAAGGGCAGAAACTGGAAGTAGAGAATGGTTCTACACTGAGTCTGGGAAATCACAATCTTACTTTTGTATTTGCGCCAATGGTACATTGGCCGGAGGTTATGGTGACTTATGACAGCACAGATAAAGTTCTTTTTTCAGCAGATGGATTTGGTAAGTTCGGTGCTCTGGATGTGGAAGAAAACTGGGATGATGAAGCAAGAAGATACTTTATCGGTATTGTTGGTAAATATGGCGCACAGGTACAGAGACTTCTGAAAGTAGCAGCTACTCTGGATATTCAGATCATCTGTCCGTTACATGGTCCGGTACTTACAGAAAATCTGGGACATTATATCAGCCTCTATGATACCTGGTCCTCTTACACACCGGAGGAAGAAGGAATCGTAGTTGCATATACTTCTGTATACGGACATACCAAAGAAGCAGTCAATCAGTTTGTGGAGAAATTAAAGAGCAAGGGATGTCCGAAAGTAGTTGTTTATGATCTGGCAAGAGATGATATGTCTCAGGCACTCAGCGATGCATTCCGCTACAGTAAGCTGGTACTGGCAACAACTACTTATAATGCAGGAATCTATCCGTTTATGAATGACTTTATTACCCGTCTGGCAGAGCATAATTTCCAGAACCGTACAGTGGGTCTTATTGAAAACGGTTCCTGGGCACCTCTGGCAGCAAAAGTAATGAAAAATATGCTTTCTGAATGTAAGAAGATCAACTGGCTGGACACCACAGTGAAGATCATGTCCGCAGTAAATCAGGAAAACAGAGATCAAATGGAAGCGATGGCTTCCGAGCTTTGTAAGGAATATATTGCAAAGAATGACGAACTGGCAAATAAAAAATAGATATGACAGCATTATTCCGCATTGGTTATGGTCTCTATGTAGTAACATCAAATGACGGTAAAAAGGATAACGGACTGATCGTTAATACAGTTACACAGCTGACAGACTCTCCGTTCCGCGTTGCAGTTAATATCAATAAGACAAATTATTCTCACCATGTTATCAAGCAGACAGGGGTGATGAATGTAAACTGTCTCTCTGTAGAAGCTCCGTTCTCTGTATTTGAACAGTTTGGTTTCCAGAGTGGAAGAAGCGTGGATAAATTTGCGGGACAGAAGGTGAATCGTTCTGATAACGGACTGATATTCCTGGACAAATATATCAACGCATTTATGTCCCTGAAAGTAGAGCAGTATGTAGACCTGGGAACTCACGGAATGTTCATCTGCAGTGTGACAGAAGCCCGCGTGGTAAGTGACCAGGAGACAATGAGCTACACCTATTATCAGAAAAATGTAAAACCGAAACCTGAAACAGAAGGTAAGAAAGGATTTGTATGTAAAGTCTGCGGATATATCTACGAAGGTGATGAACTTCCGGAAGATTATATCTGCCCACTGTGTAAACATGGAGCTGTAGACTTCGAGCCGATTGGATGAAAGATTTCTCTTGTTAAACTACTAAAGAGTGACATTCTGTCATATGAATAATTGTTGAGATTTCAGAGTGATCTGATTGATAAAATAAAAAATAGAGATTGTCAGTGGTTAAATTGCTGGCAATCTCTATTTTGCTCCAATATGGTACTATTATTAAATACTGTTTCAGTACTATTTCAAATTTACATTCCAAAATGGTGTATTGATATTATAATGTAAAAATTTGATAAAGTCAAAAATATAAAAAATAAATCCATTGAAATAGTATTGAAAATGTAAAAGTATAGTGATACAATAAAAAAAAGAAAGGACGAAGAGAGGAGGAACTGAGATGACAGAACTTAAACTGGAATTTGAATTGGAAAATGCGGAATTGCCAATAGATTATGATAAAGTGATATTAAGCTTTATGAAAGCAGCAATTGAAAATTTTTCGCCGGATTTATTTGACAGGTTATACAACAAGCGGGAGTCTGTAATGAAGACTTATTGCTGGACATGCTATTTGCCTCATGCCCAATTTACTTCAGACACAATTAAACTTGGAGCAAATAAATTTATGTTAACTTTTTCTGATATTGATATGGGAGAATTACTGATATTTTTTAATGCATTTAGTCTTATGAAGCATAAAATATTCCATATGAACAGAAATTCCATGAAACTGCTGTCGGTGAAAACAAGGAAACTTCAGACAATTAAAGAAACGGAATTGATTGTAAAAATGCAGAGTTCATTAATAGCGAGAAAACATAATAGTGATGATAATACTGATGTTTATTATACCTTTGATGAGCCGGAATTTTCGGATATTGTAAAGGAGAATCTGAAAATCTTTTTACAGAGGATAAACATAGAGTGCGATACAAGTGATTTTTCTATTGTACCTTTAAAAGGAAAAAGGTAGTTACAAGAACTATGGGGCAATTTGTAGATGGAAATATTGGTATCTATAAAATAACAGGAAATCTCAGACTGTTGGAAATATTGTATGCAGCTGGAATTGGAACCAGACGTTCTGCTGGACACGGGAAATTTGAAATCATATTTTAGTAGGAGGCGGTGATTTCTTGGATAAATATGTAATTACATTGGGGGATTTCCTGAAGAATGCAGGAATCGTAGGTTTCAGATATATGTTAGAAGCAGCAGATGACAAAAGAAGATTCAGACTTTGGCATTACGCAAGACGGACAAGGATTATGGATTGATATGGATTTCGCATTGAATGCTGACTGGACAGACATGTACTTTAAAGCCTGTGTACAGTATTTTGGACCATTTACAGTTTATCAGGGAGTCCTTGACAGAATTAGTAAGTGTATAGATAAAATTCAGATTGGAAAATGGAATCCAGGAAAGGAAGAAAAGGAAGATCTGAAATTTATTAATGACAAACTGCTTTCTAATAGTTATCAGGCTGGATTTGAAAATATAAAACATGATATTGAAATGCAGGAAGTATACCAAATTCTAAAAAAGGATAAACTCAATGACAAGTTAGACGTGACAGATTTGGAAAAACGATTAATTGATTTGGAAAAATTTCTTCAGCAACCAAAGTGCAGGGAAACATTTATTATGAAAAGTGTGATATATACATATATTAATCGTTTTTGGAGCGGAAAGTGTTTTTTACTGCGGGCAAATGCAAAAAAAGATATGCGGGAATTATTTGAAAAAGATTTTTCCGAGCCGTTTAGGAAATATCTGAAGACAGATCATGTAAAAAGCAAAAAGATTTATGCATTGACTGTGGAGCAACGATAGGACCTAAAGAGAAGAATTCAATTGCATTTATGAATGAAGTGGGGGATGATTTTACAAGAAAACGTTCTGCTTTCTGGGATTGCAAAGTAGATGCATTTCTTTGTCCGGGATGTACGTTTGTTTATGCTCTGAGTCCGTTGGGATTTCGGCTGTTTGTAAATAAATTTGTCTTTATGAATATTAATAATGTATATTCTATGCATTA
>ENA-OQJK01000259-OQJK01000259.1-human-gut-metagenome-genome-assembly--contig:-NODE-259-length-11247-cov-3.536151_pt1 | contig 11247 bp, 9 predicted proteins | sample MGYA00242605_ERZ504771 | MGnify/ENA primary metagenome ERZ504771 (study PRJEB26092, sample SAMD00036353) | human gut metagenome | host: Homo sapiens | study: EMG produced TPA metagenomics assembly of... | reverse complement strand
TACTCGGGATGATAGCGCCGAACACTTCCTCGCAGCTGGGTTTGTACAGGATCTGACTCCGACGGGCCTCGGCCTTCTGGGCCTCGGTGGGCTCGATGGTCAGGGGCGAGCACCTCGAGGGTGGTGGCCGTCTGGGTCATCATGGAGTCAAAGCGGGTGTAGCAGAGCTTCACCGCGTCGTACTCGCCCTTGAGGAAGCCTTCCGTTATCTGGTGGGACAGGGTGAAGCACTCGCTCACCGACACATCCGCCGCCATCAGCACCTCGGGGGTAAAGAGGCCGGCCCCGTGGTGGGCGAAATACTCTGCGGAGCGCTTGCCGATGGGCAGCACGGTGACGGGGCCTTCGGCGGCGTCGGCCTGCTTGAACACATTGGCGTTATAGCCGCCGGCCAGACCGCGGTCGCCCGCGATGACCACCAGCAGGGTCCGCCTGATGTCGTCCCGGCGCAGATAGGGATTGCGGGCGCGGGGGTCTGCCGCCGCTATCTTGGTCAGCGATTCGTACAGCGTCTCAAAGTAGGGGCGGCTGTGCTCCACCCGCTCCTTGGCACGGCGCATTTTGGAGGAAGCCACCAGCTCCATAGCCTTGGTGATCTGCATGGTACTCTCTACGCTTTTGATGCGCAGCTTGATGTCCTTCATGGAACCTGCCATGCGTTACGCCTCCTTCCTGTCAGTGTGCCTTGATAAAGTTCTCGGTGTAAGCGGACAGCACACCCTTCAGAGCTTCCTCGGCGTCCTTTTCCAGCTTGCCGGTGGTGCGGATGGTCTCCATCACGGAGGCACCGGCCGCGTCGGTATCGAGATACTCGTACAGGCCCTTCTCGTACTCGGCCACGGCAGGCACCTTGATGTTCACGAGGTAGTCGTGGATGGTCGCGTAGAGGATGGCCACCTGCTTTTCGACCGCAACGGGAGCGGAGCGGTTCTGCTTGAGCACCTCGACGATGCGCTCGCCCTGTGCCAGACGGGCCTTGGTGTCGGCGTCCAGGTCGGAGCCGAACTGTGCAAAGGACTGCAGCTCACGGTACTGAGAATAGATCAGCTTCAACGTACCGGCGACCTTCTTCATGGCCTTGATCTGGGCGTTGCCGCCGACACGGGAGACCGAGATGCCGGGGTTGACGGCCGGCATGACGCCCGAGTGGAACAGCTCCGTCTCAAGGAAGATCTGGCCGTCGGTGATGGAGATGACATTCGTGGGGATGTAGGCGGACACATCGCCCGCCTGCGTCTCGATGATGGGCAGTGCCGTCAGGCTGCCGCCGCCCAGCTCGTCGGAGAGCTTGGCCGCGCGTTCCAGCAGACGGGAGTGCAGGTAGAAGACGTCGCCGGGGTAAGCCTCACGTCCCGGGGGACGGCGGATCAGCAGCGACAGGGCGCGGTAAGCGACAGCGTGCTTGGACAGGTCGTCGTAGATGATCAGGACGTGCTTGCCCTTGTGCATGAAATACTCGCCCATGGCACAGCCGGAATAGGGAGCGATATACTGCAGGGGCGACAGCTCGGATGCCGTTGCCGACACCACGATGGTGTAGCCCATGGCACCGGCCTCGGTGAGGCTCTGCACGAGGTTTGCCACGGTAGAGCGCTTCTGGCCGATGGCGACGTAGATGCAGATAACATCCTTGCCCTTCTGGTTGATGATGGTATCGGACGCGATGGTGGTCTTGCCGGTCTGGCGGTCGCCGATGATGAGCTCACGCTGGCCGCGGCCGATGGGGATCATGGAGTCGATGGCCTTGATGCCGGTCTGCAGCGGCTCCTTGACGGGCTGGCGCTCGATGATGCCGGGAGCAGGGCTCTCGATGGGGCGGAACTCCGTCGTCTCGATGGGGCCTGCGCCGTCGATGGGCTGGCCCAGTGCGTTGACGACACGGCCGATCAGTGCCTCGCCCACAGGGACGGACACGACCTTGCCGGTGCGCTTGACGGTGCTGCCCTCTTTGATGCCGACGTCGGAGCCCAGCAGAACGATGGAGACGGTGTTCTCCTCGAGGTTCTGGGCCATGCCGTACTCGCCGTTCTCAAACTGGAGCAGCTCGCCTGCCATGCACTTTTCCAGACCACTGGCGCGGGCGATGCCGTCGCCCACCATAATGACCGTGCCGGTCTCGCTCTGCTCAATGGCATTTTCGTTAATGCTTGATCTGCGCACGGATGATCTTGGAGATCTCTTCAGGTTTCAGTTGCATCTTTGTTTGTTCACCACTCAATTCTTAAAAATCTTTCGGGTGGAAATTCGATCACAGTGTCACGGAAGCAATATCCCTGCGCAGGGCGGACAGACGGTTCTGCACCGTGCCGTCCAGCTCGGTGCCTTCGATGTCCAGCCGGATGCCGCCCAGCACAGCAGGCTCGACCTTCGTTTTGAGGTCGATGTGTCTGCCGGTGACTTTTTCCAGCTTTTCGTGCAGGCGCTCGGTCTGCTCTGCCGTGAGAGGCACAGCAGAAACAGCAGTCGCTTCCAGAATGCCATGGGCCTCATTGTAGCGCAGACGGTAAGCCCGGGCGCAGCCCGGCAGCTCCCGCAGAGCGCCTTTCTCGCACAGCAGCTTCATAAAGTTGAGCACATAGAGGTGGACCTGCCCGCGGAAGGCTTCGTCCAACAGCGCACAGCGCTCTTTCTTGGGGATGCTGGGGATGCTGAGCAGATGCAGATACTCGGCGTCCCCGTTCAGCAGAGCCGTCACGCCATCCAGTTCGCCCAGAATGCGCTCGTCCAGCCCTTCCTCCGCGGCCAGGTCGTACAGGCTTCCGCCGTACATCCTTGCAGTCTCGGTCATGATGCTTCACCCACGTTTTTGATAAATTCGTCGATCAGGTCCTGATGGTCAGCCTCTTTGATCTCGCGCTCGACCACCTTGGAGGCGATCTCCATCGCCATACCGCCGATCTCGTCCTTGACCTCGTTGACCGCCTTCTTGCGCTCCTGCGCAATGTCGGCCTCGGCCTTCTGCTTGAGGGCAGCGGCCTGTGCGCGGGCCTCGCCCAGCAGCTCTTCGCTGCGGGCAGCAGCCGTCTTCTGGGCGGCAGCCACGATCTGGTTGGCCTCGGTGCGGGCATTCTGCAGATTCTGCTCGTACTCCGCCTTCATGGCCTCAGCCTCGGTGCGCAGCTTTTCGGCGTCCGCGATCTGGCTGTCCGCCTTGGCCTTGCGCTCGGCGATGACTTTTTTGACCGGGTTCAGCAGCAGCTTTTTGAAGATCACCAGCTGGATCATCAGGTTGCAGATCTGGGCCAGAAACGTCCAGCCATCCAGCGTGATCAATGCCTGATAAAGTTGCATAAGCGTCTCCCCTTTCTCTTGAAATCAAGCTCTGAAAGGAGCGCTTACTGCAGGTAGTTCATGAACATGCCGGGTGCGAGGAAGATGAGCAGCAGGCCGGTGACGAAGCCGTAGATACCGGTGGTCTCAGACAGTGCGACGCCAAGGATGAGGGTGCTGGTCACGTCGCTCTTGCACTCGGGCTGACGACCGACAGCCTCACAGGCAGCAGCGGCAGCGTTGCCTTCGCCGATACCAGGGCCGATACCTGCGATCAGTGCGCAGCCTGCGCCGATGCCGCAGCCTGCCAGAGCGATACCACGAGCGAGGTACTGAAAGTCAGTCATAAGATTTGTCCTCCAAAAAAGTTTTTTGTTTGGGAGATGCCGTTGTGAGGGCTTAGTCCTCACCGGCAGCACGTTTGATGAAAATTGCGGTCAGGGTACAGAAGATGAACGCCTGAATGCAGCCGCCGAACCAGTCGAAATACAGGCCCGTGAAGGCCGGGATGCCGATCTGGAACAGCTGGAGCTGGCTCAGGAAGCCGGGCAGCCAGCCAAAAATGACGTGGCTCAGGCTCGCCAGCGCCCAGTACAGCAGGGTGGAGATAACGGTACCGGACAGGATGTTGCCGAAGTGACGGAAGGCCATGCTGACAGGGGTGGACACCTCCGACAGCACATTGATGGGCGCCATCAGGAAGATGGGGTCCAGCAGGCCCTTCAGATAGGCGAGGATGCCGTTGGTCTTTATCTTGTAGTACATGATGATGATGAACACCACGATGGCCCAGGCCGCCTCGGTGTTCAGGTCTGCCGTGGGGCTCCACAGGCCCACCACACTGATCAGGTTGCAGCCGATGCTGAGTGCGAAGATAGCACCCACCAGCGGGATGAACTGATCGAAGTGCCAGCCCATGTTGTCGTGGACGAACCGGTCCAGCCGTTCCACGATGAACTCGGCGGCGGCCTGCCGTTTGGAGACGTTTTCCAGTTTGAGGTCACGCCCCAGCCAGAAGGCCAAAGCCGAGAGCAGCGCCATGACGATCCATGTGCTCACAAGAGTCTGGGTGATCTTGAAATCGCCCAGCACAGGGATATTGGTATGGATGGTATACAGGATCTTTGCGCCGTTCAGTTCCATTTGTTACGTTTCACCCCCTTTTTCATCGGGTGCGGACTGCTGCGCGTCGGCAGGTTCGGGGTCGTCCTCCACCGAGACGTCCACCGGCTCTGCCTTCGGCGTGAGCGGTTTGTACTTGCCCGTTATTTGCAGGTAATAAATGGCGACACGGGGGAAAAACAGCGGCAGCACACTGGCAAAGGGCTGGAAGCAGGGGGCCGCGACGGCCACCACCACCCACAGCGCCTGCAGCAGCATCCGGCTGTTGTAGGAAAGCTGTAATGTTGCCTTGCGGCGCTTCTCATCCGGCTCGTCGATGATTTTTTGGACCACGAAGCAGATGCCCGCAAAGTTGCCGATGGCGACGGCTGCGCCCACGAGGCTGCCGAGGACGACCGTATAGTCGAACTTCACCCAGCCCACCAGATGCAGCGCCGCGAAAAGCACCCACATGATCGCGGTGCAGAATGCCGTGCCGCCCGCGATGCGGAGCAGCTCCTTTTTGGATTCCGGCTGTAATTTCATAGATGCAGCTCTCCCTTATCTCATAAATGCGAGTTAAAGCCTGTCCGGCGGGGCTTGTCCTTTTTGGAGCGGTCGAGCCGCTCTTTGACGAAGACCCAGAAGTTCTGCGCCCCGGCGGCAAGCCCCAGCAGCACAGCGGGCAGATACACCCACATGGGCCAGCCCCAATGGCTGACGGCCCACCAGCAGCCGCCCAGACACATCACCAGCGGCAGCAGCATATTCAGCCCCAGCTGGGTCAGCCAGACCAGGTCTTCCAGTGCCTTGTACCAGCCCTTCACGGTCCGGCTCCCCTCCCTCTGCGTGTACTCCGGGCCGCTCTGTCTTTTTTGCCCGGTCTGCACGTTAAACTTTGAACAAAGGTTCTTTACTCCTCATTATACTCAAAACGGCTGTAAAATTCAATCAATTTTCCACTGCTTTTTTAGCAAAATTCTATAAACGCAGAGAAGTTCGTCGCTTCCAACCAAAAGTTTTTCGCTTCAGCCTCTCATCTTCTCCGTGTCATTTATCATTCTGCCCCGTTTGAGAAAGAAAAAGCCTTTCCTGTTGGGACGATTTTGCTGAAAGGCACAAAAAGCCCCGGCGGGCGCTGTCCTAAAACAGTACCCGCCGGGGCGGAAATCGTGCTTTGGTCTATCCTTTACCAGAGGTTTGCAGTCTCATTGTAGAGGCCCTCATAGCTCTTGGCGGAGACATCCCAGCTGAAGTCGCACTCCATGTCGTACTTGATAAGGTTGTTCCAGTCTTCCTTGCTGTAGTAGCGGTCCTGTGCGCGGCAGCAGGCGTCGTACAGCTCGTGGGCGCTGTAGCCCGCAAAGGTGAAGCCGTTGCCCTCGCCGAGGGTGCAGTCGTGGATGGAGTCGCGCAGACCGCCGGTCTCGCGGATGATGGGAGGCGTACCGTAACGGCAGGCGACCATCTGGGCCAGACCGCAGGGCTCACTCTTGGACGGCATGATGAAGGCATCTGCGCCGGCATAGATCTCCTGCGACAGGGCAGGCTCGAAGCCGATGTAGGTGCCTACGCGGCCCGGATGACGGCCGCACAGGTCGGAGAAGAAGTTCTCGTACTGGCTCTCGCCGCTGCCCAGGATGACCAGCTCGATGCCGCGGTCCACGAGGCCGTCGGCCACGCTCTGCACGAGATCGAAGCCCTTCATGCCGACCATGCGGCTGACCATTGCAAAGACGGGGCTGCCGTCCTTGTCGAGGCCGAACTTATCCTGCAGAGCCTCCTTGCACTTTGCCTTGCCCTCTTCGAAGTTGTTGACATCGTAGTTGAAGGCGATGTGGGGGTCGGTGGCAGGGTCGTTGGCCTCCGTGTCGATGCCGTTCAGGATGCCGCAGAGCTTGTACTGCTTCTCGCGCAGCAGAGCGTCCAGACCGTAGCTGAACCACGGGTCGAGGATCTCCTGTGCATAGGTGGGGCTGACGGTGGTGATCTTGTCTGCCGTCTCGATGGCACCCTTCATGAAGTTGGCGCAGCCATCATACTCCACGATATGCTGGTCGCGGCGGCCGATGCCGCAGGTGTCTTCCAGAATATCGGTGCCGTACTTGCCCTGATAGGCAATGTTGTGGATGGTGAAGATGGTCTTGATGCGGTTGAACTTGTCCAGATGACGATAGTACAGGTTCAGGTACACCGGCACCAGAGCGGTCTGCCAGTCGTTGCAGTTGATGATGTCGGGGGTAAAGTCGATGTAGAACAGGGTCTCCAGCACTGCGCGGGAGAAGAAGGCGAAGCGCTCGCCGTCGTCGTAGAAGCCGTAGAGGCCGCGGCGCTTGAAGTAATACTCGTTGTCGAGGAAGTAGTAGGTCACACCATTGACCTCAGCCTTGAACAGGCCGCAGTACTGGCTGCGCCAGCCCACGGGGACCGAGTAGTTGGTAACGTATTCCAGCTTATCGCGGAGCTTCAGGTCGCCATACAGCGGCATGATGACGCGGGCGTCCACGCCGTCCTTGACCAGCGCTTTGGGCAGGGAGCCGGCCACATCGGCCAGACCGCCGGATTTTGCAAAGGGGGTTGCTTCCGAAGCAGCATACAGGATCTTCATAAGATTCGCTCCTTCCTGATAAAACGGATTCATATCTTCTCCCGCTGCGGCAAAAAGAGCGGGCGGGGGTACACACAGTACCCCCGCCCCTCTTTAAGAGGGGCTACCGGGGAGGGAGCCGCCCCTATGGGAGATTCTCAAACGGTTCAGACGATGTGGCTCTTCTGAACGTAAACAGGGAAGCTCTTGGTGCCGCTCAGCTTCTTGTCTGCGGTGATGCGGACGTTCTTGTCCGTCACGACGCAGTCCAGCTCAGCGCCGGCCTCCACCACGGTATCCTGCATCAGGACGCAGTTCTTGACGACGGCACCCTTCTTGACCTTGACGCCGCGGAACAGCACGCAGTTCTCCACGGTGCCTTCGATGACGCAGCCGTCAGCCAGCAGAGAGTTGCTGACGCTGGAGCCGGTGACGTAACGGGTGGGGTTGTCGTCGCGGATCTTGGTGTAAACGGGGTTCTTCTTGGGGAAGAGGGCGTTCAGATTCTTCTCATCAATGAGCTTCAGGTTCTCGTCGAAGTAGCTCTTCATGTCGCAGACATGAGCCACATAGCCGGTGTACTCCAGAGCATGGATGTTCAGGATGTTGACGTTGTGAGCCAGGATGTCGCGCTCGAAGTAGATGAGGCCGCGGGCGGTAGCGTCCTTGACCAGCTTGATAAGGGTCTGGCGCTCCATGACATAGATGTCCAAATCGAGGTTCTGCTTGCCGGGGCGGTAATCGTTGAACAGCAGCTCCGTCACACGGCCATCGGCATCGACGGTCAGGGTGTAGTTGTCGTTCTTGCGGCCCTCGGGGATCTCGATCTTCTGGTAAGCCACGGTGACGTCCGCACCGCTGGCCTGATGAGCAGCCAGCAGAGCGTTGAAGTCGTAGTTGATGGCGATGTTGGCATCGCTCATGACCACATAGCGCTCCTTCTGCACCTCGAGGAAGCTCAGGATGGAGCTCAGAGCCTCGACGCGGCCGGAGTAGATGCGCACGCCCTTTTCAGCAAAGGGAGGGACGATGTTCAGGCCGCCGTGACGGCGGGCCATATCCCACTCGCGGCCGGTACCCAGATGGTCCATCAGGGAGTGGTAGTTCTTGCGCACCACGACAGACACGTTGGAGATGCCGCAGTTGGCCATGCCGGACAGGACAAAGTCCACCATGCGGTAACGGCCTGCGAAGGGGATCGAGGCCATTGCGCGCTCGGTCACCAGCTCAGGCACGGTGTTATCATAGCTGTTGGGGAAAATGATGCCCAACGCATTGTTGTTCTGGCTCAGCATACTTCCTCGCCCTCCTTGACGGAATCAAATACTTTGGCGCCCTCTTTGACGGCAGCGCCTGCGCCGATGGTCAGACCGGTGCCGACATGTGCGATGGGGCCGTCGCCGCCGATCTTGGCGCCTGCGCCCACCACGACGTTCTCAGCGAGGATGCAGCGCTTGACCACTGCGCCTGCCTTGACCACGACGCCATCCATCAGGACGGTATCCTCGACCGTTGCGCCCTCTTCCACGACGACGCCTGCGCTCAGCACAGAGTGCTTGACGCAGCCGTAGATCTGGCAGCCCTCCGTGACCAGCGAATCCTGCACGACAGCGCGGGGGCCGATCTTCTGGGCGGGCAGCACGGGGTTGCGGCTGTAGATCTTCCACTTCTCGTCGAAGATGTCGATGCCGGAGTTCTCGGGGTCCAGGACCTCCATGTTGGCTTCCCACAGGCTGTCGATGGTACCCACGTCACGCCAGTAGCCGTTGAAGTGGTAAGCATACATCTTGCGGCCGTCGCGCAGCAGCGCGGGGATGATGTTCATGCCGAAGTCGTTCTTGGAGTCGGGGTCCGCCTCGTCCTCTTCCAGATACTTCTTGAGGATATCCCAGTTGAAGATGTAGATGCCCATGGAAGCCAGATTGGACTTCGGCACAGGGGGCTTCTCCTGGAATTCGGTGATCCTGTCGTCCTCGTCTGCGACCATCAGGCCGAAACGGGAAGCTTCCTTCCAGTCAACTTCCATGACGGCCACAGAGAACTCTGCGCCCTTCTCCTTGTGGAAGTGGAGGAAGTCGGCGTAATCCTGCTTGCAGATCTGGTCGCCGGACAGGATGATGACGTACTCCGGGTCATAGCTGTCGATGAAGCTGATGTTCTGGTAGATGGCGTTTGCGGTGCCTTTGTACCAGTCGGTACCCTTTGCCTGCTCATAAGGAGGCAGGGTATGGACGCCGCCGTACAGACGGTCCAGGTCCCAGGGCTGGCCGTTGCCGATGTACTCGTTCAGCTTCTGGGGCTGATACTGCGTTGCGATGCCAACGGTATCGATGTTGGAGTTGACGCAGTTGGACAGCGGGAAGTCCACGATACGGTATTTGCCGCCAAAGGACACCGCCGGTTTTGCCGTTTTCTGTGTCAGCGCGTACAAACGCGAGCCACGTCCGCCGGCAAGGATCATTGCCACGATTTCTTTTGCCATAGCTTTATTCTCCCCTTTAACATTTCCTGATATTTGGTGGAAATGGTTCAACAATGTTGGTTCGGCCCGGCCTTATTTTTCGGCCTTGTCCGCCTTCCTGGCACAGGGCTTGCGGGCGGGCTTTTCAGCCGGTTCCGCTGCCTTTTCTGCCTTGGGCTTACGGCCCCGTTTTGCCGGAGCCTTTTCTTCCGCAGGTGCAGCTTCTGCCTTCGGCTTGCGGCCGCGCTTTGCGGGTGCCTTTTCCTCAGCCTTTCCGGCCTTTGCGGTCCTGGACGCCTTCTTGGGCGCAGCCTTTTCCGCGGCCTTCTCCTCGGCGGTCTTGCGGGCGCGCTTTGCGGGCACCTCGAAATAAAGCACGCTCATGGGAGGCAGAGTGATGGTGATGCTCTGCTCGAAGCCGTGGAGCGGCTTCTTCTTGGAGCGGACAGCCTTGTTGTGGACAGTGCCGGCACCGCCGAACGCCTCGTCGTCGCTGTTCAGGATCTCCTTGTAGGTGCCGGAGTTCGGTGCGCCCAGGGTGTAGCCCTCGCGCAGGACGGGGTTGAAGTTGCAGACCACGAGGATCTGCTTGCCGTTTGCATCCTTGCGCAGGAAGGCCACGACGCTCTGACGGGAGTCGTCGGGGACGATCCACTGGAAGCCCTCCCAGCTGTAGTCGATCTGCCAGAAGGCGGGATGGTCCTTGTAGAACTTGTTCAGGGTCTTGACGTAGGTCTGCAGCTCGGTGTGCTTGTCGTAGCCCAGCAGCATCCAGTCCAGAGACTTGGTCTCGTTCCACTCGGTGAACTGGCCGAACTCCTGACCCATGAACAGCAGCTTCTTGCCGGGGTGAGCCATCATGTAGCCAAAGAAGGTGCGCAGGTTTGCAAACTTGGCCTCATAGTCACCGGGCATCTTGTTGATGAGGCTGCCCTTGCCGTGGACGACTTCGTCGTGGCTGATGGGCAGCACGAAGTTCTCGCTGAAGGCGTAGAAGAAGCTGAACGTGACCTTGTTGTGGTTGCCCGAACGGAAGAGCGGGTCGGTCTTCATGTAGCTGAGCATATCGTTCATCCAGCCCATGTTCCACTTGAAATTGAAGCCCAGGCCGCCGTCGGAAGCGGGTTTCGTGACCATCGGCCACGCGGTGGACTCCTCTGCGATCATGTACTTGTGGGGGTGACGGCCCAGAACCGTATCGTTGAGCTTGCGCAGGAATGCCACGGCCTCAAGGTTCTCCTTGCCGCCGTCCTTGTTGGGCTCCCACTCGCCCTGCTTGCGGTTGTAGTCCAGATAGAGCATGGAAGCCACAGCGTCCACGCGCAGGCCGTCGATGTGGTACTGCTCCAGCCAGTAGAGCGCGCTGGAGATGAGGAAGCTCTGCACCTCGCTGCGGCCAAAGTCGAACACCATGGTGCCCCACTCTTTGTGCTCGCCGCGCTTGGGGTTCGGGTCCTCGTAGCAGGCTTCGCCATCGAAGTTGTACAGGCCGAACTGATCCTTCGGGAAGTGAGCGGGCACCCAGTCCATGATCACACCGATGCCGGCGGCATGGAGCTTATCCACAAAGGCCATCAGGTCCTTGGGGGTGCCGTAGCGGCTGGTGGGTGCAAAATAGCCGGTGACCTGATAGCCCCAGCTGCCGTCAAACGGATATTCCATGACCGGCAGCAGTTCCACATGGGTATAGCCCATCTCTGTGATATACGGGATCAGCTCATCTGCCAGCTCGGAATAATTGTAGGGCTTGCCGCCTTCCTTCATCTTCCAGCTGCCGGCGTGCATCTCGTAAATATTCATCGGGCTGTTGATCACATCAGCCTTTTTC
>ENA-OQJK01000256-OQJK01000256.1-human-gut-metagenome-genome-assembly--contig:-NODE-256-length-11318-cov-2.262622_pt1 | contig 11318 bp, 10 predicted proteins | sample MGYA00242605_ERZ504771 | MGnify/ENA primary metagenome ERZ504771 (study PRJEB26092, sample SAMD00036353) | human gut metagenome | host: Homo sapiens | study: EMG produced TPA metagenomics assembly of... | reverse complement strand
AAATGAGGATGGCAGTATACCTGCCATATCGATGAAAGCTGTAAGTTTTTTGTTGTTGCCTGGCCAGCCTATAAAAATTTCAGGTTCATTGGATGAATATAAATTGGAGGGAGGTTCCTTTTATGACGATTATAATGAAGTGGTGGAGGACTGTAAAACATATAGTCATAAAATAGATTCATTGAACGTAGTCTGTATGGATATGGAGAAAAAAGGAATACCCGGAGATTCTATCCGTAAAGTTTATGCTCCAGCAAAAGAATGGTATGGAAATATTTTAAAAATAAAAAGTGACTATGTTAGGCAGAATCCGGATAAAGATGTATCAGTATATGTAATGTCACAGTTGTCAAGGGATCAGTTGGGGGATGCTTTTAATGTTTTGACTGATCGGGTAAAGGAAGGAATGATGGCTCCTTTATATCAGAGAATGAGAGAAGGATATGAGAAAGAACTGGCTCGCGATAAAGCAAAAGAAGCAATGAAACCAGGTAATCTCGCTCCAGAATTTACTTTGAAGGATTTGGATGGAAAGAATTTTGACTTATCTTCTCTGAGAGGTAAATATGTAGTGCTTGATTTCTGGGGAAGCTGGTGTGGATGGTGCATAAAAGGAATTCCCGAAATGAAAAAGGCATATGAAAAATACAAGGGAAAAATAGAATTTGTAGGGATTGACTGCAATGATACAGAGGATAAATGGAAAAAAGCAGTAGCTGAGCATCAATTGCCGTGGATTAATGTACGCAATATAGGTGAACCGGATGTGGCGGTGATGTATGGAGTAAGTGGTTATCCCACTAAATATGTGATTGATCCTGAAGGGAAAATTGCTAAACAGGTAGTTGGCGAGGACCCCGAATTTTATATGTATCTGGAGGCATTGATGAAATGATGAAAGGTTTCGGATAATTATGAATAACAGAGGTGTGCTATTATTTGAACACATCTCTGTTGTTTAATTTAGAATTTTTTACGCGTATATGACAGTAAGGTTCTCCTCCCATTTTATCGTAATAGTGCTGATGATAGCCTTCTGCTTCCCAAAATTTCTCGGCAGGGCGTAATCTGGTATTGACTCTATGACCTTTCGAGCGAAGCAGTTCGATGACCTCTTCAGCTTCGGATTTTTGTTTTCCATCCATGTAGAAAATCATACTCCGATATTGCGGCCCAAGGTCGGGACCTATTCCATCGGTTTGTGAGGGATCATGTATTTCAAAAAAAAGTTTGCACAAATCCACATAAGAAACCATGTCGGCGTCATAATCTACAAAAATAGCTTCTACATGGTGTGTCATGTGGGCTTTTACCTGAGTATATGCGGGGTTGGCTTCCGGACCACCTGTATAACCGACTGTAGTGTTTAGTACACCCGGAATACGTTCGAACTGATGTTGTACGCCCCAGAAGCATCCGGCGGCGAATATCGCTTTTTCTACTTTCATGTTCTTTATTCTTTTAAAATTGTATGCCAAATATACGGAATACCCTTTAAAACGAGAAACCTACCTTATGCTTTTTTTAATTAAACTAAAGGAATATCGTTAAAGATTCCTCTACCTTTGCAACCGGAATTAATTAATATAGAAAATCGGATGAAACAGATCGTATGTTATCTTATGTTGCTATGTGCATGTATGCAGTTGCAGGCGCAAACTTACGATGAACTGATAACCAGTGCGTTGGATGCGGCAAAAAAAAGACAGTTTGACAAAATCAGAAATTTTGTTCAGACAGGCATTGAAGATGGATCCTGCCAATATGCGTAATGCTTTATTGTTTACTAATCTAGGAACGGTCCAGCGGAGATTGGGGAAAATAGATGATGCTATTGACTCGTACACGTTATCCTTGAATATTACTCCATATTCTGTTGTTACATTGCTCAATCGTGCTTCACTCTATTTGGAGAAAAATTTGTTTGACAGGGCTTATGTGGATTATTGTAATGTGATCGATATAGACAAGAAAAATAAGGAAGCATTACTTTTCCGGGCTTATATTTATATGCAACGTAGGGATTATAAAGGAGCGAGAATAGATTATAACACTTTATTACAGGAGGAACCGGGAAATAATACTGCACGTTTGGGCAGGGCACTTTTAAATCAGAAGGAGTTGAAGTATCGTGAATCTTTAGAAGATTTCAACAGATTGGTTTCCGATAATCCCAGAGATGTCTCTTATTTGAAAGCTCGTGCTACATTGGCTGTAGAAATGAATACGCCTGATCTGGCTTTATTGGATTTGGAGGAGGCCGCCAAACTGGCACCGGACGATGCGGAAATTTATGTGATGTGTGGTGAGATTTATTTAAGTCAGAAAAAGAAAAGAGAAGCGTATGTTGCTTTTGAAAAAGCAATAGAGTTGGGAGTGCCCCGACCGGAGTTGCAGGATAAGCTGAAAGCGAGTAAGTAAAAATGCGAACAGGATTATTGTCAGACAATCATCGTGCTTTTACAATAGGAACAGAATTTATCTGTTCCTATTGTTGGTATATGAGGGCAATAGCTTTTAAAAAAGGTATTTTCATTCCTGCAATACCTTTTTTATCAACTCTATAAAATCTTTTCCGTATTTTTCTTTCTTATATTCGCCGATACCATTGATGTTGCCGAATGCTTCTATAGTTGTAGGTTGTTGGGTGGCGATCAGGTGCAAAGTCTTGTCGGATAGAACAATATAGGCAGGTATAGCTTGCTGGTCTGCCAGTTTTTTACGCAGTACACGTAACTCCTCGAACAAGTCCTTGTTTTCATTACCAAAAGTAACCGGAGTGGGAAAGAGTACCTCTTCCTTGGCTTTCTTTTTACGTTTTTCCTTAGCAGGTATGAATTCTTCCCGTTTGATGACTACCAGCATGGCGGGTTCTTTGCCGAACAATACTTTTTGCCCGCTTTCAGTTATTTTGAGGTGATTGTTTTCATTATAGGCTATTTCGAAATAGCCTAGATTCAGCATTTGCAGCAGATAATCTTGCCAGTCGCGTGCAGGAATATCTCTTCCTGCAGCATATGTTTTCAGTTTGTCATAACCTTTGTCAATCAGTTCTTGGTTCGCTGACCCTTTCAATATGTCTATTAACATGTGGGTGCCTATTTGTTGGTTAGTTCGGGCTATTGCACTTAAAGCTTTTTGTACAATGATTGTTCCGTCAAAGCGCTCGGGGGGATTACGGCACACATCACAGTTGCCGCAATCATGGTCCATTGTCTCACCAAAATAGTTCAGCAGAATACGCCTCCGACAGATATCCGATTCAGCATATTGTTGCATTCGGTGTAATTTCTCTAAGTTAATTTCCTGCTGGCTGCTTTCTGTAGCGAATTTGGAAAGCATAACCAAGTCTCCCAGTGAATAGAACAGCAAAGTATCACTTTCCATACCATCACGTCCGGCACGTCCTATTTCTTGATAGAAACTTTCTATGCTTTTAGGAAGGTTATAATGAATAACCCAGCGTACATTGGATTTATCAATTCCCATCCCGAAAGCAATAGTGGCACACACTACCTGTACACGATCGTTTATGAAATCATTTTGTGCTTTATCACGCATATCACTGCTTAATCCTGCATGATAAACGGTTGCACGGATACCTTGTTTCATCAGCATTGCGGCCACACTTTCTGTTTTGCTGCGGCTCATGCAATAAATGATACCACATTCATTTTTGTGTTTTTCTATAAATTCAAGGATAGTCCGTGCCTTATCCTTTTGTTGGTAGCCTCTTTTTACTTCCAAACTCAGATTGGGACGATCAAAGGAAGATATGAATATTTTAGGATCTTTCAAGGCCAATTGTTGTGCAATGTCTTTTCGGGTTATTTTGTCAGCTGTAGCAGTTAATGCTACAATTGGTACTTTGGGAAACTGATTACGTAGTACCTTTAATTGGGTATATTCAGGCCGGAAATCATGTCCCCATTGTGAGATGCAATGAGCTTCATCAATGGCAAATAAAGATATTTGGATATCTTTCAACAGGAAATTTGTTTCTATAAGTAATCGTTCAGGTGAAATATAAAGCAATTTGATTTTTCCTTGAAGACATTCGCGACGTAGGTTTATATTTTCTGTTTCATTATTGCTGCTGTTCAGTGTCCGTGCTGCAATTCCGTTTGCTTGTAAACTTTCCACCTGGTCTTTCATTAAAGAAATAAGAGGTGAAACGACAATGGCCGTACCTTCCATCAGTAAAGCCGGTAATTGATAACAGATGGATTTCCCTCCTCCTGTAGGCATTAATACCAAAGTATCCTTTTGAGCTAATATATTTTGAATAATATCTTGCTGTAAAGGACGGAAACTATCGTATCCGAAGTAATTTTTTAGAGTTTGGAACATATCTGTTTATTATTTTAAAACGTAATCGGCTACAAAGGTAGTAAAATCTTTAGATTTGGTCGGGATCTCTGCCTGATAATAATAAATAAGATATACTTTTATTCGTAACTCATTTGGTTGGAAATTACTACTTGAAAGAGAAGCCGGTTATTGTAGATCGGACAAATAAACTTTTTTGCCACTTAAAAAACAAAGTGTTGTGATTATTTAAGGAATAAATTAGGCAAAAAAAGTTGCATATGAAAAAAACTTTTCCCACATTTGTCCAAAATTAGATGTTTGCATTTATATAACTAACCAAACAACGAAAAATTAAAAGAAAAATTAACTGATGAGCGACGTGGAAAAAAAATCAGAAACCCAGGAAGCGGCTCCTAAGAAAAAGCCGTATAACCTGAGAGAAAAGAAAGAGAAAAAGGCTGCTTACAGATCTCTGATTAGAGCAGAACTTGCCGATGAATTGTATGATAAGATTTTGAACATTGTAGTTGTTCAGAAAAAGTACAAAGATCCTAATTATTCAGCAAAAGACTTGGCGAAAGAATTAAAGACAAATACTCGTTATTTGTCAGCTGTAGTGAATTCCCGCTTCGGAATGAATTATTCTTGTTTGCTGAATGAATATCGTATTAAAGATGCTTTGCATCTTTTAGTTGATAAACGCTATATGGATAAGAATGTGGAAGAGATTAGTGCAATGGTAGGTTTTGCTAATCGCCAATCTTTTTATGCTGCATTTTATAAGAATGTGGGTGAGACTCCTAATGGCTATCGTAAGAGAAATCAAGAAAAGAAGTAAGAGCATAATTTGCTACATTATAATTTAGAAAAAGGAAAACAATTGTTTTCCTTTTTTATTTCGGCTCATGAATTATGTATCTATGAAAAAAAGTTGATTGTAGAAATGAAACAGGCTGGTTGCAATGAAGTAGACAAGAGCATGAATAAAATGGAGGAATTTAATTACACGGTTGAACAATTTGCCGACTTACAGTTACTTCGATATAAAGTGTATGGATTTGAAGAACTGAGTTTGAAACAAAAAGAGTTGATTTACTATTTGTCACAAGCTGCTTTGCAAGGTCGTGATATTTTGTTTGATCAGAATGGCAAATACAATTTGCTTATTCGTAAAATGTTGGAAACCGTATATACAGAGTATCAGGGAGATCGTACAGATGTGAATTTCGTCAATTTGGAAACTTATCTGAAACGTATATGGTTTTCTAACGGAATTCATCATCATTATGCTTCGGATAAGTTCGTACCAGGTTTCACTCCGGAATTTCTTAGAGACGCATTGAATAGTGTGGATGCATTGAAGTTGCCTTTGGGTAAAGGGGAAACAGTGGAAGAACTTTGTGAAGAAGTCTTTCCGGTGATTTTTGATCCTGAAATGATGCCTAAACGTGTGAATCAGGCAGACGGGGAAGATTTGGTCCTGACTTCGGCTGCAAATTATTACGAAGGGGTAACCCAGAAAGAAGCGGAAGATTTTTATCATAATTTGAAGAATCCGGATGATATGATGCCGGTAATGTTTGGTATGAACAGCCGTTTAGTGAAAGAGGACGGAAAAGTACAAGAAAAGGTCTGGAGATCTGGCGGATTGTATGGGCAAGCCATTGATAAGATCATTTATTGGTTGGATAAGGCTCTTGGTGTGGCAGAAGATGCACAACAAAAAATAGTTATCGAAAAATTAATTCGATTTTATAAGAACGGGGACTTGAAGGATTTTGATGAATATTCTATTGCGTGGGTGAAGGATTTGGATTCACGCGTGGATTTTGTTAACGGCTTTATTGAAAGTTATGGAGATCCGTTAGGATTGAAAGCTAGTTGGGAGTCCATTGTGAATTTTAAAGATCTGGAAGCAACCAAGCGCACGGAAATCATCAGCGCTAATGCCCAATGGTTTGAAGATCACTCACCTGTAGATCATCGGTTTAAAAAAAAGGAAGTGAAAGGTGTGTCGGCCAAGGTGATTACAGGCCGCGTATGCTGGGGGGGATTTGTATCCTGCTACGGCGATTGGGATTAATCTCCCTAATTCCAACTGGATTCGTAGTGTGCATGGTTCTAAGTCTGTAACCATCGGAAATCTGACAGATGCCTATAATAAAGCGGCTCATGGTAATGGATTTGCAGATGAATTTGTTTGCGGTGCCGAAGAGAAAGAATGGATAAAGAAATATGCAGATCTTACAGGGGATTTACATACTGATTTGCATGAATGTTTGGGACACGGTTCTGGGCAGTTGTTACCGGGAGTAGATCAGGATGCTTTGAAAGCGTATGGATCTACGATAGAAGAGGCACGTGCCGATTTATTCGGTTTGTACTATCTGCCGGATGACAAAATGATAGAATTGGGGCTTACACCGGATGGAGATGCCTTTAAAGCAGAATATTATACTTATATGATGAATGGTCTGATGACCCAGTTAGTCCGCATCGAGTTAGGTAATATGGTAGAGGAAGCACACATGCGTAACCGCCAGCTCATTGCGCGGTGGACATTTGAGAAAGGTGCTGCAGATAAGGTGGTTGAAATGGTTAAGAAGGATGGAAAAACGTATGTGAAGATAAACGATTATCAAAAATTGCGCACTCTGTTCGGACAGTTGCTGGCTGAGATACAACGCATTAAAAGTGAAGGCGATTTTGAGGCTGCCCGTAAATTGGTCGAAAAGTATGCGGTGAAAATAGATCCGGTTTTGCATGCCGAGATATTGGCACGTTATGAAAAACTTCATTTGGCTCCTTACAAAGGTTTTGTAAATCCTGTATATGAGGCTGTGACAGATAAAGATGGAAATATTATAGATGTAAAAGTATCTTATAATGAAGGTTACGCGGAGCAGATGTTACGTTATAGCAAAGAATTTGCGAATCTTCCTTATAGAAATGAATAAGAAAAAATATGGATGTACATGAAACAATAAAGGACATAAAGGGGCAATTCCGTTTGTTTATGAATGGGGTGGCTTCCCAAAGTATGCGCGAGAAGGGATTAGACTATAAACTGAATTTTGGCATCGAACTTCCGCGTTTGAAAGAAATAGCTGCTCGTTATGAAAAAAATCATGAAGTGGCGCAGGCTTTATGGAAAGAAAATATCCGTGAATGTAAAATTCTGGCGGGGATGTTACAGCCGGTAGAAACATTTTATCCGGAAATAGCTGATATATGGGTAGAAGATATGCGCTATCCGGAAATAGCGGAACTGACTTGCATGAGTTTGTTCCAATATTTGTCCTTATGCTTCGGAGAAGGCTTTCGAATGGATGGCCGATGATCGTGAATATTTTCAGTTATGCGGCTTTATGCTGATGGCAAGACTATTGATGAAGGGTAATCAGCTGACTGAGCGTTCGGAAGCTGAATTTTTGGATCAGGCAATGGCCACTTTACAAAGCGAGGGAGTGTTGCCCCGCAAAGCAGCTGCTACTGCTTTGAAGAAGTTTGCCGTTCAAAGCAAAGAAAATGGCAAAAAGGTGAACCGATTGTTGGCTCCATTAGCCAAATCAGATAAGGTAGAAATAGCTTCTTTGGCTGGAGAAATAAAATTAGAAACAGAATATTGGCATTAAACTTTCATGTTATCATAAAAAGGCTTAACTTTGACGGCGGAACTGAAATCTGTGATGGAAGAGAATGTGAAAGATAAGGTAAAGCAGATCTTGACAGAATATCTGCAGGTTAACGGGCATCGGAAGACACCTGAACGATATGCTATACTCGATACTATCTATTCCATTAAAGGTCATTTTGACATTGATACGCTTTATAATTATATGGCAAATGAAGGGAAATTCCGGGTAAGCCGGGCTACTCTTTATAATACCATCATTCTTTTTATCGATGCAAAATTGGTTATTAAACATCAGTTTGGCAATTCTTCCCAGTACGAGCGTGCGTACAACAATGAAACCCATCATCACATGATATGTACGGAATGTGGCAAAGTGACCGAATTTCAGGATGAGAATCTGAAACAAGCCATTGCCAATACGAAGCTGAAGAAATTTCATGCCTCGCACTATTCCTTATATATCTATGGTGTATGCAGCAAGTGTACTTGGGCCAAGCGTAGGAAGAAAAAAGATAAGTAACATAAAACGAAGAAACATGAAAGTAGATGTCTTGTTAGGTTTGCAATGGGGTGATGAAGGCAAAGGAAAGGTTGTCGATGTTCTGACTCCCCGTTATGATGTAGTAGCTCGTTTCCAGGGAGGTCCGAATGCAGGCCATACACTGGAATTCGAAGGCCAGAAATATGTGCTCCGTTCCATTCCTTCCGGAATATTTCAAGGAAATAAAGTAAACATTATTGGTAATGGTGTGGTACTGGATCCGGCTTTATTCAAGGCTGAGGCTGAAGCTTTGGAAGCTAGCGGACACCCCCTGAAAGAACGTTTGCACATTTCAAAGAAAGCTCATTTGATTTTGCCTACTCACCGCATTCTGGATGCAGCCTATGAAGCTGCTAAAGGAGATGCCAAAGTGGGAACTACCGGAAAAGGTATAGGCCCTACTTATACTGATAAAGTGAGTCGTAACGGCGTACGTGTAGGTGATATCCTTCATAATTTTGAAGAAGTGTATGGAGAAGCAAAGGCACGCCACGAACAGATCTTGAAAAGTCTGAACTATGAATATAATATAACCGAGCTGGAAAAACAATGGTTGGAGGGTATTGAATACCTGAAACAGTTCCATTTGGTGGACAGTGAACATGAAATCAACAATCTTCTGAAGTCGGGTAAGAGTGTGCTTTGTGAAGGTGCGCAGGGAACGATGCTTGATGTTGATTTCGGTTCTTATCCTTTTGTCACTTCTTCAAATACCATTTGTGCCGGTGCTTGTACCGGTTTAGGTATCGGTCCTAATAAAATTGGTAATGTATACGGTATCATGAAAGCGTATTGTACCCGTGTGGGATCAGGTCCTTTTCCTACCGAGCTGTTTGACGAAACTGGTAAGAAAATCCGTGATTTAGGTCATGAATATGGTGCGGTGACAGGTCGTGAACGTCGTTGTGGCTGGATTGATCTTGTGGCTTTGAAGTATTCTATCATGGTAAACGGGGTGACCCAGTTAATTATGATGAAGAGCGATGTGTTGGATGATTTCGAAACTATCAAAGCATGTGTGGCTTATAAAGTAAATGGTGAGGAAATTGATTACTTTCCTTATGATATTAGCGAGGGGTTGGAACCTGTATATGCGGAGCTTCCCGGATGGAAGACTGATATGACCAAGATGACCAGTGAGGATGAATTCCCGGAAGAATTCAATGCGTATGTCACTTTCTTGGAAGAACAGCTGGAAACCCCGATCAAGATTGTTTCGGTAGGTCCTGATCGTGGTCAGACTATTGAACGTTATACGGAAGAATAATAGGGAAGAATCTTATAAGATAAAAAAGAGATACTGTTTTCTTTTGGAGGCAGTTTCTCTTTTTTTGTATACATCTATCTGTTTCTATGTATATTTGATAAAATTGTAACATCTATAATGATACCCATGTAAGATAATATATCTTTCGTCTTTTATCGTCTATATCTTTCCGGTTGCTATTCAAGATGTGTGTGGAGCATCAATTGTGCATTATTGCGTATTATTGTGCCAAATCGCGTCAAATCGCGTCATTCCGTCCGGGCTTCTTTCTATATTTGCCATAAATAAAAAAATATTGATATGGCATTACAAACAACCGGATTGGAATTTTTCTACCTGAGTGTGGATTTCTTCGAGAATGATAAAATATTGTTGGTGGAACAAGAGTTGGGCAGTCGGGCTACATTGCTTGTATTGCGCTTGTTGGCACGTATTTACCACAAAGGATATTTTTGCCGTTGGGGAAAGGATGAGTGTCTGCTTTTTACCCGCAGATTGCCCGAAGGCTGTACGGCCGATTATGTACAGCAAGTGGTGGATGCACTATTGGAACGTGGCTTTTTTAGTAAAGTCCAATACGAAAGATTTGGAATTCTTACTTCGGAAAGCATACAGGGCCATTATTTTGAGGCGGCACAACGACGGAAGCGTGTAGAGGTGCGGGCTGATTACTTGTTGATAGAGATTTCAAAATACAAGAATTTGTATGTAGACGGCAGTAACGTAGGCATTTCAACGGAAAATGTGGACATGAAAACCGGAAATGTAAACATGAAGTCACAAAGTAAAGCAGAGGAAAGTAAAGCAGAGCAAAAAAATGAAAAGGACTCCTCCTCTTTTTGTTCTCCAGAAAAGAAGAGGATTTTTGCGGAGAAAGAGACTTTTTCTTCTATTCCTGTAGATGGAAAACGCAGAAATACTTCCGGACTGGTTGAAGCTTTGCAGCAGTGGGGGATAGGAGATGATAATTTATATAAAATAGTGGGGTACTGTGATTATGGTGTGATAGGGCATCCGATATGGAAAATATTAGCTGATATGCGTATGTCAGGTGGAAGGATACATCAACCGTTAGCCTTTATTTGGTCGCGCCTGCGAGTTTGACCGATTAGGATTTAGTAGATTGATAAATACTGTAATTGTGTAAATAAAAAAAACGATTGATAGTTTTATGGTTCATATAAGTAGAAAATAAATAGAATATTAAATAGATAATAGCCTGATTTTTAGAGTGCTGATTATGCTAATGGTAGAGTATAAGTAGAAAGTGACTAAAAAAAATAGTTATAATATATTGTGTATCAAGTAAAAAGGGAGAAATAATATAAGTATGGTGGACTGAATGAATAGAGGGGGAACGGTAAGCATAAGTTCTTTTTGGAACTCAGTTCTACAAAAGAGGAAAATACAAGAATCCATTTCTTATAAAAAACGTCTAAATCTTAGTCGTTCCAAAGATATTCAACTGTTAAAAGAGTAATTTCACACAGGGAGCTAATAGTTAAAGAAATAAAAAGTAGCAGACTACTTTATTGGGAACAAGATATATAAAGAAGAAAATA
>ENA-OQJK01000252-OQJK01000252.1-human-gut-metagenome-genome-assembly--contig:-NODE-252-length-11365-cov-2.191760_pt1 | contig 11365 bp, 9 predicted proteins | sample MGYA00242605_ERZ504771 | MGnify/ENA primary metagenome ERZ504771 (study PRJEB26092, sample SAMD00036353) | human gut metagenome | host: Homo sapiens | study: EMG produced TPA metagenomics assembly of... | reverse complement strand
CAGGGAGCTCCTTCGGTGATGAAGCGAGTGAAAGGAAAAAACGTTACCGGTATCGCTGAGGAAACTGCCGTCAGCGTATCTGCCGTTGGGCATATCCGGTGCCGTAGGGTTTATTACGTTACGGTAATATCGTGCACGTATCATTAGTGTATCATAAAGTTCTGTTTTTTGTGGATCAGGAAAGTTATCATCTGATGTTTCCAACTTTTGCAGAACTTGGGCCAATACGAAATCATCGTATGCATATTCTAAAGTACGTGATACTTGTTCGCAGGTGTGAAAGGCTTCCGGTACGCTGTCTTCCAAAGGAATGTATCCATATTTCAGATAAGAATTCAAGGCGCGTCGTCCCATTCCGTTTTTGTATTCTTCATAGGTGAGGGGGTCTTGAATGCGTTCTGGAGCATTCCTTCGCAAGCTTTGTTGATATCAAAATTACGGATTCCTTTGATATAGGCATCTCCCAGTGCGGAGATGCAATGATCGCCTATCATGGCTGCGGTATAACTGTTCCAACAAGGAAATATAGGCAGCCAGCCGCCTTGTTCATATTTGTCCACCAATGATTGCATCATGTCTCCGGCTTTCTTTGGGGTCAGGATATTGATTAACGGATGGAGAGCACGGTAAGTATCCCACATACTGTAATCTTCATAGTAATTTCTACCGTTGGCTGATTGTCTGAACGGGTGTCCTGTGGAGAAAGAAGGGTAGCGCCCGTCTACATCATTGAATGTACGTGGCAGGAATGAGGCACGGTAGAGTGCTCCGTAAAATTTCTCTTTATCGTTTCGGTTGTTTGTCTGTACTGTAACTTGTGAAAGCCTTTGTTCCCAGATGGAGTTCAGTTCCTGCCGGGTGCGGTCAAAATCCCAATGAGGTATCTCGGTGTCCAGATTCTTTTGAGCGCCTTCCATGTCAGTAAAAGAGGAAGCGGCTTTGATTAATACGGGTTCTTCTGGGTGTATTTTGAACCGGAGATATGCACCTATACCTGTTCCATCGGCTATCTGTCGTTGTCCGGCGAAGAGACTGTCATACCGGAATGTACCATATTCCTCTATTTCATTTTGATATTCAATGACAAAGTACCCGTTGTATCCGGCGGGGGCTCCCCAGCCTTGATAGATACGGTGTACGGGATTGTATCCGCGTATCTGTTTTTTTATAGTATCGATTTCAATATATCCTTCTCCTTCATCGCTGTTAGGATTGACTATGAGATAAGCATCTTCCGGTTGGTTATAAGTGAATCGGAAAATGGCTGAACGGGAACGTCCGGTCATTTCTGCAAAAATGGAATAATCTTTGAGAAGGACGGAGTAATAGGCAGGCGTTGCTGTTTCTTCTTGGTGAGAGAACAGGCTTCCTCGGTCTTGGGGGAGATATTTCAGTGTACCCGATACAGGCATCAAGGTCATGGAACCGTAATCTTGTGTACACCCTCCGATAATCCAATGTGAATTGCGGAACCCCTGTATCTTCTTATCTTTGTAATAATAGGGAGCCTTGCATTTTATTTCTGTATCTTGTGTCTGGGGAGTCCAAAAGTTCATTCCGTTGGGCTCTAGGACGGCAGGCAGCGTCTGTCCGTACTCTTCGGTATTTTTGCCGAAAAGTCCTGCGGTATGGGTTATGCTCGGTGCAGTTCCCGTACGGGTATCTACATAGGACAATAGGGATTCTTCCTGATGTCCGGTGCAAGACATGAACAGGCTACATAGAATCAGCAGATAAGATAGGGTACTTTTCATGGCTCTTCTTGGAAAAGGGTTATTTTTTAATCTCCTGACGGAGCATTTTTACAAAGAGTTCCGGCCGGTCCAGATTGACTAAATCGGGATGGGCTTCAATCGCTTTTTTATATTCTTTTTCACTCGCATTCTGAATAGCAGCCATTATCTTGATATGATTGCTTTTGCAGAATTCTTTGAATTGAGGGGTGATATTGAGGATATCTGTTTCTACATAGGCCGGGGTGCATATTTTCATCCATTTCTTCAGAGCTGCTATATTGGAGGCATTTACTTTAATCTTCATTTCCGGAGCGATTCTGATAAATTCTTTCAGCATTTCAGAGTCTGCAAACCAGAAGAAGCTTTTATTTTCATATCCTTTTTGGCGTACTAATATAACCAAATCTTTTATCGGAGTTCCTCGTTTTACATCAAAAAAAATGTGTGCCTTTCCTTGTAGGGTGTCTAGCATTTCGGCTATACGGGGTACGTGAATGCCGGTAAATCGAGAACTGAACCAACTGCCGGCGTCTAATTTTTCAATATCTTTGGATAGCATATCTTGAATGGGACCTTTACCGTTGGTAGTACGGTCCAAAGTTTCATCGTGCAGATTATAAAGTATATTGTCTTTACTTTTGCGCACATCCACTTCTATCCAGCCGGCTCCATGTTCCAATGCAGCTAGAGCTGATGGAATGGTGTTTTCCGGCGCTATATGGTTCGCTCCTCTGTGTACTACGATTTCGATAGAGTCCTGGTACATCATTTTTTTGGGCATATATAGGAGATGGGAATAATGCCAAGATAGATGTCGCAATATGAAGCAATTAAGATTTGATGAAGTTTCATGAATTATTTTTTGCTTTAAAGTTTTTTTATAAGAGCTTGCTGTAACAAGCCCTTATAAAAACTTATTTAATTTATTAATAACCGTAATTTTGCTTCCAGTTGGTGTTTGAATTCATCAAGCCGACAGATACAGGAAAGATCCTACGCCATTTTTCGGTTTGAGCTTCCGGATGATATTGATTTTTATATCCCCAGTCGTCTTCGAACTTTCCAAAACGGATTAGATCATTACGTCGCCATGTCTCTGCATAAAATTCACGGCCACGCTCTTCAAGTAACTCGTTTAATGAAGGAGTATGCTCTAATAATGGAGCGTTACAATAGCTGCGTATTTGGTTGAATAGGGATTGTGGCGTGTCGCCGTTAGTGGCTGTTGCCCCTCGTAGAATAGCTTCTGCTTTCATCAGCAGAATATCTGCATAACGGAAGATAGGTACATCATTGCTTTGATTGCGGTTATAGAGGTTATAATCGTCTGCTTGAATAGCCCATTTGATGCATCGGTATCCCTGGCACCATGCGTTCAAGTCATTTCCAAGATCCATTTGGTCATTCAAGATGGTGATGTTCTTGGTGAGGACAACTTGTTGTCCGTTGTATATATAAGGTTCTGTTCCCATTGTATGTGTGCTGATGTCATAATAGTTGATCGCACCTTTCATGATGATCTCATTGCGTTCATCTCCTTCCAGGCAAAAACGGTCTGCCGCCTCGGGAGTAACGATGAAAATGCCTCCGGCATTTTGGGATAGTGTTATGCCGAACAGTCCTTTACCGTCCGCACCATCATTGTTGAATTTAGGCCAGAATTGGAAACGGGCGTAAGTATTGGCTCTGGTTGATGTTTCATTATTTTGGTATGGCATTGCATAGATGAAATCCTTAATCTGATAGCCGTTGTCTGGCATGAATTTCTTGCGATAACCATCACTGAGATCGAAATGACCGGAGGCGATGATATCATCGCAATATTTTATGACATCATTCAATTTGGAATTAGTCATGCTTGGATCATAAGTAGCTACATCATCACAGGTATAAACAGCCCAGTTTATATAGAGTTTGGCAAGGAGAGCCTCAGCCATCCATTTGGTTGGTTTGCCATAAGTGGAAGCATCAACATCTTCTTTTAAACCGCCAGAAGCCAAAGCACGGAGCAGGTCGCTTTCGATAAATTTTGTAATTTCGGAACGGGGAGAACGGTCGATAGCTTCAGAATCGCCGATCAAGTGGTCTAATTTGGGAGTTGCTCCGAATGTATCCATAAAAATAAAATGATAGAAAGCACGCATGGCAAGTGCCGGAGCAATCAAGGCTTCCTGTTCGGCATTGTTTTCATCTTCTCCACCCAAGTCAAAAAATTGCTTGGTTGCATTTTGTGATTGCAGCCGGAATATCACCAGCCCAGTCCACGTGTGCGTCGCCTGGAAGGCTGGCGTGAAGAGAGGAATGGATATAGTTGCCGCCATCATACCAGTTACCACCAAATGTTACTGCCATGAACTCATCGGAAGACAGCAGGGCAGCTTCCATATAACGACGTCCTAATGCTCCGCCGAATCCATAATACAAACCTGCCATTTTAGCTTCCTTGGCAATTTCGGAATCCGGGTATTCGGTATAAGTGGACTTAAGATCCACATTTAGATCTGTGCAGGCGGAGAAGGTAAGCAGACTACCTACCAGCCAGGTTGTTAATTTTATGTTATTTTTCATATCAGTTTTCAATTATATGGTTAGAAGTTCACGTTTAGACCGATCATAAATGAACGGGTACGCGGATAGTAATTGGTACGTCTGTCCATGCCCGGTTCCAAGCCTCCAAGGTTGATTTCCGGATCACGGCCGGAGTAACCGGTAATGGTGAATACATTATTACAAGTGGCGTATAGCTTGAGCGAGTTTATCCAGTTACCAATTTTGCCGAAAGTATATCCCAATGAGACTGAGGACAGACGGAAATAACTACCGTTCTCTATCCAGCGATTGGATGGTGCTTGAGATTGTGTGTCAGTAGCACGGTGTTCGGTAGCTACGCTTTTTAATACATTGCGGCCTTCTTTCACAAAAGAAACATTAGAGTATTGTTCTGCAGTGGCGTTGTAGATATCTTGTCCAAAAACACCAGTAAAGAATAAATCGAGATTCCAGTTCTTGTATTGGAAGTTATTGCTCCAGCCTAAATTTAAATCAGGTTGTGCGCAGCCGGTAATAGTACGGTCTCTATCAGTTTCAGGATCTGTGGTCGTTTCGCCTGTACGTTCACCCGTTTCAGGATCGTGTACATAAAAGATGGATACTCCTTGGTTATTGTAGCCGGCCCATTCGTAGGTGTAGAAGGTGCCGATAGGATGTCCTTCCATGATGCGCTGTACGTCTGCATTTGAAGAATAACCTGCGATTTCAGGATCGGCTGCACGGATATAATCTACGGAATATTCACTGTTGGATATACTTTCTACGTTATTTTTATTATGAGATAAGTTCAAACTGGTTTGCCAAGAGAAATTTTTTGTTTGTATAGGAGTGGCATTTATGGTAAATTCAATACCTTTATTGCTGATATCTCCCACATTGGCCGGCATGGTTCCGAAAGGATAGCGGTTTAGTGGAAACCTCGTAAGTGTATATACAGGTCGCTGGTACGCTTGTTCAATAGTATTCGATGGTTCCTCCTAATCTAGCCCCCAAAGAAGCTGAAGTCCAGCCCGATGTTCAACATGGCTGTACGTTCCCATTTTAGGTCTGGATTGGCATTTGAGGCGGCTGCTAGGGTATGGTAACTGTTCTGTGTGCCATTGGCGTTTGTATAGTTGAACCAACCTGAAGTACTGTAAGTCTGAATAGCCGAATAAGCTCCGAATCCGAGTGAGTTACCACTAACACCATAACCAACACGGAACTTCAAGTCATCGAAAACATTTAAATCTTTGATGAACTTTTCTTCGCTCATGCGCCATGCCAACGATGCGGATGGGAAAGTTCCCCAACGGTTGTTCTTTCCAAAGGCAGAGGAGCCGTCACGGCGAATTGTTGCTTGAAGCAGGTATTTGCTGTTGAAGGAGTAGTTGATACGTCCATAAAATGAGATCATACGTAAAGTTTCCAAATGACCGTTATTATTGCTGGTGATACCGCCATTCTGCCAATCCATTTTATTGGCAAGGTTCAGATTATAAAAGTGGTGTTATCATTGTAAAAGTCGTAGACATCCAGACCGAAACTGTCATTGTCATCATTCTGTTCCCATGAATAACCGGCCATCAGGCCCAGTTTGTGGATATTGGCGAATGTATGATCATAGTTTATGTATGTTTCAAGAATTTTTTTCTTGTTTTCTGTTGCAATACGTTTAGCTTCGCCATTTCGGGTGTTATATTGGGATTTGCTGGTATGGTATTCGTTCCATATATATTGTTCGTCTTGATAGGAAAGACTTAAGTTCCATTTTAAGTCCTTAGTGATATCTAAAGTACCTTTGGCTGTTCCTTGAAGGAGTTTCTTGTTGTTTTCAAAAGTATCTTCATTGATCATGGATACAGGATTGAAGTTTTGGGAGATAGTTTTGTCGCTATACCAAGAACCGTCTGCGTTGGTGACAGGAACTAGTGGAGAATAATAATTCATGGCGTCGAATACGGATTGGCCATCTTTGGCGGAATCAACGGTGGTACCTTTTGATTGTGCGGCATTCACGTTAAAGGCTAAGGTGAGCCGATCATTCAGTGCTTTGGTTTGCAAAAATGCGCGGCCGCCGAAACGCTCGAAATCTGTACCACGTACGATACCTTGTTTGTTTTGATAACTCATGCTGGCACTGTATTGAGTCTTTTCTGAACCGCCATTGATAGAAACGTTATGGTTATGACTGATTGCTGTGCGCAGTACTTCATCGTTCCAATTGGTGTTTGCTCCTTTGTCATTCGGAAGAGTGATGTTATTTTCCTTGGCATAGGTGCGGAGTTCGTCGGCAGTCATCATATCTAAACGCTTGGCAATGTTGTCAAATGCAAGATATGCGCTGTAGTTTACAGAAGTGTGCTCACTTTTACTACCTTTTTTGGTGGTAATCAAGATTACACCGTTAGCAGCCTTGGAGCCATAAATAGCCGTTGCAGAAGCGTCACGAAGTACGTCAATGCTTTCAATATCTTCGGGAGCAATCAGACTTAATGACATACCGGGAATACCGTCAATAACATAATAAGGTTCCATTGCCGCACCGGTACGCAGAGAAGAAGCCCCACGTAAAGAGATAGAAGCAGTACCAGAAGTCGGATCGCTGCTTTGTACTACCGTCAAACCAGGGACTTTACCTTGCAGCAACTGTCCAGGGTCAGAATAAACTCCTACATTCAGTTTGTCTGCTTTCACAGTGGTAATGGAGCTGGTTACATCCTTACGACTCATGCTGCCATAACCTACTACCACAACTTCATCTAATGTTTTAGAATCTTCTTCCATAATAATCTTCAAAGAAGATCCTTTTACTGTAATTTCCTGGGTAGTGTAACCCACGTAAGAGAATACGAGTGTCTTTCCTTGTGCTACATTCAGTGTAAACTGTCCGTTAAAGTCAGTGATAACACCGTTGGTAGTACCTTTTTCGACTACATTCACTCCGATAAGGGGTTCTCCGGTTTTGTCTGTGACAATACCGTTAACTTGATTTTGAGCAAATGCCAGTGTACTGTTTAATAGGAGTAATGCAAAGACTACTATCTGTGCAAATGTCCTTTGGGTTAGAGATTGTACGTTTAGCATAGAATTTAATTTTGGTTTTGATTAATATGTTCTTGTTTAATACTGTATAGTTCTCTATATATTGTGAATCTGTTGTTACAGTTTGATGTATATTTTCTTAAGATATAGTGGATAACCGATACCCCCCAAAAACAGAGTGAAAACGAGGGCGTAGACGGCTGAGGCAAGGTAGGCGTCGGTTATTCCTGAATGAATGGCTGCATAGGCTGCCGCTTTCCATCCGGTACTTCCCATCATAATGGCAAGTACTTCGCTCAATACATAGAGGAATAGGGGGTTGACGCCGAAGATGATGAAGAAGCGGCACCATTTTTGTTTATTCCTTATGTCTATATAATACATTAGTGTGGCAAGTGACATGGAAGCCGCTCCGCAGGTCACCAAAACAAAAGTAGGAGACCATATTCTTTTATTTAAAGGCAGCGCATCTGCCAATAAATAGCCGATACTTATCAGAATGAATCCGGTCAAGAACAAACGGAGTACTTTGTTTTCTGTCTGATGGCTTTGTATTATCCATTTTCCATATGAAAAACCGATACAAGTGTGGGCGATAGCAGAGAGAGTGCTTACAAATCCTTCCGGATCAATCGGGCTCTTTTGATAGAGATGCGCTTCGCCGAAAAGTTGCCTGTCAATAATGGATAAAATATTGCTTTCATCGCAGGCATAACCGTTCCCCATGCATAATATGACAGTGTAACTTACTAGTAAGATAAAGGTTAATGCGGGGATGAACTTATGATTCATAAATAGGGCTGTAAAAGAAATAACACAGTAACATAAAGCAATGCGTTGCAGTACCCCGGGAATGCGCAGATGGACAAAAGGCAGGAAGTCACCTTCACATACATGGTCAAACCAACCGATTGCCCATCCGATGCATAGAATAAGAAATGTGCGTTTCAATATCTTGGTTACCACTTGTAGGGAAACGTTGAAATTGAATTTGTTTAATGAAATATATGTTGAAATACCCATGATGAACAGAAAGAAAGGAAAACCAAGTCACAAAGTGTCAGTCCGTTCCATGCAGAATGTTGCAAAGGTGCATACGACACTTTGCCTCCTGCATTGTTGACCAGAATCATCCCTGCTACAGTGATGCCCCTGAGTGCATCGAGTGACAAAAGCCTCTTTTTAATGGGCGGTGCCTGCTGTGCGGTTTCTGTATTGAGCTCTTCCTTTTTCATCTTACTATCAATTGTTTATCAATGTTATAGCCTCTTTCGCTACTTCTATACAATCACCTTCGGCAGATGCCGCATAGATGTTCTTTGCCAGTGTCCATGGTTCTTCCAGGGCATACCAATCTATGGTCATGGCTGGATTATCGGCAGTGGGGGTTGATGAATTACCTACTGGCAGTACAGGAAGTTTGCCATCCAGTTGGTCTTGCAGTACTTGCCAGTATTTTTCCCAACGTTTGTAATAAAAGTCGCGCAGCAGCCCGTTCCACTCCTTATGGGCATAATCTCGTAATTTGCCGATGTCGGCGCAGTAGCGGTTTCCCCATGTGGTGATTTGTACGCGGGCGTTCCATTCGTAGAGGTCTTTCTCTTCAGATGTGATTCCCAGATTGCGCGCTTGTTGAATCCAGTTTCCGACTTTGAATTCCTTGCGTGTGCCCAGCAGCTTGTCTTGCATCATTAACAGTTCCAGGAACTGTCGGGTGTGTGTGGCATAATTTTTTGTCGAAGCTTTTAAAGTCGGCAACAGCGTAATTGTACACTATTCGGGCACGGTCGGCAATGGCTTGTCGGGTGATGTCCACCAGGTCATATTCAAAGTTGTTATTACCGCGATATTTGTCTGCCACGCTCACCATCAACCGTGCGGCTTCTGTTGTGGTAGTGGGATCGTAATAGTTGCACATTTTGCTCCAGCTGGATGCTTGGAAATTATTCAGCGATGGACGCCCACAAAAGATACTTTCGTGAGGACCTTGTTGGTTGTTGCCTGCCGGACAGTTATAGATACCGTTTGCCAGGATCTGCCAAGCTTGCCGGATAGATTCATCGTCTGTGCCATAGCGTGCGCGGATGTATTGTTTGATCCATTCTTCTTTGGTAAACTTTTCTGCACGCCAAGGAAGTTCGCACATCAGTTCGAACATAACGGGATTATTTTCAATGCCTTCCATCGTCAGACCGATGCCTTTTAGCTGAGCGGCCAGTGGATTGTTCTTGGTCAGGTAGAAATTGTGAAGAAGCTGGTCCATCCTTCCATGCAAGCCCACGTTCCCCCCGAAATTCTCCAACAGGCAGAACAACCAGTTGTGTTCTTCGTATCCTTTGTCTCGTTTCCATATAGAGGGAATGCCCCACATGGGACGACATTCGCTAAATAAATCAAGGATAAGCAGATCGCCGGGATTCAGCGCTTTCATCATTTCCGGACGTGGGTTTTCTGTCCATCCCTGCACCACCCACACAGCTTTCGGATTGGCCTTTTTCATAGCGTCCATAATAGCCCTGCCGGCTTTGCCGAAGTCTAGTTCGGCAGGTAAGTTTTTGGCTTCATGAAAAGGGTCGATGGAGTAGTAGTCACTTGTTCCATACAGTTTTTCGGTTTCTTCGTAAAATAGATTGGCAATCCGGGTAAACTTAGGGTCGTCGGGCAGTAAGATTCCCGGTCGATCGAATCCGTTCCATTTGTTGAGGGTGCTTTGGGCGGATTCCGAGGAAGTGTCGCTTGCCGTTTTCTCTTCTTTCCCACTATCAATACGCTTTCCCAAATCCAGCTTGGAGGGGATCATACCTGAATAACCGGGCAGTACGGGGTGCATTCCCCATTCTTTCATTCGTTGCAATATCTTTTTTTGCAAGGCTTCTTGTTGTTCATACCAACTGTCGGGATTAGGGCCTCCCCATCCTTCCAGATTGTTCATTTCCCACCAGGCAAGGAATGCCGGACCGGCAATAAAATTATTGATTTGCTGTTTGGAAAACCCAACCGGAGTAATAGGTTACGCCATACACATTCATGTCCTACGGCAGCGAGCGGCAGGTTGATTCCGTGTAGTGCCATCCAGTCCAGTTCCTTTTCCCAACGTTTCCAGTCCCAGAATGCCATGGAGTAAGAGTAGGTGCAGTAATTGAAGTCATAACGCAGGGCTAGGTTTGTTTCGTGGCGTTCCTTACGGAGGACGGGAGGAAGAACATCGGGTAGTGAGGCATGCATACCGTTCCATGACAGATGGATTCCGGCATGATACTTTAAGTACCAGTTGATGCCGGTTGCTATATTAATATAGGTGTTACCTCGTATCACTACCTTGTCGCCTTTCCGGTCTAACTCGAAAAAAGTCGTTAGAGCTTTTGTGTAGTTCGACTACGAACTTGTTCGATGCTCCCTTGTCTATCCTTTCCAGCATTCCCTTGATAGGGTTTGCCAGTATACCGGAGGGGAGTAGTATCAGCCAGCTCAATAATAAGAATATGTTTTTCATATACATTTGCATTTCTGTTTTTTACAAATGTAAGGGAAACAAAGCTTTCTATAGGAGAATATGGTGCACAAATGGAGTAAAATAGTAAAGTGAACTATTTTCTTCCAAAATATTCGCTTGGAAGTACTCCAAACAGCTCTTTGAAGCATTTTGTGAAATATTTGGGGTCGTTAAAACCTACAGCATATGCGATTTCTGCAATAGAAATGTTGCATTCGACTTTGGTTAAAGTCTCTTTTGCCACATTTAATCGGTAGTTTCTCATAAATTGGCCAATGGATTGCCCTGTTAAGGATTGTAATTTCTGATTGACTAATGTTTTGCTGTATCCCATATCGCGGATAAAGCGCTCTAAGTTATAATCCGAGTCGGCATAATGTTCTTTCATTAAATTGATTGCCGATGTCATAAATGTGTTGTCTTTGGAACTAGCGTTTATATTCAATGTTTCACAATTCATACTAGTGGAGAACATGGATTTGTATTTCTGGCGTAAGGCAAGTATATTTCGGATACGTAATTTTAGAATAACCTCATCAAATGGTTTGCACAGATATTCATC
>ENA-OQJK01000251-OQJK01000251.1-human-gut-metagenome-genome-assembly--contig:-NODE-251-length-11406-cov-3.089724_pt1 | contig 11406 bp, 14 predicted proteins | sample MGYA00242605_ERZ504771 | MGnify/ENA primary metagenome ERZ504771 (study PRJEB26092, sample SAMD00036353) | human gut metagenome | host: Homo sapiens | study: EMG produced TPA metagenomics assembly of... | reverse complement strand
CGCTTCACCCCCTGGGGAAGCTGATCCGAGATTGCCAGGGGGACAGGGCTCTGCTCGATCATGGCGGCGATGATTTCCTCCGGCAGATGCTTTGCGGGAGGGATCAAGCGCGGCCCTCTTGTCTGGGAAATATCATAAGCCTTGGTAATAACGTATCCGCTGCCTCTGGTCCCATCTTTTCTTTGGTATTCCTGATCGGCAAAGAAAAGATATCCTTCCGCGTTGCCGTATACGGTCCGGCCTGCTTCTTTCCATCTGTCTGCGGTGCGCGGCTGGGTAATGGACGGGTCCTGCTCGTAAAGGAGCAGCAGGTTTCGGGTGCTCTGGGGAGTGCATTGGGCCATGAAGTTCAAAAAGCCCCTCATGGACTCATCGTCCCGGAAGACCTCCTCCGCCTGGGCATTCACCCGGTCCCATATTTCTTCGCGTTCCGCCTTTTTCATGGCCGCGTATTCTTCCTTGGACAGCCTTCCGCCCTCCTGCAGTTCAGGCTGCTGAGTTTGCTGTTGATTCGTAATCAGCTTTGTTAAATCGATAAAGCATTACCTTCCTTTCGCTCTTTTTCTTTTCTTCTTTCGGGAACGGCCGGCAGCGGGAGGCTGATGCTCCTGCTGTTTGGCCTTTTCTGCTTTTTTCTCCGCCTGCTCCTGTTTGATCTCCTGGATCTCCTTTCTGACAGAGGGTTTCTGTTCCGGGGTTCGTTCAGGGCCTTCCGAGCCGGACAAGGAGTTTTTGCTGGGCGAGGAAAGCCCGGACGGATTCTTTTTCTGCTCCGGCTCCTTTTCCCGGCCTGGGGTAAAATTTTTCAGCGCTGTTCTCCTGGGCCGCGGCTCCGCCGATACTGAAATCGTCCTCAAAGCCGCCTACCTCAAATGACACCGCGCCGTTTTCCATCTGAACGGTTTGGCTTTGGCTGGGAGTGGGCGCCGTGGGAGCCACCGGTTCATCCTCCTGCCCGATCATCATTTCGCCAGCCTGGGCCTTGACGTAATCCAAGCCAAGGTTGTCGTAAATGCGCTGGATTTTTGCGGCGTCATCGGCAAACACCACAACTTCGATGCTCTCCGGCTTCTTCTTGTTCCGAATGGGAACATACAGCAGTCCATAGCCTTTCGCTTCCTTCGCAAATTCCTTCATGAATTCTGCCGGAAGCCTGAAAAACTTAAACGGGCGCTGTTCCTTCAGCATTCGTACCATCCGGGTTTTGCCACGGGTTTTCTTTTGATCGCTGAGTACGGCGTAAACAAACATGGCAAAGTTTTTCGCCGCCAGTCCTGATAACTTCAGGGCCACCTCCGTCCCCTCCAGGGTGAACCGGACGATTTGATCCGCTGGATCGTTTCCGTAGTTCAGTCAATTCACTCTCCCTTCATCGCTCCCAATGATGAGAGCGTTTGTCTTGTTCTTTTTCCTGCTCTTGCTGTTCCCGCCGCTGTTCTTCCAGCCTGGCAGCCCTCATTCTCTGTTCCATTTCAATGGAATGGGCGGCGATCTCTCGGCACAGCTTTACAGTATGCCGGAGTTCTCGAAGCCGGTCTGTAAAAACCGCTATTTGAGGGGACCCCGGCTTGTACCGGTAAAACTTCCGGCGTTCTTTGACCAGGGCTTCAATCTCCATTTCCTTTTCCTGCCGGATCGAGGCAAGCTGTTCCCGGTCCTGGATCTGATTCCTGAAAATGAATTCCATCTGCTCGATCCGCTGGTCCAGCTTTCGGATATCCTCCCTCAGCGCATAGTTTGGACGCCGGGGCTTTTTCTTCAGCACTCCCATCTGATACAGATAGGAAAAGTACAAAGCCCGCAGGCCGGTGATCCCGCGGGAAGGGAGCTTCCCGGCCCGGAGGGTAAAGCGCCGGGCCGGGGCTGTCCTTTTCCCAGCCGGTAAGGGAGGCTGGGTTTCCAGAATGCGGCGCTGGATCGCTTCCGGGGTGTAGTCCGGGCCCAGGGTTTTAAACCGAACGGGACGTTCCTTTCCCGGAGGACGCAGCGTGAAATACTTGCGGTTCAGTTGAAAGGTATATCCCTGTTGTCCCAGAATCCACAGAAATTGTTTCCAGGTCAGGGCTGATATGGCCGCCGCGTCCACATCCTGCTGAATTACGGTTTTCCATGTTGGCTGCCCCTTTTTTTCCGCCAGCCATTGGGCGTAGGGCATAGCTGCCTGTTGGGATTTCTCTGTATCGATAATGGAAAGATGATACTTTTTGCACAGCTCATCGGAAATCCGGCGTATTCGGGTAATGTATGATTTTTGATTGCTCCGGTATTTCTTTCCATTCGTAAGGGATACCGAGTTCCAGACCAGGTGATTGTGCAGGCATTTGGTATTCAGGTGGGTGCTGATGATAACCTGGAATTTTCCGTTTAACAGCTTTTGGGCGAATTCCTGTCCGATCTGATGTGCCAATTCCGGGCTGGCCTCTCCGGGAGCAAAGCTTTGGACCAGGTGGAAGCCCTGCACGCCTTTTTCCTTATGCCACATCTTTTTAATCAGGCACATATCGTCAAAGGCCGATTCCACAGTGCAGCCCACAGCGGACAGAAACAAATCCCTTTCCGTTTGATCCTGATTCAGCGCCTCATCTACCGCCTCCCGCAGCGAAGCTTCCTGTTGAGAGCGGGAAGCCTTTTTCTCGTCGAGGGTGTATTCCAGGCTGACGTCCAGGCGGTAAACAGGGATTACGCTGGTATAAGCCACCAGGCTGAGTCTGGACGCAATTCGCGCCCATGTTCTTGCGGGAACCATAACTTGGCCGCCCGCGAATCAGTATGATCGGTTACCAATTGTTTTTGACCTCCTTCCAAATCTGTCTGGCCAGGTGGATCATTTCCTCTATGCTCTGCTGATCAGCTTCCCCGTAAGTGTTGGCGATTCTGGCAAGCTGGTTGGCGTTGTTGCAGAGTCCGGCTGTCTTTCGGAGCAGATCCGCGTGATGGGTGCAGGGCCTTGCCCGCAGCTCCGTTCCCATAATGAGGGAACGCAGGAATTCCTCACGGGGCAGTCCGCTTTGTCTTACCTGCTTTTCCAGGTATCCAAGTTCCTTCGCGTTTAAGTGCAGGGGAATCACATGGTTTCGCTTTCTCATAGGGACTCCCTTCCATCATCTGACGTTCTCCCAATACCTTCGTTTCTGTTTTTGAGGCGCTTTGGCTGGATACTCATAATGGATGGGGACATCCCTTAATCGAAGCTTTTCACAGTCCGGGATAAACGCCGCGTACCGGGCGTAGTTGTATCCTTCCGCTTCTATCAGGACTCCATCTTTGCTGGTTTCTCCCTTGACAAGCACACAGTGCCAGCAGAGTTTCCCTGGATCAAACCACATCTTATCCCTGCTGCCGAACAGGAAGGGCTGGTCGTTCATGAATCCGTTCTTCAGAAAGGAACGGTACTGTTCATCGGTTAGGACGGTTTCCTGTTCCACCTGGAAGCTGGTTTCCTGTTCCGGGGCAGGCCGCATGGGGTTCTGCCCGTTGATATCATCGACGCTGCGGGGCCTGTGGTAAAATACGGCGTGCTCCTGATAAGCTTTCGGTTCTTCTAAAATGATATATTCTTCCGGTACGCCTTTTAAATACACCTTACGGCAGTCCTTTCCATAACCAAGATACAGGGCGTCTCCGTCTTGGGCAATGAGCAGACATTCCTTTTCTTCTTCGGCCCGCGCCATAAGGCAGCGGAACAATCCGCCCGGATCAGCGCTCATGTGTTCCCGGTTATCCTTAAGGAAAGGGTATTCGGGGGAGACGTCCTCTGAAAGCTTCTCAAAATCTTCTCTGCTCAGGATAATAACCTTTGTCACTTCAAAAACGCCGGGGACGCAGCTTGCTTTCTTCCTTCGCAGGCTGTCCAGCGTTTTGGCGTCTGCCGCAAACGCGGCGTATTGTTTTTCCTTCAGTTTGCTTCACCTCAAATTTCTTGAAATCAGCTTATGTTCCAGTAGAAAAAGGGGGGGCGTGGGGTTCTCCCCAGATGCGTTTGGATATCCAAACGCTATGCTTGCGCTTCCAGGTACCGTCTGGGAAGACGAATCAGAGGGCGCTGTCCTCAGCCGGCCCCTTGATTTTGGCAAGGCCGTCAAGGGTAGTGCAGATAAGGTTTCTCTTTTCCGCCTGACCAATCTCAGCGGTCATCGCCGTGCTGATTTCATTTCCGCACACCACCAGCATCCGGCACCGTCCCAGCTTTTGCCGGGCGATGCTGTAAAACGTCCTCTTTTCATCGGGACTTTCCAAGGCAAGATACTGCCCGTCGCTGAGTCTGGGACATATGGGGATATATCCTAATTCATAAACCTTCCGGCAGTAACGCTTTAAAAGGCGGGGCGCGGCTTCTTCCGAAGCGCAGATGTACGCGAATGCTTTTTCCACAGCTCACTTCTCCTTTCTCATTCAGATGTTGGACGTCCCTATGGGCGTCCAGCCTTTTCCCAATCATACGCTTGGGCGCCCATATGGACGCCCAGCTTTCATTGACCGGCTGTTTCCTCTGATTTTTCCTGGGCTTCCAGGGCAAACCGGACGCGGTCAACGCCTAGTTTGTAATACGCGTCGGTAACCTCGATCCCTACGGCCTCGTAGCCTTCCAGCACAGAGGCGAGGACTGTGGTTCCCGCGCCGCAGAAGGGATCGAGAATTCTTCCTCCCGGCACACAGATTTTAATAATCTCCCGCATTAAAGGCAGGGGCTTCTCCGTGACGTGAATACGGTTCTGCGGGTTTGCGTAGCGGTAGACTCCCGGCAGACAGCCCACCGGACGGCTGATGGGCATGGGACCATTGGAACCCCACACAATGTATTCGCTCTGCTGCCGGAACCGTCCTTTCTGGGGGCGGCTGGTCAGCTTATCCCAAACCACTACGCCTCTCCAAATCCAGCCCGCCCACTGCAGGGCGTCGGTAATGCTGGGGTACTGCCTCCAGTCAATGAACAGGCAGACAGGGGCCCCCGGCTTGCAGGCTTTCCTGGCGTCGGAAAGCCACTCGGCCATCCATCTCGTCCAGCTTCTTTGGTCCCGGTTGTCCCCGTCAAAATCCGGCAGAGCATTTTCCGGGTCCATGCTGCTGTATTTCTGGCTTGTGGTCCGGTTCTTCTCCGATGGCTTCCAGCCGCCGGAAGCGTAGGGCGGGTCGGTAATGAGGGCGTCAAACGTCTTAGGCTGAAAGGATTTGATCACCTGCAGAGTGTCTCCGTGAATAATCGACCATTTTTCTCCGCCGCTGTGTTCCATAGATAAACCGGATTCCTCTGCCGGGTTATTCAGTATTTTTGTATCGTTCAGAAGCCTTTCTCCTTTCCTTTACCGTTCCGGCCCGGAACGCTTTTTCTTTGCTTCGGGAAGCCTTTCTTCCCGTTCCCGGAATCTCTCTTTTAGTTCCCTCCCTAAAAGCTGGAACAGCATTTCCGGGTCCCTGTAGTTCTCCGTATAATGACCAATTACCTTGCTCATTTCTTCCGGTGATAATTCTGATGTTTCTATTCCAAAGCCGGTATATTGATTTTGCTGATCTCCCTGCACAATGGATATCGTGATTTTCTTTACCTTTTCTTTTATGTCAGGATCGTCAAAGTTTTCAAAGAATAGCTCTTTGCTGATATCAAGTTTCAGAGAATGCTGGCCATTCGCTGTCAATCAGGTCACCTCCTGGATTTCTGTTGTTTTTAGCCTTATCGTTCTTCCCAGCGGGAAGGAAACCGGCTTTTCTGTTTTTGCTGTCCTTCTCCAGCTATGGGCGGGGATAAAACACAGAGTTTTTCCCCAAACGGTTTCTTTACCACTATCCTTTCTGGGTAAATATGAAATATGTCCGTTGTAGGGTTATCGATTTTACTTCCCGGCAAAATCACTGTCCTGCCATGGATTTCCACCCTGCCCCTAACTTCTCCATAAACGGACGCATTTTCGCTGATTACCGGAGCCTCTCCAGTAACGCGGCTGGCAAAAATTTCAGCGTTTCCGCCTATGTACGCATGATCGCGGATGCGGCCCGCCGCAACAAAAAACGCCGCCGTCCAATACAGCGTTTCCGCTTACAATAGCCCTGTCAAATATCGCGGCGTGCCCACAAGCCCAGGCGTTATCGCTCAGGAGGCTGTGACCGGACACACAGGCTTCTTCCGCGGCTATCGCATTGTCGGCAATCCAGCAGGTTCCTTCCTGGCTGAGATTCCTTTCCGACTGGACAAAGCCGCCAAGGTCCCCGGCCCGGACATCCTCTCGAACATTCCGAAGGGCACGGATGCGGTGCATCCACGGGAATTTCGGGTGGACAATCCTGGTAATCTCATATTTAGGCGTCATCTGACATTCCCTCGTTCCTCTTTTGGCTCTGCAAGCGTTTTCTCTGACAGCTCGGTTTCCACATATTCGCTGATAATATTGAGGGCCTTGTAATAGTCTCCGGAGTGATAGACACGATTGCTCATTTCTTCGGCCTGTTCCACCTGACCGTTTCTCTTTAACAGCCTGGATGCCCTGCCTAGAATGGCAAAAATATTTCCATCTTCTCCTACTAATTTCATTTTAGGGCGCTTGGGAACAGGCTGTTCTTTGGAAACTTCTGTACTTCGCACCTGTTCCACTTCAAAATCAAAGCGTTCTTCTGCAAAGTGTACATACAGCACACCGTCGCCGGTTTGGATTTCCTGCTGCTCGAAGCCTTCGCCCCAGCTATCGGAAAACTGGCCCTTGAGATAATCCTGCAAATCCTGCATTTCCGGTCCGGTGAGAGGTTCCTGCAGACGAACCGTGGTGCAGCCCTTAAGCTCATCACCCCGGATTTCCACCGAAGGAATGGCACTGAGCGTCTTTGCTTTGACATTGGGATTTCGTTCCTCGTCAAAGTAAAGCATTAAGTTCCTGCCATCGTCGCTGCTGCGCTGCTTTACCGCTTTCTGAATACTGTCCACATAGCAGGCCATATCGACGCCGGAAAAAAGTGTGGGATAATCGGCCACTCCGTTGTTCCATCCGTATTCGTCCACGTCGTTTTTGTAAAAATCCCCGGTCAGCGGGGAATAAAGCTTCAGGATAATTTCTTGTTTCTCTATGATGTCATTTCTCCTTCCTCTTAACGTAGCAACATCATTCTTTGCCTTGACGCCAGCTTTTCGTATCTTTCTTTCGCCAGATCTCCATAGTCAAAACCCTCCCGTTCCGGCAGGTTCTTCACCATGCGGTATTTGCCCTGATAGGCTTTTTCCAAGTGTTCAGCCGCCCAGCGCCCGGCGAAATCATTGTTTAAGCAGATTTCAATTTCTTCGATCTCCGGATGCCGGCCAAGGAACGATTCCAGAGCCAGCGGTTTTTTGAAGGGACGCGCCTGGCTTCCTTCCCGTGGAGCGTAAATTCCGCCAAGGGAAAGCCTGTGCTTATCCGCTGTTCCCTCCAGCGTCAGGTGGGCCATGGCTTCGATAGCGGATTCGTACACCGCCATTTTCCTGGAATTCCCCTGGGGCGGGAGGCAGAAGCAAAACCGTTTGTCGCTGCCTGTTACCTCCGCCTTGAACGGCTTTTTGCTGTTGGAATAGGTTCCCCGCAGGAAAGCGTACCGGGCAGTTCCTTGTTCGTCCCTTCCGACAAACACGGCGTTGCGGTAACCGGCGCTTTCATAGAGTATCCCGGCCCGGACGCAGGCTTCGATCACTTCCCGGCTGATCCCGCGCCGGATAAGATACGCAAATACTCTTTTCTTGTTTTCCGCCGCCGGAGGCAGAACGAATTCCTTTTCCTGCTTTGGCTGGGAAGAATCGGGGAAGTATGCGGGGCTTTCTCCGCATAGGGATAGGACCGCGTCTACAAACTTCATTCCTTCTACATAAATCAGGTAATCAAGAGCGGACCTTCCTCCGACGTCCCGGCTTTTCCAGTGCCAAAGGCTGGTTTCCCCATTGATTTTAAAGCTGTCGTGCTCCCTTAGCTGGTACTCATTCCGGCATTCTCCTTTTACCAATTCTTCTGGCCGGTACCGCCGTAAAAACTCGATAGCGGTCATTTTCTTGGCAGCCTCGATCTGCTCCTTCGTCACTCCCGGCATAGCTGCCCCTTTCTAATCAGAGGACTGCTTCCCGCAGCAGCTTTGCCTGATCGGTTTTCTCCCAGGGCAGATCCGGTTTTCCAAAGTGCCCATATACGGCGGTCTGGGCATACCGGGGCGTCAATAGGTCAAGCTGGGCGATAATCTCCCCTGGTGTCAGGCCGAATACCAGCTTTGCTGTTTCCGCCAGCCGGTGATCGTCCTGAAGCAGTCCGGTGCCAAAGGTATCCACCTGCACCATGACAGGCTCGGCTCTGCCGATAGCATAAGCGAGCGTTACCTGGCACCGGCTGGCAAGGCCCGCCGCCACAAGGTTCTTGGCGATGTACCGGGCCATGTATGCGCCGGAGCGGTCTACCTTAGTTGGGTCTTTCCCGGAAAAAGCTCCGCCCCCATGAGGAACCATGCTTCCGTAGGTATCCACCATAAGCTTTCGCCCGGTCAGGCCGGTATCTGCTTCCGGGCCTCCCAGCACGAACCGTCCCGATGGATTGATCAGAATTTTGGTATCCTCATCGGGAGGCAGCGGCTGGAGGGCGGGGAACAGCACCTTGTCCGTTAATTCCCAGCAGAGCTCGTCATGTTCTAATACCGGGCTGTGCTGGGCGGAGACCACGACAGTGTCCAAGCGCAGGGGCTTCCCGTCCTCTCCATATTCCACAGTCACCTGGGCCTTTCCGTCCGGCCTCAAGCCGTGGATCAGTCCGTACCTTCGGGCCAGGGCGAGGGATATGGTCAGGCGGTGGGCCAGGATAACAGGCAGAGGAAGCATTTCCGGTGTTTCGTTACACGCATAGCCGACCATCACGCCCTGATCCCCGGCTCCAAGCTGCGGTACGGAATCTTCCTGTCCGCCATTTCTTCTCTGCTCCAGAGAGCAGTCTACACCGGCCGCGATATCCGGGCTTTGCTTGTGAATCAGGCATTGGATGGAAAATTGGGACGGATCGTATCCCACTGCGGATAACACCCGCCTTACAATCTTGGGGATCTCCGGCTCATACAAGCTGGTGATTTCCCCAGCCACAATGATTCGGCCTTTGGCAGCCATGACCTCGCAGGCGACTCTGGCCAGGGCGTCATGGGAAAGGCAGGCGTCCAGTACGCTGTCGGCTATCAAATCGCACAGCTTGTCTGGATGCCCTTCTGTTACGGATTCTGCTGTGTAAAATCGTTTCATGGCATTCTCCCTTCCTCTTTCTAGGTTTAAAAATATACGGACCAGCGGATTTTCTTTTCCGGCGGGGATATATAATAATCCCGCCGCCTTTGGCCGGTCCAGCTTGGTCCTCCGGCTGCGCCTTCACATAGGAAATTGCTCGCGCGCAGGCTTGCCCCATTTTCTGACGCCAGGCTGTAGGTTACAACTCTTTGATATCCCATGTTTTTTGCGATTCGCAGGCAGGCTCCGTACAGCTTGCTGCAGACATTGGGCGTGCCGTCTGTGCAGTTGCGGTAAATCTCCAGTGTTTTTCCATCATCCAGCCTTCTGGCTACCGGCCTTCCACAAATAGCTGCACCGCATAGCCTTTCCCCGTCCCAGCAGGATATGGAGAATTTTCCTCCGATTGGCGGAATATTATGCCGGTGATTCTTCTCAACAAAGGACTGTGCTTCCTTTAGGGTAATAGGACGTATTGTGAGCAGTGGTGCGTTCTCCTTTCTATCGTTCCGGGGCGGATTTATCCTTCGGCCTTTCGGGAGGGTGTTTTAATTCCTCCTGGATTCGCTGGTATGTCTGCTCGGAGCATTTCTGCGCGAACAGGCCCATGGGACTGTTACCGATAAGCTCCGGGTATCGGAACTTTTCCTGGTATTTAATCATCAGCGGGTCGGAAAGGCTGACAAATCTGTCTCCCTCAACACCGCAGATAAAGAAATTCCCCGCGATCATGTCATAATCCTCCAGCGCCCGGTTCAGGGGCAGTCTTAAAAGCTTTCCCTCGTCATTACAGATTAGGGCCACCGGGTCCTCCCAGGGATAAAGCGCCTGGATTTGTCCGCCCACTATCGCCTGCATCTCTTTCAGGTCTCCCTGGATTTCAGCAGGCTGGGCTTCTTTGCCCGGCTCGACAAATAATATTTTCATCCGCTCACCTCATGGACAGGGAAAAGGGTTTCAGGCTTTGCCTGACTGCCTCGTAGCTTTCAAAACGCACCTGACAGCCCAGCAGGTAGGATACGGCTTCCTCCCATTCCTTTAAGGGGTACTGCTCTTTCGTCTCCATACGGTACAGGTCCCCCAAAGCTTCCCACTTCAGTGCGGGCTGCAGCCGCAGGTTGGAGATAAAGGTCCGGTGCTGTTCCGCTAAATCTTCCAATAATCCGGTTTTCAAGCGATCCCTCCTGTGCAATAAAATATGGGCGGGGCGCTCTGCGGTGCTCCGCCCGGTTACATTGTTCTTGTTCTTATGACCAGTAATCCTTTAAATACCGTATGGCCCTGTCGATCCGTTTCTTATCTCTTTTTGTCAGCCGCCTGTTCCAGGCTCGTGCTTTCATCCACAGCAGCACCTTTTGCTGTTCCGTTCTGCTGATCTCCTGCGATAGTACAAACGGTTTTCCCGCCAGTGTGTCGGCTTCCTCCTGTCTCACCTGCCGGTATGCCTCCTTCATTTCTTCAGGCTCAACCCGGTCCCGGTGCAGCCGCAGAGCTGATAAGGCCTTCAGCAGCATATTGGCAAACGGCTGGCCCGCCATTCCCATAAGGTTGTACTGATCCTTCGCCGCGTTAACGACGCACTCCGCTTTCTGGCTTGCTGTCATAAAAATTCCCCTTTTCCTTTGATTTGTCCTTTTGGACAGCCAAAGTATACCGGGAAGCGTTCCGCAAGGAGATAACATTTTTTTTATCATCTTGTTTCCATACCGAAAACTTCCGGCGGGGCTATTTCCTCCTGCGGTTTCGAATGTGCAGGAACACAAGGCCGCCTAAAATGACGGCGCATAAAACAACTAATATAATGGCTTTGGTATCCATTTTTCTTTTCCTTTCCTCTCTGGTTTTATCGTTTCTTTCTTCTCCGCAGGGCAAGCAGAACCCCCAGCCCGACCAGGGATAAAACAGCCGCGCCTCCGATGGTCCAGGGAAGCCAGGGCAGATCCCCGGTCTTTGGGAGTTCTTTCGGGATCAATCGGTTGTGCATCGCCACAGTAATGGTTTCTCCCGCCTTGATTTCTACTGTCTGGCCGCTGGGGAGTTCGTATGCCGCGGCGTCCTTTCCCGGCAGTTCGGACACCGTGTATTTCCCCACCCGGAGGGTGACGCTGATTTCTCCTTTCTCATCGGTTTGAAATTCCTGCTCATACCCGCCGCCTGCATAGGCGATCCCTGTGACTAAGAACTTCCGGTCCTCAATTTTATCATCG
>ENA-OQJK01000249-OQJK01000249.1-human-gut-metagenome-genome-assembly--contig:-NODE-249-length-11454-cov-2.293723_pt1 | contig 11454 bp, 11 predicted proteins | sample MGYA00242605_ERZ504771 | MGnify/ENA primary metagenome ERZ504771 (study PRJEB26092, sample SAMD00036353) | human gut metagenome | host: Homo sapiens | study: EMG produced TPA metagenomics assembly of... | reverse complement strand
CCTCGGCGCTTTCGCCTACAGGAGACGAAGCGGAAAAAGAACTGAGGCTTCTCCTTAATTGCTTTTACATGATAAGCGAGAAAAAGGCCGACCTCCGGGTCATCAAGGCCGTATTTGAGCTGCGCACCATGAGTGAGTGCGGATTTCTGCCGCAGCTGGTCTACTGCCGCGACTGCGGCACCTACGACGGCCCGGCCTTTTATCTAGACCCGGCGGAGGGCTGTCTGCTCTGCGAATCCTGCGCCCAAAAGGCGGGGAAGAAGTGCAATCTGGACGCCGGGGCGCTGTTTGCGCTGCGGCATATCTGTCTGGTAGAAGATAAAAAGATATTCAGCTTCCGTATTTCCGTCGGCAGTCTGGCGAAGCTCTCTACAGCAGCAGAGCAATATGCGCTGACCCATCTGGACAAGCCGTTGAAGAGTTACGACTTTTTTGAGATCCGTCCTGCCATAACCATTTGAAATCGATTTGATATAAGGAATTACTATGGAAACAAGTTATTTGAAAACGCTGGAACTGGACAAGATCATTGCCCGGGCGGCGGAGGGCTGCGTGTGCAAAGAGTCCCGCGAAAAGCTCCTTGCCATCAAGCCTCAGTGCGACCCCGATGAAGTGCGGTATGCGCTGGAACAGACCGATGCCATCAATTCACTGCTCATCAAGAACGGCTCGCCCCGCTTCGGTGGAGTAGAGGGCGTCAGTCAGCTGGCCGCCCGCGCCGTCAAGGGCGGTGTCCTTTCAATGGGTGAACTGCTGATGGTGGCCGGTGCGCTTCGTAACTTTCAGAACCTCGTCAGCTGGTACGGCTCTTCGGAACACGATGCACTTCCGACGGACGACTTGTTCTATGCGCTGGCTCCTCAGCCGGGCCTTGAGCAGCAGATCTCGAGTGCCATCCTTGCACCGGATGCAATGGCAGATACGGCATCGCACACCCTGAACGACCTGCGCAAGAAGATCCGTGCGACGGAAAACAGCATCCGCGACCGTCTGGAAAGCATGGTCCGGAATATGGACACCTCCAAGTACTTACAGGAGAGCGTCGTCTCCATCCGAAATGGCCGGTATGTCGTTCCTGTCAAAAGCGAGTATCGCGGTGAGGTGAGCGGTATCATCCATGACGTCTCGTCTACCGGTGCGACGGTCTTCGTCGAGCCTCAGGCTGTCGTGGAGGCAAACGCACGCATCCTTCAGTACCGCGCACAGGAAGCCCAGGAGATCGAGCGTATCCTGGTAGCATTTACCGGTCAGGTCGCAGCCATTGAGCTGCAGTTCCAGTACAGCTATAAGGCCATGCTGGAAATCGACGTCCTGCTTGCAAAAGCCCGCCTTGCACTGGATATGAAGGCGTTCAAACCCACTGTCCGGACGGATACGTCGTTCTCGCTCATCCGGGCGCGTCATCCGCTCATTGACGCAAAGAAGTGCGTTCCTGTCGATATTTCGCTGGGCAGGGAATATGATTCGCTCATCATCACCGGCCCCAACACCGGCGGTAAGACCGTCACTCTGAAAACGGCCGGCCTGCTTTGCGCGATGGCACAGTGCGGCTTCCTCATCCCGGCGGATGAGCGCAGTGAGATCTGTGTCTTCGACGAATTCCTCGTGGACATCGGCGATGAGCAGAGCATCGAGCAGAGCCTGTCCACCTTCTCCGGTCATATGAAGAAGATCACCGGCATCCTTGAGCTTGCCATGCCCCACACGCTGGTGCTTCTGGACGAGCTTGGTGCCGGTACCGACCCGGCGGAGGGTGCGGCACTGGCTGTTGCCATCATCGAAGAGCTGCGCCGCCGCGGTGTGCTCCTGATGGCCACAACGCACTATGCAGAATTGAAGGTGTTCGCCCTCGAGACAAAGGGCGTCGTCAACGCCAGCTGCGAGTTCGATTTGGAGACGCTGCGCCCCACCTATAAGCTCAGCGTCGGCGTTCCGGGCAAGTCCAACGCTTTCCTTATCAGCGAAAAGCTCGGCATCCCGGAGCGGGTCATTGAGGCGGCACAGCAGCATCTGTCCGCAGAAGACAAGCGTCTGGACGCCGTTCTGGGCCAGCTGGATGATTTGAAGCTCCAGCTCAAAGCCAGTCAGGACGAGGTGGAAGGCCTGAAAAACGAGGCCGCCCACCAGCTGGATGCGGCCCGTCAGAAGCGCGATGAGCTTATCCGGCAGGGCGAGAATGAGCTGGAAGCTGCCCGCGCCAAGGCTCGCGCACTGGCGCAGGAGGTCGAGAGCAAGGCTTACGCTCTGACGGATGAGCTGCGCCAGCTCCAGAAAGACGAGCGGATGAGCACCCAGCAGAAGGCCCAGCGCGCCCGTGAGATCGCCAAGAAAGAGTCCGAAAAGCTCTTTATGGGGACCGAAGTGGTACACAACCCGGTCAAGGAGTTCGTTCCGCTGAAGGAAGTCAAGGTAGGGCAGGAGGTCTGCATTGCAGAGCTGAACCAGCTGGCTACCGTGCTCTCTCTGCCGGATAAAAAACGGCGATGTTCTCGTACGGGCCGGCATCATCAAAACCAAAGTGCCGCTCAAAGGCCTCAAGCAGCCGGAAAAGCTGGTCAAGGAGACGAAGCCTCAGACCAAGGCACAGCAGCGTTACTCCCGCCTGACCGGCGATGCCAACCGACCCAATGGCAGGGTAGAGCGCGTACAGCGCACCGCAAAGATGGAATGCAACCTGCTGGGTCTTACCGTAGACGAGGCGCTGCCGGAGGTGGATTCCTTCATCGACCGTGCGATTTTGAACGGCCAGACTGTGGTATACCTCATCCACGGCAATGGTACCGGCGCACTGCGCACGGCCATCCATAAGCATCTGCGGGGAAACCGAATGGTCAAGAGCTTCCGTCTGGGCTGTTACGGCGAGGGCGAGAGCGGCGTGACCGTCGTCGAGCTGAAGTAAGCCGATGGCAGGATGTTCAAATCCAAGACACGCACGCCGGAGAAGACAGGGCGGCCCGTCCGCTGCGACAGTCATCGGCCTTTTGGTGTGCGTCGTCTGCTTCAGTGCAGCATTTTTCCTTTGGAAAGCAGCGCTGTCCGGCTCCGGGCGAAATGAGAGCGGGGAAGAACCTTTCCGGCCTGTGGTGGGCGACCCGCCCTACCGGGTCTGCATTGATGCCGGCCACGGCGGGAGCGACCCGGGCGCAAGGGGAGTCGTCGAAGAAAAAGAGATGACGGCCCAGACCTCTGAGGCTCTGCTTGCGCTGCTGGAGGCCGACCCTAATTACATCCCGCTGCGTTCCCGCGAAAGCTATGATGCCACCGCAAAGCCCAGCGAGCGGGCAGGGGCCATCAATGCCCAGATCCCGCAGCTGCTGCTGTCCATCCACGGCAACTCCGCACCGGAGGGTTCTGCCGCTGCAGGCTTTGAGTGTTATCCGTCCGTCCCGGGCCGTACATGGCATCAGGAGAGCTATTACTTCGCGCAGCAGCTGGCGCAGGGAATGCAGGCCGCAGGCGCAAAGCTCCGCGGCCACGGCGGCATCCGGTACATTTATTATCAGGGTGAGGTAAAGCAGCTCGTAGAGAGCACCCATACCGAAGTAAGGGACGAGCGAAGCTTTACCTTGTTGGAAGATGTAAACTGTCCGGCGGTTCTGGCAGAACAGTGCTTTGTGACCAGCGAAGAGGACGTTGCACAGTTTGGCAGCGAAGAAGGCTGTAAGACAGTGGCGCGCGTTTACTATGAAGCGATCTGTGCATACTTTGGAACACAGCCGCTGGATACACCGCTGTAAAGTCTGATGCAATGGACGCTCGCATGAAAGCGGTCTTGTCCAGCTGTATTTTACGATGCCTGCCTGGCAGGCGATCCACGCGTCCCAAACGAAATGATATAAAAGAACAGCAGAGGCTCCCAAAACCTGCACCGATGACGGAACGCAGGAGAAGGGGGCCTCTGTTTTTGATTTTTATAATATTTCGTATAATGTAGGTTATACGAAGTATAGGGGAGCGAAAAAGCCCTCTTTTTCGGGTTTCAGGCCTTTCCGGCGGCTCCTGAGCCTTTTGGGCTGGCTGGGCCGGTTTTTCGCGTTTTTGTACAGTTGTGTTATTTGAATGCATTGCTTTGTATGTTTTTGTCAGCTTTTTTGTTTTACACTCGTCCAGCTGTTGTCTGTAAAAACTTTTCTGACAATAGCCATCACTTTTTGATTCCAGCCGCTCATATTTTTCAAGAGCGTTCGGTCTGCGCTCCATCACGATCATTGTGTATGTACTGGTATCTGATTCCGGTGTCAATAAATCAGTTCTTACACCAGAACTGCTCGTATTGCTTGTTTCCATCAATATATCCCAGCTGAAGCTTCTGATTTTTCTCGTAAAGTCTCAGAACCTCTGGAATGTCCTTACCGAATAACCTTTGAAAAATCGTGTGGGTTCATTCGGGTTCATTCGTATCGGCAAGGCTCGAAACATCCACCCGGAAACCCTCCTGTGCGGCACCCTCAAAGGCCTCCATCGGGCCGTCCGGTGCATCATTTTCAGGCTCATCCGATGAAGGATCGGCAAATTCCCCCTTGCTCTCCCCTGTCTCCTTTGGCGTTGTATCCAAGCTTGCCTTCTTGACTTCACCCAGCGGATTCTGCTCAATGGCCGCACGCACCTGAAATTCCTGCAGGTGTGTATAAATTTGTGTCGTGCCGACGCTGCTGTGGCCCAGAAGCTGTTTGAGGGTCAGAATATCCACGTTGCCAGTCTGATACATCAGCGTCGCGGCAGTATGGCGGAGCTTATGGGTTGAAAAACCACGCAGACCCGCTGCTTTCATAGCGCCGGTGACCAGCTGCTCTACCCTGCGGTTTGAGATGCGCTCCTTGCGCCGCCGGGTGATAAAGACAGCTCTCTCTTTGGGGTTCAGGCCCTCCATCGTGTTGCGCTTGTTCAGATAGATCTGCAATGCCTCCATGCAGGCATCATTCAGGTAGACCATCCGCTCTTTATGGCCTTTGCCGAACAGACGGATCTGCCGCTGTTCCATGTCGATGTCGCCGAGGTCCATGCCGACAAGCTCCGAAAGACGCATCCCGCAGTTCAGAAAGAGCACGACCATGCAGTAATCCCTCTCGGGAAAATCGCTCTGGGTCTGGGTGCTTTCCAGCAAGTCCATCGACTGTTCTGCCGTCAGGTACTTGGGAAGGACTTTATCCTGCTTGGGCGGCTTGATGGACGCTGTCGGGTTCTCTTTGAGCAAGTCTACCTGATTGACCAGATAATCATAAAAGCCGTGGAGACTTGCTAGCCGCCGGGCCGTCGAAGACTTTTTGTTGCCGCACTCGCTGTTCAGAAAGTACAGATACTCATAAACGTCTTCCTTGGTCACACTGCCCCAGAAAGCCGTATCGAGCCCTTTGGGGTCGATATCCTTTATCTCGGTATCGTCGGTCACAAGGCCGCGCCGGCGCTTCATAAAGCGGCTGAAATTGCGCAGGTCGCAGTAATAGCTGAAGGCCGTGTTGGGGCTTTTGCCTGCGATGACTTCCAGATAGCGCACATACGCGACGATGTCCGGCGAGGCATCATCAAAAGGCTTATGTTTTTCGGGATTTTTCTCGTCCAGATAAATCGACATGTTTTCCTCTTTTTATGGTCACAGACGGTCGGATTTCAGGGCATGGATGGCGTCCGAGATATAGGCGGCACCGACAAGCTTCATGCCGGGATAATCGGCGGCGTTCAGATGTGCAAGGCTGTGCTTGGGTACGACGGCACGCTCAAAGCCGATGCGCTCGGCCTCCCTCAGACGCTGCTCCAGATTCGGTACACTGCGCACCTCGCCGCCGAGGCCGACTTCACCGATGGCGATGAGCTTATCGCTCACGGGGCAGTCCAGAAGCGAAGACACCATGCTCAGACAGACGGCGAGGTCGCAGGCGGTATCCCGCAGGGTGATGCCGCTGACGATGTTGATATACACGTCCAGATTGCCGAAGAAATAGCCTGCACGCTTTTCCAGCACGGCGATGAGCAGGTTCATGCGGTTGTAGTCGTAGCCGCTGCAGGCTCGCCGGGGTGCCGGGAAATTCGTCTTGGTCGCAAGGGCCTGTATCTCGCTGAGAATGGGGCGGCTGCCTTCCATGGTACAGGCGACGCAGTTCCCGGAAACGCCCAGCGGACGGCCTTCCAGGAGCATCTGGGACGGATTTTCGATTTCCTCAAGGCCCTGCCCTGTCATATCAAACATACCAAGCTCGTTGGTGGAGCCATAGCGGTTCTTAGCCGCCCGCAGGATGCGGTATGGCAGCATTTTGTCTCCCTCAAAGTAAAGAACCGTATCCACGATATGCTCCATGACCTTCGGGCCTGCGATAGCGCCGTCCTTGTTGACATGGCCCACGATAAACATCGGGATCTCCTGCTTTTTGGCGACGGCCAGCAGGCGGGCCGCACTCTCTTTCACCTGACTGACCGTGCCGGACGAAGACGAGATGTCCATGCACCGCATGGTCTGGATGGAGTCGATGACGACCAGTTCCGGCTTTTCCTTCTCGATGAGGCCGCAGATCTCGTCTACGTCGTTTTCTGCCGCCAGATAGATATTATCCTGCGGGACTTTCAGGCGGGCCGCACGCAGCTTGACCTGACGGACGGACTCTTCGCCCGTGATATACAGCACCGTGTGCTGGTTGGAGATGGCACCGCAGAGCTGCAACAGCATCGTAGATTTGCCCACGCCCGGCTCACCGCTCAGCAGTACGACGCCGCCCAACACGATGCCGCCGCCCAATACGCGGTCAAAGCTCGGAAATAGACCCGTCCAGGATGCGGCTCTTTTCCTCGGTCGTGCTGATGTCGGCCAGACGCCTTGCCGTCAGCGAGGTGACGCCCTCCTGCCGGACAGGCGCAGCGGCTTTGCCGCCGGAAAGCCCGGCCTTGGGCGCTTCGGCGACCACATCCTCATTCATGGTGTTCCAACTGCCGCAGCTGGGGCAGCGGCCCATCCAGCGGGGGCTTGTCTCTCCACAGTTGGAGCAGACGTATACGGTTTTCAGCTTCGGTTCTTTCATTCTGGACTCTCCAATTTGTTGTATGAAGCTAACTATTGAAAAGTGACTTTGTCATTTTTGTATTATCATACCACATCCGGCCCGAGGCCGCAAGAAAGCCGGGCGCTTATCCGGCCTGCATCAGACGATTTGCAAGACATACAAGGCCGGTGGCCGCACCGCAGAGCGGGCAGAGACAGACCGCCAGTAAGGCGAATTGCCCCACCAGGAGCCGTGCTCCTGCCGGATGGTTTCCCCTATCCCCTCTGCCGAAAGAGAAGGCGTGGATGCGGCTGCTGACCTGCAGAGCCGAGGCACCGAACAAACGAGAGCGCACCCGCCGCCAGCGCGGTCGGCAGGCTGGCGGTGAGCAAAAAGAGAACGAGCTGTTTTGCCCCGAGGCTATTCAGAAGCTGCGCCGAGAGCAGGCCGGAGCCTGTCCCGTATAACATCGCAAACAGAAAGATGGGCAGCGGCCCCACTGCCGAGAGCCCCAGCAGGAGGAACACTGCCGCCGCCCCGAGGACGACAGCCAGCTCTGCCCCGAACAGTCCCACCGCCTGCGCGGCACTGGACGCCGCGAACACTCCGCGCCAGCAGTCCAGATAATAGGCAAGCGTCTCCATCTCTTCAGCGTCGCACAGCGCCTGCAAAACGCCCGCCATCAGCGTACCGAAGAGATAGGCCGCCGCCAGAAGGATGCAGTCCCGACTGGCCTGGAAGGGCTTCCGCCGGGGAGCTTTCTGAGTCGGCATTTCCGTCAGCCGCCCGGAAGCAGGCGTCATGGCTTCTTTTTCTGCCACAGACTCGCCTGCTGTATCTTCCGGCAGCGTCGGCACAAGCGCCGCTGCATTTGTTTTCGTTTCCTGATAGACCCACATCGTGCTTTTTCCCTCCTGCTTTTGTTGTGTATGGCCGCTGTAGCGTGGACTGAGCATTCAGCGCCGCTTTCGCTCCGCGCGCAGCATTCCGAGTACCCCGCCCAGAACCCCCATCAGCAGGACAAGCCCTGCCCGGACGAGCTGCATCGTTTCCCACTCGCTCTGGTACAGTGTACCCAGAATAAAAAGCAGCCCTGCAAAGAGAACTCCTTCCGCTGCGCCCCAGACGAGCCCTTTGCCCTTTTGCAGAATGGCCATCAGCAGCCCGCTGAGAAAGCTGCCGAGACAGACTGCCGCCGTGGCCAGCGGAGCAGCGGCCTCCTGCGTCAGGCCTTGTTTGACCATCAGCCAGCCGAACCCTGCCAGGCTCACGGCTGCTGCCGCACTGCCCACTCCGAAAACGACCAGCAGCCCTATCGCCGGGAACTTCTTGGTATCAGACATAAAAACGCGCCTCCCTGCACCTACTGTATGCAGGGAGACGCGTTCAAAGCACGGATCCGGAAAATTATTACTTCTTGGGGGCGTTGTCCATGTTCAGCTTCTCGACAGAGCTGATGGCGTTCTTGGTGAAGCGGATCTTCACACGGTCAGCGCCAGTCTCCAGCACGAAAGAGTCGTCCTTGATGGCGACCACACGGCCGATGACGCCGCCGATGGTGGTGACCTGATCGCCGATCTCCAGAGAAGAGCGCATTGCAGCGTCCTTCTTCTCCTGCTTCTTCTGGGGACGGTAGATCATGAAGTAGAGCATCACCAGCATCAGAGCCAGAGTAAAGAAAAGGCTGATGTAGCTTTCGGTCGTAGTCAGAAATTGCATGGGGCAAAATCTCCTCTCAAATTCATATGACCTTATTATACGCGCTTGTCCGGCATGGTTTCAAGGCTAAATCTCAAATTCGTGTGTCGAGCAGCTTGACATAGCGGTCATGGAAGGAGGTAAAGGTGCCTGCATCCAGCTCATCGCGGATGCGCTCCATCAGGTGATTGTAGAACCAGAGGTTGTGCATGACGGCCAGACGCATACCCAGCAGTTCCTCTGCCTTGAACAGGTGGCGGATATAGGCGCGGGAGTAGTTCCGACAGGCCGGGCAGCCGCAGACGGGGTCGATGGGGCGCTCGTCACGCTCGTACTTGGCGTTCTTGATGTTGATGATGCCGCCCCAGGTGTTCAGGTGGCCGTGGCGGGCGTTGCGGCTGGGCATGACGCAATCGAAGAGGTCCACGCCGCGGGAGACGGCCTCGATGATGTTGCCCGGCGTACCCACGCCCATCAGGTAACGGATCTTATCCTTGGGCATATAGGGCTCGACCGCGCTGATCATCTCGTACATCACCTCAGTGGGCTCACCCACAGCGAGGCCGCCGATGGCGTAGCCGTCCAGGTCCAGGTCAGCGATCTGCTTCATGTGCTCCACGCGCAGGTCGGCGAAGGTGCAGCCCTGATTGATGCCGAAGAGCAGTTGGTCGGGGTTGACGGAGATGCCTTCATGCTTCAGGCGGGCCATCTCATCCTTGCAGCGCTTGAGCCAGCGGGTGGTGCGCTCACAGCTGGCTTTGGAGTAATCGTGCTGGGCGGGGTTCTCGACGCACTCATCAAAGGCCATGGCGATGGTGGAACCGAGGTTTGCCTGGATCTGCATGCTTTCCTCAGGACCCATGAAGATGCGGTGGCCGTCGAGGTGAGAGGCAAAGGTCACGCCCTCCTCGGTGATCTTGCGCAGCTTTGCGAGGCTGAACACCTGGAATCCGCCGCTGTCGGTGAGGATGGGGCCGTTCCAGCGGGTGAACTTGTGCAGACCGCCCATCTCTGCCACCAGCTTGTCGCCGGGACGCAGATGCAGATGGTAGGTGTTGCAGAGCATGACCTGCGCACCAATGTCCTTCAGGTCATGGGCAGACAGGCCGCCCTTGATGGCGCCGGCAGTGGCAACATTCTGGAATGCGGGGGTCTGCACCGTGCCGTGTACGGTCTTGAACTCGCCCCGCCGGGCGTTGTGCTCCTGCTTGAGCAGCTTGTAGGTCGTCAAAGAAGGCATAATATTTTTCCTTTCTGCGCACGGAAAACAGCCGTGCATCCTGCCGCAGGGGGCGTATGCTCTCGCTGCGGATACAGAGTCGGGATATTACAGCGGCGAAGCGCTATAATAGTTACAAAATCAGCATCGCATCGCCAAAGCTGAAGAACCGATATTTCTGCTCGACGGCCACCTTATAGGCAGCCATCGTCTTTTCGTAGCCATACAGCGCCGACACCAGCATGATGAGGGTGCTTTCGGGCAGATGGAAGTTGGTGATAAGGCCGTCGATGCAGTTGAACTTGACACCGGGATAGAGGAAGATGTCGGTGTTGCCGCTGCAGGCTTTGATCTCGCCGTACTTGGCGGCGACAGCTTCCAGCGTGCGGCAGCTGGTGGTGCCTACGGCGATGACACGATGGCCTGCGGCCTTGGTATCATGGATGAGCTTTGCAGTCTCCTCGCTGACGGAGTACCACTCGCTGTGCATCTTGTGGTCGGCGATCTCGTCTTCCTGCACGGGGCGGAAGGTACCGAGGCCGACATGGAGCGTCACCTCGGTGATGTTGACGCCCTTGGCGCGGATGGTATCCATCAGCTCTGGCGTGAAGTGGAGGCCGGCCGTGGGAGCGGCAGCGCTGCCCAGCTCCTTGGCATAGACAGTCTGGTACTGGCTCTGGTCGTCCAGCTGCTTGGTGATATAGGGCGGCAGAGGCATCTTGCCGAACTCGTCCAGCTTCTCGTAGAGGGTCTCGGTGTCGTAGTAGAAGGTGACGAATTTATTGCCGTCTTCCAGCGTCTCGTCCACGATGGCCGTCAGGCTGCCGTCGCCAAAGCTGACCTTGGTACCGGGCTGCATCCGCTTGCCGGGCTTTGCAAGGCACTCCCACTGGTCGCCCTTCACCTGCCGCAGGAGCAGCAGCTCGCAGACAGCACCGGTGGGCTGCTTGATGCCCACGATGCGGGCGGGCAGGACCTTGGAGTTGTTGACCACCAGCAGGTCGCCCGGCTCGAGGTATTCGGGCAGGTCGTGGAAGATGCGGTGCTGGATGCTGTCGTCTTTCTGGCTCAGGACCATCAGGCGGGCCGCATCACGGGGGGACGCAGGCTCCTGTGCAATGAGTCTCTTTGGGTAAATCATACCAAAAATCTTTTTTTAACATAGTTAGCATTTGCCTTTCCGATGATTGACACGAATGCCGTATCAATGTTATCATAAAATCTGTATAGCGGTATCTATTATATTGCATAGACGTCTGCTTTGCAAGCGGAGTCTTATGCGAATTGGCTTTTTTGAAAGGAAAGGTGCTGGAAATGGATAAACAGTATAAAGTGGGCGTCGTCGGCGCCACCGGGATGGTAGGCCAGCGTTTTGTTACTCTGCTCGAAAATCATCCCTGGTTCCAGCTGACGACTCTGGCCGCTTCCGGCCGGAGCGCCGGCAAGACCTATGAGGAGGCTGTCGGTTCTCGCTGGGCCATGACCACCCCGATGCCGGAGAGCGTCAAGAAGCTGGTGGTGCTGGATGCATCCAAGGTGGCGGAGGTCGCCGTCTCAGGTGGACTTCAT
>ENA-OQJK01000247-OQJK01000247.1-human-gut-metagenome-genome-assembly--contig:-NODE-247-length-11479-cov-2.567653_pt1 | contig 11479 bp, 10 predicted proteins | sample MGYA00242605_ERZ504771 | MGnify/ENA primary metagenome ERZ504771 (study PRJEB26092, sample SAMD00036353) | human gut metagenome | host: Homo sapiens | study: EMG produced TPA metagenomics assembly of... | reverse complement strand
GCCAATAGGTATGCGGTGTACTTACCTCGATGTAATTCAGTCACCTCCTGCTCCGCCTTATCCGTTTGTCCGCCGTCAAAGTAAATCTGGGCGACTTTATATTTGGCCTCCGCTCCATATACATTACGGGTGTCTTTTGCCAAGATCTTCAGATCTTCCATAGCTCCATCCGTCTTGCCGGCATCCAAATAAGCTTTTGCACGGTAATAATGTGCCTCGTTAGACAATTCCGGCGCCAGTTTAGTATCGGCCAGCAAATCTGTTGCGGTAAAGATAATCTCTTCCTCATTTCCCAGCATATGCGCACTGCGTAACATTCCGGTTTTTGCAAGCTGGCGACGCTCCATAGAAGCAGCTTTATCTTTCAATTGCTTGTAAATATGCAAAGCTTTTTCATAATCCTTCGCCGTATAAGCCATTTCGGCACCCATCAACATGGCATCTTCAGAATATTTGTTGTTGGGATATTCCAATACTTTATCCAAATGCCGAGCTGCACTTTCATAGGCTTTCTGGTTATAGTCTATCAAACCGATATAATAGTTGGCATTCAGGCTGAAAGCACCTTCGGGGAAAGTCTGTAAATAACGGGTAAAGCTGTTGCGGGCTTCGGTGACCTCTCCTCGCATATATACCCTTTCGGCAGCCACATAAGTCAATGAATCACGCTCATTTACATCAAAGTTGGCACCGCCGGGGATAGTTGAAGCAAAGTTGGCATACTCATCCACCTTGTTCAAATCAATATAGATAGATTTCAAATCACGCTGCGCCAAACGAGCCTCCTCACTGCCCGGATAACTGGCTATGACCTGCTTATAAGCCTGAATGGCTTCAGGATACTTGTCATCCTGATAGTACAGCAAACCGATCTCGTTAGCTGCCCGCCGTGCGACATTGCTCTCCGGGAATTTCTTCACCAAAATATTGAAACGGACAATGGCATTGGCATTATCTTCCATCTGCACAAAAGCACGTCCCTGCTCGTAAAGGGCATCATCCATGTATTGTGATTCCGGATAATCCGAAATCAAGCGGTTCAACGTCTGCACTTTTCCATTATAATCACGTTGCAAACCACGTACAAACGCCTCCTGATACAAAGAGTAATCCCCCAGTGACGGATCAATCTCCACCGCACGGGCATAATCCTGACGAGCCTGTTCAAAACGGCGGTCATAGAAGTTACAGTCACCTATACGGTTATAGGCATCTGCCTGCATGGCACGTTCATTGGCACTTCCCCTGTCCACAAAACGGGTAAACCAAGTGCCCGCATTTCCATAATTTTTCTGTTTGAAATAAGTATATCCCAAGTTATAGAGAGCCAGACCGTATTCCTGTCCGTCCTTGCTGGTGGCAAATTCCAGATACAAGCGGTAATCGTTACCCGCCTGCGGAAAACGGTCCAAACGATAATTGGATTCCCCTCTCCAGAAATAAGTGTCCGCCTTTGTCGCCTGATTGTATTGCCCCACAGCAAGCGATTGGTTGAAGAACTCCAGAGCCTCCTGGAAACGAGCATTCGCAAACGCTTGTGTGCCCAGCCGGAACAAAATCTTCTGCTTGGCCTCCATAATACGTGTGCCCGGATGTTCAATCTTTGCTATAGATTTTAAAGCAGCTTCATAACTGCGGGTATTCATATACACTTCTATCAAATAATCATTGACACGCTCCGTATAAGGCGAGTTCGGGAACTCGTTCAGAAAACGCTCAAACACGGTAACCGACTCGGCAAATGGAGAATAAGAGGTTTCATGAATACACAAAGCATAATTATAAAGAGCCTGTTCCTTTACTTTCGGGTCAAAACTGAAATTGGCTGCCTGCTCGAATGCCATGCGTGCCCTGTTCCTCTCCTTCAAGTTCAAATAAGCCAGCCCCATGTGGAGATAAGCATTCTGTGACAAGGCATCATGTACCGAAGCTATTTCCCCCAAAGTAGCGGCAGCCTTGGAATAAACACCAGTATAATAATAACTCATACCGAGTTCATACAAAGGCTTACGCTGCGGGTGGGAGACACTTTCACGGTATCTTTCCAAAGGAGGTATCGCCGCTTGGTAATCATTCAATCCGAAACAAGCCTCTCCCCAAATCCGTTCCATCTGAGGAACATCCTTTTTAGCTGGATATTGCTCCAGATACGCTTTTGCCACAGTACGGGCCTGCTGATAATTTCCTTTCACCAAATAAAATCTCTCCTATATAATAAGGAACCAATGCTGCATATACGGCATCATTCTGCAAAGACTGGAAACCTTTTCAGCGCCTTGTCATAGCGTTTCTCCACATAATCAATATAAGCCAGATTATAGACAGCGTCATCCTGATACAATGGGCTTACCTCTTTCAGCAAGGTAAACCATACAGCCGCTTCACGCAAATTATCTTCTTTCAGATAAGAGGTGGCCAGACGCATGGCACAATCATCTCTTTCCTTATCAGGCAAAGCCTCCAGATCACACGACCGGAACAGGGCAATGGCCTCCTTGTATTTTCCCTCCATAAAATAAGCAGAGGCAATCAGTGACAGCACCCTGTTTTTATGACGGGAGTCAGGATATTTGTCCAGATAAGCCTGTAACAGTTCCATGCTGTCCCCGCCTTTCAACTCATATTCCCGGCATACCCGGTTATATTCCTTGTCACCTGCCACATCCTTGGGAGTTATCTGCTGCGCCATTCCCTGCAAGGAACAGCCTCCCATCAATGCGGCCATCAATAAGGTTTTTCTTTTCATATCTTATCATTAAAGTTTATGTTCTTTCAAAAAACGCCGGACTCCTTCACGCACAGAATCCAGCCCGAATTCTTCGGGATTCACTTCATCCAACGGAAGCCAGAAAGATTCCGCCACATCATCCATCGCCTTTATCCGACTGGTATCTTTCACTTTACAAAGAAAGAACTGATCCAATGTATGTACCAGAAATCCTGAATAAAGATAAGTGTTGGGCAATGAGAACTGATAAACAGCCTCCTCCACCTGCAAGCCGGTTTCCTCCAGCACCTCGCGTGCCACACCTTCCTCGCCGGTTTCATACATATCAATAAACCCACCGGACAGGTCCAATGTTCCCTTTGCCGGTTCTTTTCCTCTGCGGCACACCAACAACTCATTCTTATCATTCAAGATAAAAGCTACAGTAGCGGCACTGGAATTGAAATAATACACAAAGCCACAATCGGCGCAACGCTTTGATTTCTCATTGTTCACTTCAAAGTGCGGCGAACCACACTTCGGACAATATTTGAATAGTTCCAACGGATGCATAATTACTCCTTTCTAAGTATAGACACCGCAAAGATAGCGCAAATGACAGATAATTCATTAATTAAATCTAAAAGAAGAAAGAGAAAACACAATTCTTAGTACATTTGTTAGCAAAACAAAACGTAAATTCTTACATGGAAATTGCCATTATTATCGCACTTATCTTATTAAACGGGGTATTCGCTATGTCCGAAATCGCCCTGATCTCAGCGCGTAAAAGTAGTTTGTCCAATGATATCCGTCATGGAAGCTCTACAGCGCGTATCGCTTTAAAGCTTGCCAATGACCCGGACAAGTTTTTATCCACCATCCAAATCGGAATCACCCTGATTGGTATATTGACCGGTATTTACTCCGGCGACGTGCTGGCCACCGATTTTGGGAACATACTGACTGACGCCGGCGTACCCGCCACATATGCCTATTTATTGGCTCAAACCCTGATTGTCATTCTGGTCACTTACCTCACTATTATCTTTGGCGAGCTGGTGCCCAAACGCATTGGCATGAGTGCCTCCACCCGTGCTGCCAAGCTATTGGCACGTCCCATGTACTGGCTGTCCGTCATAGCCTCTCCTTTTGTATGGATACTTGCCAAAAGCACTTCACTTATCTTCAACCTGCTGCATATCAACACAGCTGAAGAAAAAGTGACTGAAGAGGAAATCAAATCCATGATAGACGAAGGGACTGAGAACGGCGAAGTGCAAGAAGTGGAACAGGATATTGTGGACCGCGTCTTCTCCCTGGGCGACCGTAGCATCAACACCATCATGACCTATCGCAGCGACATCGTATCCATTGACATAGACATGAACAACAAGCAACTGTATGACATCGTATGCCAACACCTGTACCAAGTTTACCCTGTAACTCAAGGAAACACCCTGGACAACATCATCGGAGTAGTTTACCTGAAAGACCTCTTCGGGAAGCTGAACAGTTGCGAATTCAATCTGCGTGATGTGATCCGTCCGGCACAATACTTCCACGAAAACATGGATGTATATAAAGTATTGGAACAAATACGCCAGCACAACATCAAATACGGATTAATCTGTGATGAATTCGGCAGTCTGCAAGGCATCATCACCATGAAGGACATTCTGGAAGCCCTGGTAGGCACCTTGCCCAGTGACTCGGAAGATCCCGATATCGTTCCCCGCAAGGACGGAAGCTGGCTGATAGACGGGCAATGCTCTTTCTATGACTTTCTGAGTCATTTCGAAATGGAGGATTTATACCCCGATTATAATTACAACACTTTGAGCGGCCTCATCTTGCAACAACTAGGTCACATTCCCAAGACCGGTGAAGCCATGGAATGGAATGACTTCACACTGGAAATAGTCGACATGGACGGAGCCCGGATAGATAAAGTATTAGTAACACTAACCCATAAAAACGAAGAGGACAATTAACATGCTGCAAAGAGATTACATTATGCGGTTGCTTCAACAGTTTTTCGAAGCATTGGAAAAGTTGGTAGAAGAAAGAGATAAAAAGGACGGTCCCGAGCTGCAATTGCAACTTCAAAGCATTTATCGTGCCTACTTCAATCATCCTTCCACCTTCTATTATGATCAGGATGCGGAATATATACTGAACGAAATGGGACAAAACTATGGTGGCGAGGAATTGCTCACGCGCATCGACATGTTATCCGAACTGCTCTATCAGGATGCTTTGTTGAAAGAGTCCGAAGAACAAAAATATTTGTTAAGAAAATCGCTATTCCTGTTGAACTATTTAGATACACATAGCGATACCTTCTCATTTGAAAGAAGAGGGAAAATCGGCGAAATAGAGAAGAAAATAGGTGATTAGCTCCTCTTCTTGCACTTTTTTTCAAAGAAATCCTGTTTTTTCTTGCAAAATAGTAGATAAATTAAAAAGTATTCCTATATTTGCTTACAGATTGATAACATTAAAATCGGTATATTATGGAGAAAATTGATAGTCTCGACAGACAAATTCTAGAAATTATATCCCAAAATGCCCGCATCCCGTTTAAAGATGTCGCAGCAGAATGTGGAGTTTCACGCGCAGCCATTCATCAGCGTGTGCAAAGATTAATTGATTTGGGAGTTATTATCGGTTCAGGATATCATGTGAACCCTAAGAGTTTAGGGTATAGAACCTGTACATACGTAGGAATCAAGCTGGAAAAAGGTTCCATGTACAAAAACGTAGTGGCAGAACTGAAGAAGATTCCCGAAATTGTGGAATGCCATTTCACTACAGGTCCATATACTATGCTGACCAAACTTTACTCTCGTGACAACGAACATTTGATGGACTTGCTGAACTCAAAGATTCAGGAAATTCCCGGTGTTACGGCTACCGAGACCTTGATCTCTCTGGAACAGAGCATCAAAAAAGAAATACCCATTCAAAGCTAAGAAAGAATGGAATGGCTGAATGAATACCATTTAGGCGGTATCGCCATCGGCATTTGTACCTTTTTAATAATCGGTCTTTTCCACCCCATCGTGGTCAAGGCCGAATATTATTGGGGTACACGATGCTGGTGGATATTTTTGGTACTGGGCATAGCAGGCATTATAGGGACTGTACTTATCAGTGACATCTTGATTTCCTCTTTATTGGGTGTCTTCTCTTTTCTCTTCTTTTCTGGACTATCAAGGAGATCTTCGAGCAACGCGAACGTGTGCTGAAGGTTGGTTTCCGATGAATCCGAAACGGAAACACGAATATGAATAGAAACTATTCTTTCCGGCCAAACCCTTTGCAATTCAATTAAAGGGCTTTTATTTCTTCTTCAGAAAGCCCTGTAGCCTGTACTATGACATCAGATGACACTCTCAAGTTTCGCGCATTCCTCATGCGCTCTTCGTAAACGTTTCCGCGATTCTAATATCATACGCATCCCGTGCCTGCAACATATAAAACAAAAATTATTTCACAACTTTATCCCCTGCTCCGTACTCTGCAAACTCTTCTTATTCCTATATTTGAAATTCTTTCCTTGCATATAATTGAACTAAGGCTGAATGGAGGAACCGTGTCTAAAATATACATAAACGGCAGAGAACTTCATGACCGCACAGAATTATCAAGTCTGCAAGCCACGGACATAGAAAATGTTGAAATCCTGCCGGAAGCTGATTTACAATATAATGCCACGACTAAAGGAGGAATCATATATATCTTTGAAAAAAAATGCAGATGGCGGAGGCAATGGTTCACCCTCTTTGCTAGGAGAAATGAGAAAAAGAAATAGTCATTGGGAACGCTTGGGTCTTCCATTAAGCCTTCGGCTTGGGAAATGGAATTTTTACAACAATCTAGTTCTTTCTAATGCAGGAGATCCTTATATCACGGAAAATATAACCCATAACAGCCACCAGAATACCCATATTGTAAACCAGAATATAGACCGTAAAAATATAAGAAGAATCAATGAAACATTCAGTATGTTATATGATATAACTACCCTGCAAAGCATCGGACTTAACTGTATGGTAAAACAAGCTGGAAGCACACTAAAATCTTCTTCTTTTTCCGAAATACAAGAAACAGAAAAGGAATATACCTCTTCCTACCATAGTAAAGGGAAAGGGGATGACAAAATATATCAGGCTAGTTTGAACTATAATTGGAAATCAAAAAACGGAAAGCATACTTTGCGAACAGTTCTTGATTATTTGAGAAGTGACGAAACGAAAGAACTGAATCACCATTATCTTTATCAGTATCCGGAGAAAAACGAAGAGGATAATAAATGTAGCAACACCGGAACTGTTTCTGATTTATGGAAAGCAGAGATAAATTATATCTTCTTGCTCAACAAACATTCCAGGTTGAAATGGGGTGGCGACTATTATAATAACCACACCGGCAACCAAATGTATTACGCATATCAGAGTGAAGAAGGATGGCAGAAAGAAGATAAAAGCGGGCTATTTACCTATAAAGGTATAGGTTATGCAGGCTATGCAGAATATGTATGGCAATGGAAGAAATTTACATTAAATGGCGGTATACGGGTACAAGAAGATGAAGTGAAATGTATTTCCAATAACATAGCAGGTGACAAACGCACATATCGCAATCTGTTCCCCTCCATCAAGGTGGGTTACCTTTTCTCTGAAAAGAACCAAGCCTCTTTATCCTATTCAAAAAGAATGGGAAATATCCCTTATAAGAGCATGAATCCGGCTATTGTCTATATCTCTGAATATTCTTATGCTAAAGGGAATCCGGATTTAGTACCTACTACCGAACATCGTATCAGGCTATTGTTGAGTCTGTCAAATACTTGGAGTATAAGCTACGCTTACGCAAAGTGCAAAGATGATTTATTTCCCCTGATCTATCAAGATAAAGACAATCCGATCATCACCTATACTATGCCGACCAATATAGGGAAGTCTTATCGACATGCTTTTTCAATAGGTTTCACTAAGGCCTTGTTCAGCTGGTGGACTACCAATGCCTCCCTTGATGGCGACTACACTAAAGAAGTGTCGCCCAAACAGACCTACCATATAGTCCATTGCTTATTCTTTTGTGACAACAGTCTTCGTTTCACAAATACTTTCGGTGGAAGTTTTAACTTTATGGCAGAAAGAAGAGCACGTAGAAGCGAAACAATATATCACAGTGTATACAATATGAATGCCGGCCTTTACAAATATTTCCTGGATCAAAAGTTCTGCATAAATTTATCAGTTTACGCTATTTTGAATAAAAGAAGAAACCTGACCACAATTACCAATAACAATCTAAGCAGAATAGAAGAAAATAATAAAACCCCTTATCAAGGAGCGTGCTTAAACCTTATATATAAGTTTGACTTTGGCAAGAAAGTAAAGGTAAAACGTGCGGAAAGCATACAGACAACAAGTGATAGTTATTTGCGCAAATAATTATCGAAAAGTCTTTAATTTTAATATGTTGTAAGCGTCTCCGCGATTCTACCTAGTCTGTCTTTTTTCGTTCTTGTATCTTTGCAGCGTATAAAAACGAAGTATTATGGATTTAGAAGAAAGTAGATTTAGAGCCACTTGGAAACGTTTTCTGGAAGTATTGAAAGTAGACCACAATTGTTCTTTAGCCGATGTTTGCCGCAAGCAACATACCACTTTGGGGGATATGAGCTCCTGGATGTCCCGACGGGGCTATAGCTTTAAACAAGCTAGGAAAGATGTGGTTCGTGATTATTATAATGGTGTTGCCCACTCCCGAACGACAACCTCCTCTCCTTCGTTCACTCAAATAGTACCCATCATGTTGTCGGAAGAAGAGTTCAGCCTTTCCGGGATCACAATCACCTTCAATAGAACCGCAGAATGCAACCGAACACACCCCTTGAAAAATACAGGGAACTACTTCCTGATAAATGGGAAAAGGAAAATAGCTAAACAAGGCTAATTAAACTTTTTATTTTACCACACTTATAGAATCGCGGAAACGCTTACTCATATGCAGCTCGCAACATCCTCTATTTTCAGAGCATAACCGTCCTTCCCTACGGTAACTAATTCAATGCGAGTATCCACTGATAAGACCTTCCCCATTTTTGCAATCAAATTATAAAGGCTATGATTTTCCATTATCGCTCCTTCCCCATAATTTACTTATTTCATCATGAGATACCATTCTATTATCAGACCGGAGCCTGATGAAAAATCTCTTGCCCACCGGTCTGTTCAAATAACTCCTGTTTCCATCTCTGTAACCGAGAACATACTCGCCGGCATAGAAAATGTAATACCGGAATTATTTCCGTCAAACCCTTCATCAGCACATTACCTACTGATTACAAGCAAGTTATTATGAATGATCCTTCTACGATTTCTTCATAATAACTTCATATTCTTTCAGCCCCGTTCCATCTCCAAAAACGCATCCCGAGGTGATGACTGTCCGGCAAAATACTCACATTTCATCAAATGACAACAACCGGACGAATAAGGTGTATCATCCGGTCGAAGTCGTTGTATCTTCCCTTCAAGTAAATTGTTTCACTTAAGTGATGATATTGTATCACCTAAGTGATGAACTTTCATTACTAGAGTGCTCAAACTTCATCACTTAAGTGAAACAACTGAATCAAAAAGGAAGATATCGTGTAATCAACCGGACGAAACAGCTTGTTATTCAGGATGTTTACGCTTAGTCACTTTTCTCTAAAACCCCACGAAAAACACTTGCAAAACGCTATTTTACACAGTATCTTTGTTCTAACGGAAACCTAAAACAACAAATAATGGATAAAAAGTTATTAAACAAAGTAATGAAGAAGCTTGCTTCCTCGAATGTAGTGACAAGTCCGACAGTGAAGAGTTCATCTCCCTCATTATCAATGCAGAAGAAACCGGAAATGGAGCAAATACAGCAAAAACTGGAACAATATTTGCTGAGCCGCTACCACTTCCGCTTCAACGTACTGACGGAACAAACGGAATGTTGCAAAAAAAGACGCTGACACACCTATATATAAGGTAATAAGCCAGCGCACCCTGAACAGCCTGTGTCTGGAAGCCCGTGCACGTCACATCAACTGCTGGGACAAGGATGTAAGCCGGTTCGTAAACTCGGAACAGATGCCCGACTATCACCCGTTGCTTTCCTATATGGATGCTCTTCCCGAATGGGACGGCATGGACCGCGTGACGCCACTGGCACAACGCATCTCTACGAAAGATTTCTGGGTAAACAGTTTCCACCGCTGGATGCTGGGTGTCACCGCCCAGTGGAGCGGACACATGGCGCGGTGTGCCAACGCCGTAGCTCCCATGCTGGTGAGCAGCGAACAAGGAAGATGCAAATCCACTTTCTGCGAATTGCTGATGCCCGATTCGTTGAAAGACTACTATACGGACAGCTTCGAACTGACCGGACAGGCAGGATGTGAGCAGAAGCTGGCTTTCTTCGGACTGATTAATCTGGATGAGTACGACCGTCTTTCACCACAGAAACTGCCATTACTGAAAAATCTGATGCAGATGAAAAAACTGGATTTCCGCAAGTCGCACCGCTCGTCCTACAGCCATCTGCCCCGGATGGCCTCGTTCATCGGCACCAGCAACCGGAAAGCGCTGCTCACCGACCCCAGCGGAAGCCGCCGTTATTTCTTTGCCGAGGTAAAAGAAAAGATAGACTGCTCGCCACTGGAGCACAAACAGCTTTTCGCCCAACTGAAAGCAGAACTGGACGAGGGAAAGCGTTACTGGTTCTCGGCGGCGGAGGAATCCGAACTGAAACTGCGCAACCAGGCCTATTATGCCTTGCCCACCGAAGCGGAAATGATTCTCCATTGTTTCAGACTGCCGGAGAAAGGAGAAGACTTCAAACTTTACTCGGCAGTATGCTTGTTCAATATCCTACTGAAACGATATCCAGCAGCCATGCGCGGCATCACGATAAACAAAATGGGAAGAATCATGAATTCCCTGGGAGCGGAACGGATGCATACCACAACAGGAAATATGTATAAACTGGTAGCACTGGCCGGGTAAAAACATCCCTGAAGCTATTATGAAGGAATTTATAATAATTCCTTCATAATAGTCTTCTGTATATCAAAACATTACCCTTCCATGAGGGATTTGAACAATTTTATCGCTTATTCTAATTCCGATGTACCACCATCTTCTTATTCCGGCCGGTAAACCTGCAAAGGCAATTCACCTTTCAAAGCTCCCAACGCATTATAAGCCAGCGAACCCATCTCGTCTTCACCGGGCATCAACACAACCGGCCCCAGATAATCAATCTGTTCCTTGAGAATCCCTACACAGTAATCACTATGAGCAATGCCTCCCGTCAGAATAATGGCATCCACCTGCCCACGGAGAGTGACATACATGGCCCCTACCTGTTTGGCCACCGTATAGAGCATCGCATCCAATACCCCTTTATAAGGCTCCTCGCCTTCGGAAGCTTTCCGGGCGATAGTCACCACATCATTCATACCCAGATGAGCCGTCAGCCCCCCTTTGCCATTCAGCATCTTTTTAACCTGTTTCAAAGTGTATTTGCCGCTGAAACACAGCTCTGCAAACTGGTCGGCAGGAATCGTTCCGGCACGCTCGGGCGAAAACGGGCCTTCACCGTTCAAGGCATTGTTGACATCAATCACCCGGCCTTTGCAGTGGGCGCCCACCGATATGCCACCTCCCAGATGCACCACAATCAGATTCAAATCTTCATAATGTTTCCCGATGGAAG
>ENA-OQJK01000246-OQJK01000246.1-human-gut-metagenome-genome-assembly--contig:-NODE-246-length-11482-cov-2.433554_pt1 | contig 11482 bp, 9 predicted proteins | sample MGYA00242605_ERZ504771 | MGnify/ENA primary metagenome ERZ504771 (study PRJEB26092, sample SAMD00036353) | human gut metagenome | host: Homo sapiens | study: EMG produced TPA metagenomics assembly of... | reverse complement strand
GCCGCCTGTAGTCCAGATAACACAGAATTATCACCGGTGCAGGCAAACGTCTGCCAGCTGAGCTCCACATCCATCGGACAACGCTCCCTTCTTTAAGGTATAGTGTCACCTCTATGGTACTGCGCTATCCCCGGGAAATCTGTCCTGTTATGAGGCTCAGCGGTTGGGCTGCTGCTTGAAGCCGAAATTGTTGAGCATGAACTCGTTATCGCGCCAGTCGGCTTTGACCTTCACCCAGCACTGTAAGTTGACGCGGCAGCCGAGGAACTCTTCGCAGTCGGTGCGGGCTGCGCTGGCGATCTTCTTCAGCATCGCGCCGCCCTTGCCGATGACCATGCCCTTGTGGCTCTCCCGCTCACAGTAGATGTTCACGTCGATGTCCACGAGGTCGGTGCCGGGGCGCTCCTTGAAGCGCTCGACCACGACCGCAATGCCGTGCGGGATCTCGTCCCGCATATAGAGCAGAGCCTTTTCACGGATAACTTCTGCTACAAGCTCCTTCTCAGGCATATCGGTGTAGGCATCGTCGTCAAAATAATGCGGGCCTTCCACGGCATAGCGGCTCAGGGCGTCGAACAGTTCCTCGCAGTGGTCATTATCGCGGACACTGACGGTATAGACATCATCAAAGACGCCCAGGGCCTTCAGCTCCGCCTTGCGGGCCTCAAGGTCCGCCGGGTCCTTGACGAGGTCGGTCTTGTTGATGACCGCAATGGCCGGGCCGCCCTTTTTCAGAGCCTCGACCAGAACCATCTCCGATTCATTCAGCGCGCCGTAGGGCTCGAACAGCATCATGGACACATCGACGTCAGCAATGGAGTCGCTGGCCGTCTTGTCCATCCGTTTGCCCAGCTTATTGTGGGGCTTATGCACGCCGGGAGTGTCCAGCAGAACGTACTGCAGAGGCCCCCGGGTGATGACGCCGGTAATACGGGTACGGGTGGTCTGGGGCTTGGAGGTGACGATAGCCACCTTCTCCCCCACCAGCAGATTCGTCAGGCTGGACTTGCCCACGTTCGGGCGGCCAATGACCGCCACGAACACAGAGGATGTATCATAATGGCCCTGAATCGGTGTTTCGTTTTTCAAAATAGAACTCCTGTCTTTTTATTCCGTGTAGCTCACCGTGCGGGGCAGACCAAGCTGAGTGAGGACAGCTTCTTCCTTCTCACGCATCCGCATGGCTTCCAGACCGCCGTTCTCGTGGTCATAGCCCAGCAGATGGAGCATGGAGTGGACCGTCAGGAAAGCGACCTCTCTCTGCAGCGGATGGCCGTAGAGAGTCGCCTGCTCCTGTGCGCGCTCCATGCTGATGACGATGTCGCCCAGCATCTTGCAGCCGTTGTTCTCGTCCACGTCATAGACGCCGTTCTCCCCCAGAGGGAAGCTCAAAACATCCGTGGGCATCGGCTTGTTGCGGTACTGGTTGTTCAGCTCAGCAATGGCTGCGTTGTCCACGAAGGTCACGCTGATCTCCGCCGGGTCGTCAAAATGCTCATATTCCAGCACAGCGTTGCAGGCGCGGCGGATGAGGATGCGAAGGCCCGAGGGGGACCTTGATCGCTTTCTGCGAGTTGGTGATCAAAACTTTATTGGACATAAATCGTCCGCTCCTTTCGTTTCTACATTCTATTGAACGAATGCCCCGGTTTCTATGGTATGCCGCCGGGGTTGTTTTTTCAGTGTTTAGCCGGGTGGGCAGCGGCCTCGTAGGCTTTGATGATCTCCTGCACCAGACGGTGGCGCACCACGTCTTTTTCGGTGAAGTAGCACTGCGCGATGCCGTTCACGCCTTTGAGGACCTGAAGTGCATCCACAAGGCCGCTGCGGGTGCGGTCGGGCAGGTCGATCTGAGTGACGTCGCCGGTAACGACCACTTTCGAGCCGACGCCCATGCGGGTGAGGAACATCTTCATCTGCTCCGGGGTGGTGTTCTGCGCTTCGTCGAGGATGATGAAGGAATCGTCCAGCGTCCGGCCGCGCATATAGGCCAGCGGTGCAACCTCGATGATCTGCTTTTCCACCAGACGCTCATAGGTCTCTGCGCCCAGCATATCGAACAGGCCGTCGTACAGAGGCCGCAGATAGGGGTCTACCTTCTGCTGCAGGTCACCCGGCAGAAAGCCCAGCTTCTCGCCTGCCTCCACCGCCGGGCGGGTCAGCACGATGCGGGAGACATCTTTGGCCTTGAACGCCTTGACAGCCATGGCCACAGCAAGGTAGGTCTTGCCGGTACCCGCCGGGCCAACACCAAAGGTGATGGCGTTGTTCCGGATGGAGTTGAGGTACTCTTTCTGGCCCAGGGTCTTGGGACGGATGGGCCGGCCTTTGACCGTCACCGTCACGAAGTCTTCGGTCAGCTCCCGGACGCGCTTTTCCTCGCCGTCATGCGCAAGGCTCAGGCAGTAGCGCACCGTCTGGTCTTCCAGCGGCGTATGGTTCTCGATAAGGAGAAGCATCCCCTCCACCGCACGGGCCGCAGCTGCAACATTGGCCGGTTCGCCCGAAATGCGCAGCATCGTACCGCGGCACACCGCCGTCACCGAAAATTCTTTCTCCAGCATACGGATGTTCCGGTCACAGTTCCCGAATACGGCGGCTGCGATCTCTACGCTGTCTAATTCAATGCTCTTTTCTGCCATGCGGCTCCTCCTGAATGTCACTAGATTCTGCCTCTATTGTACCACCAAAACAGCGCGAAGAAAACTATGAAAAATTGCACAAAATTTTTCAACCGCATATGGCGGTTTGTCAGAGCACCCGAAACCTGCTCTATCAGCCTTTTCAAAGCAGTCTCGATGAATTGACGTCTTGCTCACACCTCTCCTTTGGTGATACGTCCATATTGCATTTTCTGCCGTTGTCCGAAGCAAGGGTGTTCCCTGTTCTGAGATAAAGAGTACCCCCGACGGCTCTCCGCCTCGGTATATCAGATACCCCTCCAATATCCCCGCAAGCTGTTCTGTTATTTTTTGGCAGTCCATTCTTAAAAAGAAAAACGCCCAAAAATCATACGTTTTACCGTACAACTCCGAGCGTTCCATGCCACCGGCGGGGCTTGAACCCGCACTCTGTCTACCAGAAAGGGATTTTTAAGTCCCTCGTGTCTGCCAATTTCACCACAGTGGCTTCTGAATGAGCTGCCGCTCACGATCCTGCAAGCAGCAGCTCATATAATACAATAGAAATGCTGTTTTGTCAAGTTTACACTTTGCCGCCGTGCAGCTCTGCGTACATCTTGGAGCGGCACTCAGCCACAGCAGGGGTCATATTGACGTAGTGCTTGTGGGGCATCTCGATGCGCAGCTCGCTCTCCCAGGTCTCCTCGGTGAGCTGCTTGGCGATATAGGCCTTTTTCTCCGCAATGGAGGGCAGCTCGATGGCCAGCTCACCGTTCAGGATATGCGGCACCAGCAGCTGCCTGACGCGGGTGGGAACGATGGTGACGATGCGCTCGATGGCATCGGAGTCGAGGTTGACCATCGTGACCGGCTTGCCTGCCTCGATGACCTCGCCGTCCATGGCGATGAGGTCGCACTGCGCCTGGCCGTTCTCATCGTAGAGGCGCCACGGCATCTTCTTGCCGGGGATGATGGCCTTGCTGACAGAGTCGGAGCACTTCATCTTGGGCTGATAGCTGCCGTCGGGGCGCTTGACCGCCACCAGCTTGTACACGCCGCCGAACACAGGGTCCGAGGCCGAGGTGATGAGGTTCTCGCCCACGCCGTAGGAGTCGAAGTGTGCGTGCTCGTACAGCTCCATGTTGGCGATCTTCTTCTCGTCCAGACCGTTGGAGGCCACCAGCTTGATGTAGGACTTCCCTGCTGCATCCAGTGCCTTGCGCAGGCGCTTGGAGCCGCGGGCCAGGTCGCCGGAGTCGATGCGGGCGCTCTTGACGCGGCGGTTGGGGTCATCAGGATATTTCTCAATGAGGTAGTCGTCCAGCTTGATGAGGTTGGGCAGACCGCTCTCCATGATATTATAGGTATCCAGCAGCAGGCTGACAGAATCCGGGTAGGCATCGGCGAAGGCCTTGAAGGCATCGAACTCCGTCGGGAAGAACTCGATGAAGCTGTGGGCCACGGTACCCACAGCCTTGACCTCAGAGCCGTACTTCATCTCGGCCAGACAGTTGGCCGTGCCGATGCAGCCGCCCAGAACGGCAGCATAAGCGCCGTCGTTGCCTGCGCTCTCGCCCTGTGCGCGGCGGGTGCCGAACTCCATGACGCTGCGGGGGGTGTGAGTGTTGAGACCGGTGATGCGGGTGGCCTTGGTGGCGATGAGGCTGTGGAAGTTCATGGTCTGGAGCAGATAGGTCTCGATGAGGATAGCGCCCACAAGGTCGCACTCGATGCGCACCATCTGCACAGTGGGGGTAGCAGACCGTGCCTTCGGGCAGAGCGTACATATCGCCCTTCCAGCGGTAATTGCGCAGATACTCGCAGAACTCCTCACTCATGCCCTTGGTGCGCAGCCAGTGGACATCCTGCTCATTGAAGTGGTAGTTCAGCAGGAAACGGGTCAGCTTGCGCTGGCCGGCGCTGATGGAGTAGCCCTGGTTATCCGGGTTCTTGCGGAAGAACATATCAAACACAAGGGTCGTATTCTTAAAGCCGTTCAGAAACAGGCAGTTGGCCATAGTGAATTCGTAAAAATCAACGACCATTGCCGGATTGTCGTAGTCCTCATCCGGGATATACGGCACAACTTTGATCTCGCTCATGAAAAGTTTCCTCTCTTTTTTCCGCGCACCCCTGCGGCGGGTGCAGCCAAACAAACTCTGCGCTGCCGCGCGTTTTACCCTGTCATGACAGGACGTTTGTACCACTATAGCATCTTTGGCGGGCGGACGCAAGAGGTTTTGGCAAAAAATGACGACAGAAAGAAAAATGTTTTTGCGGAATCTTTACCAGCACCTCCGGCAGTGCTCTTCTGTCCTCGGATAAATCACGGGCATCGATGCCGTCCGGATATGACAAAAACACCCGCAGCGCCTTTCCGTGCTGCGGGTGCTTTGATATTTCAGATTCAGCCGTTCATGATGCTGGGGGTGGCATTCTTCAGCACGACGTCATGGCTGCCGCCCTCCACGATGGAGGTGGAGGAAACGACGGTCAGCTTGGCCTTCTGCTGCAGTTCGGGGATGGACAGAGCGCCGCAGTTGCACATGGTGCTCTTGACCTTGTACAGGGTGGTCTGGACGCCGTCGGCCAGCGGACCGGCGTAAGGAACATAGCTGTCCACGCCCTCCTCGAAGCTCAGCTTGGTGGAGCCGCCGAGGTCATAGCGCTGCCAGTTGCGGGCGCGGTTGGAGCCTTCGCCCCAATACTCCTTCATATACTGGCCATTGATGCGCACCTTGTTCGTGGGGCTCTCGTCGAAGCGGGCAAAGTAGCGGCCCAGCATGACGAAGTCAGCGCCCATAGCCAGAGCGAGGGTGATGTGGTAGTCGTGGACGATGCCGCCGTCAGAGCAGATGGGCACATAGATGCCGGTCTCCTTGAAGTACTCGTCACGGGCCTTTGCGACCTCGATGACGGCGGTAGCCTGACCACGGCCGATGCCCTTGGTCTCGCGGGTGATGCAGATAGAGCCGCCGCCGATGCCGATCTTCACGAAGTCAGCGCCAGCCTTTGCGAGGAAGCGGAAGCCCTCAGCGTCCACCACGTTGCCGGCGCCCACCTTCACGGTGTCGCCGTAGTGCTCGCGGATCCAGCCGATGGTGCGGCTCTGCCACTCGGAGTAGCCCTCAGAGGAGTCGATGCAGAGGACATCCACACCGGCCTCCACCAGAGCAGGCACGCGCTGGGCGTAGTCGCGGGTGTTGATGCCGGCACCGACGACGTAGCTCTTGTTCTTGTCCAGCAGCTCGTTGGCATTGGCCTTGTGGGAATCGTAGTCCTTGCGGAAGACGATATACTTCAGGTTGCCCTCGGCATCCACCAGCGGCAGGGTGTTGATCTTGTTGTCCCAGATGATGTTGTTGCAGTCGTGCAGGGAGGTGTTTTCCGGGGCAGTGACCAGCTTCTCGATGGGGGTCATGAAGGTGGTGACAGGAGCGTCATCGGGGGTGTGGTTGACGCGGTAATCGCGGGAGGCCACGATGCCCAGCAGCTTGCCGCCCGGGGTGCCGTCGGCGGTGATGGCGATGGTGGAGTGGCCGGTGCGGGCTTTCAGCTCCAGCACATCGTGCAGGGTGGCGGTGGGAGCCAGGTTGGAGTCGGACACCACATAACCGGCCTTGAAGCTCTTGACGCGGCGGACCATGGCGGCCTCGTTCTCGATGCTCTGAGAGCCATAGATAAAGGAAACGCCGCCCTGACGAGCCAATGCAATGGCCAGCTTATCGCCGGAGACAGACTGCATGATGGCGCTGATCATGGGGATATTCATTTCCAGCGGGCAACTCTCCTCGCCCTTGCGATACTTGACCAGCGGGGTCCTGAGGCTGACAGCCGTGGGGACATTCTCAGCAGAAGAGTAGCCCGGCACCAGCAGGTACTCGCCAAAGGTACGGGAGGGTTCTTCGTAAAAATAAGCCATATTCAAACTCCTTTTCTCTTAACGCATCCGCAACGGATAATATCAAACAACATCAAAACAATTTCATGTTTTCGACTTAGGAATTGATTGTATATACTTTACCATAAACCCACACGGAATACAAACCCCTGCCCCGCCAAACTTTATAAATGTCCTTTGCAGAAAAACAGGCAAATTGACCTAAGGTCATACTTTCCCTCGCTGCGGGCCGATTTCTCCGGATTTCTGGACGCAAAAAAGCCCGTCCGAAACCAGACGGGCTCTTTTGCACACGAAGCGGAATATCGCCTGTGCGGTGTCGGCCGACAGCTGTGAAGGAGAACAGCCGGAGGAGGATGGCAGACACCCGATATTCCAAAAAACAAGAAGAAAAAGATTTCATGATCCAGAAGGGTCTTGCCCTTTCTGTAACCATATTGTAACTCTTTTGAAGGACTTTTGCAATAGTTTTTTGTAATTTCTTTGTAATTATTTTTGTAAAGATTCTGTGACAGAGCTTCCGAATTCCAGATAGCACTCAAAGGCTGCGTGCTCCTCCCTCCGGCCCAGCAGATACCAGCCGTTTCCTGAGGGGGCATAGAACACCTGCACGGTCTGGCCCATCGGCACTTCACGGTGATACTTGATGGAAGCGAAGGACAGCGGCGCAGACTCCACGACCTCCTGCGGCAGAGCGTCGCAGGCGATGTCCAGATAGAGGGAGTTGTTGATATGGCAGTTGAGGTCACACATGGAGTAGCTGGCGCGGCGCTCCCCTGCCGCCGTCAGCGGCTGGCTCTTGTGGACGATCTGGGGCAGTTCTTCGGGTAGGTCATCGTTCTGGAAGTCCGGCATCGTCCAGCCGGGGGTGCGCAGGATGCGCCCTGCCTCAGTGTCCACGATCATCCAGCGGCAGTCCACGAGGGCCAGCTTCTCCCCTGTTTCGCTGGTGATGGTGGTCAGCCGTTTCATCGTGCCTTTCTTGAACACCTCGCAGGCCGTGGTCAGGTCGATCTTCTCCGCACGGCCCGGCATCCGCCAGACCCTGAGGGCCTGCTTGCCCACGAGGAATGCGCTGTGGTGCTCCCTGAAAAAGGCGTGGTCCACGCCGTAAGCCCGGGCGTGATCCGCCGACACCTGTTCCACATACCGGAACAGGGCGCTGGGCTTCAGGCAGCGGCGGAAGTCGCTGTCGCCGTCCAGTACGGTCATCTGCTTCGTATAGCTTCTGTATTCACTCATATTCTTTCCCTTTCCTTATAAAAGGGAGGGCTGTACGCCTCCGCACAGCCCCCTCAGGTTCAATACATATTGCGCGTTTTCCTGCGCACCTTGCGCCAGATGTTGAAGCAGGCCAGAGCCAGCATCGCCGCCAGCAGCATCAGGAACAGATACCCGCTGCCGCCCTCGTCGTAGCTCTTCATCTCGCTCCACTTCACGTCCAGCTCGCTGTTGACCTCATCGCTCAGGGCAGTGAACACCTCTTCCTTGGCCGCAATGTCCTCGGAGGGGTACGCGATCTCACTGTACTTGAGGTCTTCATCCAGAATCTCCCACACACAGTGCATGGGGGTGGTGTAGCCGATATACTCGATATTGGCCTTTCCGACGTCCGGCTCACACATGAAGTTGATGAACATCTCTGCGGCTTCCTCGTGCTCACTGGTGGCTGGGATGGCCATGCTGTCCACCGACAGCACCGTTCCCTCCTCAGGGAACACCCAGGCCAGGTCGGGGTTGTCGTCGATCATGGTGATGGCGTCGCCGGAGTAGTAGACGCCGACGGCCGCCTCGCCGCCGATCATCTTATCGAAGATCTCGTCCATGACATAGGCCTGCACCAGAGGCTTCTGGGCTTTCAGCTCGTCCACCACAGCATCCACTTCCTCAGTCGTCTGGGGATTGACGCTGCTGCCGCTCTTGAACGCACCGATGGCGTAGGCGTCGCGGCTGTTGTTGAACATCAGGATATTGCCTGCATACTTCTCGTCCCACAGGTCTGCCCAGCTGGTGGGGGCCTCGTCTACCATCTTTGTATTGTAGATGATGCCAGTGGTGCAGAGGGTGTAAGGCACGGTGTAGGCATTCTCGGGGTCATAGTCCCCGTTGCGGTACTCCTCGTCGATGTTCTGGAAGTTCGGGATGTTGCTGTAGTCCAGCGGCATCAGCATCCCTTCGCTTATCATCTTGGCGACCATGTAGTCCGACGGGATGATGACATCGTAGTTGGCCGCGCCGGACTTGAGCTTGGCGTAGAGGGACTCGTTGGAGTCGAAGGTGGTATAGTTGACCTTGATGCCGGTCAGCTTTTCAAAGGCCGCCACCACGTCCACGCTGTCGTCGGAACCGTTGGAGATATACTCGCCCCAGTTGTAGACATTCAGGGTGACATTCTGGCCCTTGAAGCGGGTCCAGTCGTAGTCATCCGAGACGGAAATGTCCTCCGTGACCTCGATCTGTCCCGCAGCCAGAGCCGACAGCGGCATGGTCAGCGCCAGCACAGCCGTCAGCAGAAGAATGACGAAACGCTTCATTTGACATCTCCCCCTCTCAGTGTGCGCTGGTCGCGGCGGTAGCCGCGGCTCTCCATGGCGTTGGAGATGAGGATGATGCTCAGGATGACCACGAACATGATGGTGGACAGCGCGTAGATCTCCGGGCTGACCTTCTTGCGGGTCATGGAGTAGATGGCGATGGGCAGCGTCTCCACCGTACCGCAGTTGAAGTAGGAGATCATGAAGTCGTCGATGGAGTAGGTCAGGCTGATGAGGAAGCCCGACAGGATGGCCGGGCTGATCTCGGGCAGGATGACCTTGAAAAATGCCTGCCGGGGGTCACAGCCGAGGTCCAGCGCCGCCTCAAACAGCTTGATGTCCAGCTGTTTGAGCTTGGGCGTGACATTGAAGATGACATACGGCACGTTGAACGCGATATGGGCGATGAGCAGCGTGGGGAAGCCCATGATGTTGTCGGGCAGGAAGTCCAGCTCAGACGCAAAGCGCTGGTATGCCACAAAGAGCATCATCAGGGAGATACCTGTAATGATCTCGGGGTTGACCGTGGTGATATAGGTGATATTCGTCACCAGCAGGCGGCTCTTGCGGCCCATGGAGGCGATGCCCAGAGACGCCGCAGTCCCCAGCACGGTGGCGATGACCGCCGAGAACAGTGCCAGATACAGCGACACCCACAGCGCGTGCAGGATGGACTCGTTGTGGAGCAGGCTGGCGTACCACTTAAAGGTAAAGCCGGTAAAGAGGGCGTAGCCCTTGCTCTGGTTGAAGCTGAACACGACCATGTACGCGATGGGCAGGTACATGAAGCAGAAGAACAGGATGACGTAGGCGCGCTGCATCAGACGCAGATGTTTCGTTTTCATCAGGACACACCCTCCATCTCATCCTCGTCGAAGCTGGACGTAAAGCTCATGCAGAGCAGCACGATGACCATCAGCACGAGGCTCATGGCAGAGCCGACATTGAGGTTGTAGCTGTTGCCGAGGAACTGCATCTCGATCAAATCGCCGATGAGCAGGTTGGAACCGCCGCCCAGCATACGGCTGATGACGAAGGTGGACACCGCCGGGACGAACACCATCGTGATGCCGGTGCTGATGCCGGGGATGCTCATGGGGATGAGCACCCGGAACAGCGTCTTGGTGGTGGAAGCGCCCAGATCCTGCGCCGCCTCCACGATGCTCTGGTCGATTTTGGTCATGCTGGTGTAGAGGGGCAGGATCATATACGGCACATAGTTGTACACCATGCCCAGCACCACAGCGCCAGAGGTGTTCAGCATGTTGTAGGGTCCGAGGCCGAAGACGCCCAGAGCGGCGTTCACGGGGCCGTTGACGCTCAGCAGACCCATCCATGCGTAGGTACGGAGCAGGAAGTTCATCCACATGGGCAGCATCACCAGCATCAGCATGATGTGCTGCTTGTTGACGCGCAGCCGGGAGAGGAAATAGCCCACCGGAAACGCGATGATGAGGCAGACGACGGTGGAGATGAGGGCCAGCAGCAGGCTGCGGGCGAACACCGAGCCATAGCCGCTGACAGTCACCAGATTGTCCAGCGTAAAGCTGCCGGCGGAGTCGGTGAGGGCGTAATACACCACGATGAACAACGGCACCACCGTGAACAGCACCATCCATACAAAGTACGGACAGGCCAGTTTCTTATCGTAAATCTTCATGCGGCTTCACCCCTCCGAACGCGACATGATATGGATCTCGTTGGGGCCGATGCGCATACCGATGGTCTCACCGGGCGTGCAGGCGCGGGTGGAATGGATGAGCCACTCACGGCCCTCGCACTCCACATGCATCTCGAAGTGGACGCCCTTGAAGATGACGTCATTGACGACGCCCACCAGCTGGCCTTCCACCGGAGAGACCACTTCAATATCCTCGGGGCGGACGACCACCTGTACGCTCTCCTCCCGGGCAAAGCCGCGGTCCACGCAGGGGAACTCGACGCCCGAGAAGGAGACGAGAAAATCGCGGTGCATCACGCCGTCCACGATGTTGGAGTCGCCGATGAAGTCGGCGACAAAGGCGTTCTTGGGCTCGTTGTAGATGTCCTCGGGGGTGCCGATCTGCTGCACCTTGCCGCCGTTCATGACGACGACGGTGTCGGACATGGTCAGGGCCTCTTCCTGGTCGTGGGTGACGTAGATGAAGGTGATGTTCATCTCGCGCTGCAGGCGCTTGAGTTCCAGCTGCATCTCCTTGCGCAGCTTGAGGTCCAGGGCGCCCAGAGGCTCGTCGAGAAGCAGGATCTCCGGCTCATTGACCAGGCTGCGGGCGATGGCCACGCGCTGCTGCTGGCCGCCGGACATCTGGCCGATGCTGCGGCGCTCGAAGCCCTTCAGGCCCACGACTTCCAGCATATCCCGCACCTTGCGGCGGATGGTCTCTTCGTCCATCTTCTTGAGGCGGAGGCCGAAGGCCACATTCTAC
>ENA-OQJK01000245-OQJK01000245.1-human-gut-metagenome-genome-assembly--contig:-NODE-245-length-11519-cov-2.254126_pt1 | contig 11519 bp, 9 predicted proteins | sample MGYA00242605_ERZ504771 | MGnify/ENA primary metagenome ERZ504771 (study PRJEB26092, sample SAMD00036353) | human gut metagenome | host: Homo sapiens | study: EMG produced TPA metagenomics assembly of... | reverse complement strand
GTACTACTTACCAACATCATGAGTGGGAGGGGTTATGGGCTTCCCGTCTTAATTTTCCTATGTTAGGTAATGGTGATTATCTGACAGTGTTAAATGCTGGACAAAGTAACCAACAGAATACTAATAGTATTAGTGAGAATGCCATGATCTCTTATTTGGGACGTGTTAATTATATTTATGATGACAAATATTATTCTGACAGCTACTTTACCGTCGGGATGGTACTTCTCGTTTAGCTAAGGAAAATCGCTGGGGTAATTTTCCTTCTGTTTCCGCTGCCTGGAGAATTTCTAAGGGAAAGTTTCTTTAAGGTACCTTGGATTGATGATTTGAAGATCAGGGGAAATTGGGGGCGTTTGGGTAATGCTTCTATCGGTGATTGGGATTATGTTGGTACTATTAATCAAAGCATTGTGACGGTATTTGGTGGAGCTATTGTACCTGGAGCCACTCAAGTAAAATTAGTGAATACCAATCTTGTTTGGGAAACCAAAGAAACCGTAAATATTGGTTTTGACGCTAGTTTTCTCAATTCACGTTTGACTTTCAGTGCCGAGTATTATCATTCAAAGACTAAGGATGTTTTGACGGAAATGCCTATTGCCATCTCTACCGGTAATCAAGAAGGGGCACCTAAAGCAAATGCGGCTAGTTTGCGCAATCGTGGATTTGAATTGAGCTTGGGGTGGAAAGATCAAGTTTCAGATTTCAAATATGGTGCATTGTTGAATATTACAACTTTGAGTAATAAAGTATTAAGTTTAGGATATGAAAAACCTTTTATTGATTCAGGTCAGGCAAGAACGAGATTGAATGGTCCGTTGGCAGAATTCTTTTTGTATAAAACCGATGGGATTTTTAAAACACAAGAACAAATAGATAATTATGTAACTCCTGATGGCGAACCTATTATGATTTCCGGGAAACGTCCGCAATTAGGTGATGTGAAATATATTGATACGGATAATAATGGACAGATTACGGCGGATGACCGTCAATTTTGCGGAAGTCCGTGGGCAAAGATGCAAATGTCATTGGTCTTGAATGCTGAATGGAAAGACTTTGATTTCAGTATGATGTGGAATGGGCAATTTGGTAATAAAATTTATAATGTATCCAAATGGCAAGGACGTTTGTTCTCGGACAATTCCAATTATCTTCGCTTCAAGAAGGGAGAAGAACCTTATCAGGTAAATCAGAATTCTGATACGCCACGTATAATTTATGGTGACCAACGTAATTCATGGGATGCGGATCGTTTCCTTGAAAACGGTTCTTATTTCAGACTGAAAAATATTTCTATCGGATACAATCTTAAAAAGGAATGGTTGAAGAATTTGGGTATTGACAAACTTCGTTTATATGCTACCGGTAGTAATCTGCTCACTTTTACAGGCTATTCCGGGCTTGATCCTGATTTTATAAACACTAATATTTGGAATAGTGGAACGGATAGTTTTTCATATCCTAATACTCGTTCTGTTATGTTTGGCTTGGATTTGACCTTTTAACTTATAAATTAGTATACTGATATGAAGAAAATATATAGATTTTTATTTGCTGGTGTCTTGGCTTTGTGTGCTACTGGATGCAGCTCAAGTTTATTGGATATAGAAAATCCGAATGAAGTAACCAATACTACTTTTTGGAAATCGGCGGATGATGCAAAAGCTGGAGTAAATGCTTGTTACAGTTTCTTATATAAAGAAGGGACTTGGATGCGTTGGTTGTCTTTTCGTTACGATCTGTCATCAGATGAAGGATGGAGTTCGTCTCCTTGGATAGAATTAGGTGACTGGACGCGTTTTCTTTATAATAATTATGATTTCTATGAGGGTAATAAGGTACATTGGGAGCATTTTTATGTAGGGATCTTTCGTTGTAATCAGGTTTTGGCTAATGTGCCTGCGATTGAAATGGATGAGGTTCAAAAGAACCAACTTTTAGCACAGGCTTCCTTTTTGCGTGCTCTGTGGTATTTTCAGATAAATCTTTTGTGGGAGAAAGGGACATTAGTTCTTGAACCTCAAAATGCTGATTACATACCTAAGGACGCTTCAGAACAGGAAATTTGGGATCAGATAGAAAAAGACCTTACGTTTGCAATGGAGAATTTGCCGGAGGCATGGGATGCGGCAGATTTAGGCAGAGCGACAAAAGGTGCTGCTAAAGCTTTGTTGGGCAAGGCTTATATGCAACAACATAAATATGATAGGGCCAAAGAACAGTTGCAATGGCTGATTGATAGGGAAGGCTCTTTGTATGGTTTGCTTGATAACCGTGAAGACAATTTTACCGATTTGAATGAAAATAATCAGGAGGGAATATTTGAAATTCAGTTTGATGATCAAAAGTAAGGGGGGCACAGGCAATGATGCCAGTATGGCCTTTGGTTTCCAGCGTACTCAGTTTTTATGCACCCGGTGGCACTCATGGTACGGGTTGGGGCGATGGTAAAGCGCGTCGTTGGCTAGTAGATGAGTTCTTGAAAGAGAGAAGGGTTGATGGCAGAAATGACTTGCGTTTATACAATAGTATTCTTTATAAACATTTTGGAGATGATTTTCCTGATCAGTCAAAAAAATACTATGCCAATGAAGATGCGTCACAATGGTTTGATGAGTGGGGACAGGATACAGAGGATTGTTATATTCGCAAATACAATACTTCTTACTATCGTGAACGTGAAGACTATTTCGCACGTAATAATTATCGTATTATGCGGTATGCTGATGTTTTATTGAGTTATGCGGAGTGTTTGGTTGAAACTGGAACTTCGGCTTCTGATGCGGCTGTTTATGTTGATAAGGTAAGAGAACGTGCAGGGTTATCCAAACTGAAAGATAGTCGGTGGAAGGATTGTTTAAGTTCAAAGGAGGTCTTTATCAAACGTCTTCAGATGGAACGTGCTTTGGAACTTTGTTTCGAAGGCTGGCGTTGGGCGGATTTGAAGCGCTGGGGATTGCTTGATTCACAGGCTGGTATTGACGAGCTGAAAGCTCGTGACAAGGACTTCAACAATTTTGTGATTGGCAAACACAAACGTATGCCTATCCCTACATCGGAAGTTGAAATCAGTAAGATTGATGATGTTCCTCAACTAACTCAGAATCCTAATTATTAATAAAAAAGAAAGACTGTGTCGGAGTGTTTTTTCTTTTTATAATACTTCCGGCATAGTCTTTATTTAACTAGTATCATTTATGCTTGTCTGCAAAAAAATACTGATCTTCTGTGCTTTTGCTTGTTGCGGTACTTTATTCGCGCAAAACATACAGAATCCGGTGCTTCCCGGAGTAGCGGATGCCGGTGTGATGAAATATAATAGTAAGTATTATATAGGTGGAGTATTTACCAATGGGGATTTTTATGTTTCCGACGACTTGGTTCATTGGGGTAAACCTGTTCATGTCGTGACTATGGATAATGGCTGGAGTAGAGGAAGTGGTGCCGGTAATGAGCAGATTCACGCCAATGATATGTTTTGTTTGAATGGTGATTTTCACTTATATTGGTCTGTCAATTATTGGGGTAAGGATAAGCATGCTGTTCACATTGTACATGCTCAAAGTAAAAATGTGTTGGGGCCCTATATAGAGCCTGATAAAAAAACTTGGATGGATAATCGCATTGATCCTAAGGTTTTTAAAGATGATGACGGACAATTATATATGTATATGGTGCGTTTTACTGATGGAAATACTATTTGGGGACGTAAAATGAAGAATCCGGCGGAATTTGCCGGAGAACCAGTGTGCTTGTTTGCATCATTGCCGGATACATGGGAGACCATGGATAACAGAGTGGCAGAGGGACCTTGGGTGATGAAATACAGAGACCGATACTATTTGATGTATAATGCCAATCATACCTCTACTGAGTGGGGGAATTATCAATTGGGGGTTGTGGAGGCAGACTCACCTTTAAGTTTTCAAAATGGGAATAAATATAGCTATCCGGTAGTAAATTCTAATCAAATTCTACTGGAAGAGAATTATGTGGATCTTTTACGATATGGCATCACTTATGAGCCATTGTTTGATTATACAGAAAATAATCCTGGAGTCGGTTGGATGCTTCCGGTATATCAGGCTTCCGATTGGAAGAAAGGAGAATGTGGATTCTCATCTAAAGAGATAAAAGGATCTACCACTCGTCATTTAGGTACTTGGTGGACATCTCCTTCATTGTGGTTACGTAAATCTTTTTTTGTTGGCAAACAGGTGGGAAATTTTAGCACTCAGGGTTGCTCATGACGGAGATACAAAAATATATTTGAATGGAACATTGATTTACGAAAAACAGGGACGGGATTATTGTATGGTAAACCTTGATGAAAAGCAACGAGAGCTTCTAGAAAAAAGGAGAGAACTTGCTTGCTGTAGAAACAAATAAAGGGCGTGCCCTAATTTTTTGATGTTTCTTTGTTTGATATGAGGAGTGAAACAGCGGATGATATTTTGATGACCCCGGGACAACCTAATATTTTAAGGGGGCCCAATGGATTTGAATGGTGGCTTATATATATGGCTAATAAAAATAATGAGTGTAGGGGGCAGTATATTAACCGTGTTCATTTCTTTAATAAAACATTATTTGTTGAAGGAATAACCGGTCCTTGTACAGATGGTTATCATCCGGAACCTTCTTTGCCCACTTTTTCAATGAAAGGGGAAACACCTTCTTTGGGAGTGCTGCAACAAGTGAAACCTTCTACAACTTATATGTTTGAAACAGCAGTCAAAACAGATGGAGATGCTGGTATCATTGCGTGGTGGAAAGATGTGGATAATAATGCTTATATCGGTTTCGATACAAAGAACCACAATTGGTATTTGCGTACCATTATTAATGGTAAAGAAAAGGAGGAATATTTCACTTTGCCTAAAGATTTTCGTTGGGGTGTTTATCATCATTTACGTATTGAACGTAATCAGGATTGTTTAAAAGTATGGTTGGATGAAATACCATCTCCTCAAAAACATCTGTTTACAAAGATTATTCCTGTGACGGAACCCGGTGTTCCCGGAGTATTTGATCGGACTAAAAAAGCTTTGTTCGAAGGGGTGACTTATACTATCGGATTTGATGATGACCGGATACAGTTAAAAGAACATTCAGAAATATTGAAAGGTGATTTTCTTGATCATTATGAATTTAGTTTTCAACTTTCAGGTTTGTCCGATTGTAAGATGTCAGGAAGCTATCCGGTTTATGTGGATAAAGATAACTATGTAAAAGCTCAATTTAATGGTATCACGCGTATGCTGGAAGTGGTAGTTGTAAAACAAGGACAACAGATACTTGATAAAAAATATCCGTTGGAACATTTACAAATGGTTTATCCTGATGTGAAGTATACTGATTTTGTCGAAAAATGTTATCGTTTTATATCGCCTTCATGGATAAATGCCCTTTACCTGAACCGTCATGAAGTAGGGAATAAGGCGGAGTTTGTAGACGATATGTTTAGTAAATTTACAATAGAATATTTGAATGAGGGAGAATGGTATCCATTGAATAACAGCGGGGCGACGGTGGCAGAGCATCCGGCTTATAATCGTTTGTCTTTTACTCCGATAAAAACGGAAGGTATTCGTTTTATTAATAAAGACGCTCAGGATTTGGAACGGCATATTTATAAGTTGGGAAATTCAAGAACAATTAAAGGAATCTTATAATTTCCGTGCGGTGAGAAGGGGAAATAAGCTCTATCTTTTTGTTGACGGAAGAGAATTAGGGAGATTGGATATTCATTATCCTGCTTCTTGTGTAGGATTTTGTTCTGGAAATTATTCTCCGGTATATAAAGGAATATTGTATTATCATATAGGAAACTGACTAGTATTATGAAAAAAAAATTGATTTTTATTTGGTTATTGATGTTGGGGACATTGACTTCTTGTCAGTCATGTTCCTCAGAATATAAGAATGTGAATGAAATAATTGTGGAAGAGCTGGAAATACCTGTTCCACTGGGTGACCCGTTTATATTGTTGCACAATGGGACTTATTATGCTTATGGTACTCACTCGGATGAAGGAATAGAGGTTTATATCTCGGATAATTTAAAAACGTGGAAATATAAAGGGCTGGCTTTGAATAAGAAGGATTCATGGGCAGACCGTTGGTTTTGGGCACCGGAAGTATATGAAGTGAATGGTAAATTTTATATGTATTATTCGGCAGATGAGCATATTTGTGTAGCAGTGGCAGATTCCCCTGTAGGACCATTTATACAAAATAAGCAAGAACCTATGATTGTTGAGGAGAAATGTATTGATAATTCTTTTTTCATGGATGATGACGGTACTCCTTATTTGTCATTTGTCCGTTTTAATGATGGGAATAATGTATGGATAGCCGAGTTGGAAAAAGATTTGATAACCCTTAAGAAAGAAACGATGCGCCCTTGTATTCATGTTTCACAGGCTTGGGAGGAAGTGTGGCCTCGAGTCAATGAAGGTTCTTATATTCTCAAACACAATGGAATTTATTATATGACTTATTCTGCGAATAGTTATGAAAGTCCATTCTATGGTGTAGGTTGTGCTACAGCTACCGATATAATGGGGGAATGGGCTAAATACGACGAAAATCCATTATTGCAAAATCCTGGTGGGTTGGTAGGTGTAGGGCATAGCGCCATGTTCACTGATAAAGAGGGAAAACTTCGTATTGTATTCCATGCCCACAAAGATAAAAGTAATATTCATCCGCGTGCTATGTATATTGGTACGGTAAATTTTGAGAATGTGAATGGAACAGACCGTATGAGAATCAGTAAAGAATATATAACTCCTAAATTACTGCAATGAGAAAAAATTTGATCCTGTCTATCTGCTTTTGTTTGGTGTCTTGCTCATCATCGTCTGCGCAAGAAGAAATACCTGATGGTGATAAAACCAGCTATTACCGGAATCCGGTGATAGATTATAGTCTGCCCGATCCTACTATTATAGAAGGTGGTGATGGTTATTATTATTTGTATGCAACCGAAGATATTCGTAATTTGCCGATCCATCGTTCCAAGGATTTGATTAATTGGGAATGGGTAGGTACAGCATTCACGGATCGAACGCGTCCTGATTTTGAACCGGGTGGAGGCTTATGGGCTCCGGATATCAATAAGATAGGTGATACGTATGTACTTTATTATTCTATGTCTAAATGGGGAGGTGAGTGGACCTGTGGTATCGGTTGCGCTACGGCAGACAAACTTTCGGGGCCATTTAAAGACCATGGTCTGATGTTTCGGAGTAACGAGATTAATGTACAGAATTCTATTGACCCTTTCTATATAGAAGATGCCGGAAAGAAATTTTTGTTTTGGGGCAGCTTTCGGGGCATTTATGGCATTGAATTAAGTGAGGACGGTCTTTCAGTAAAACAAGGGGAGAAGCCTCGGCAGGTGGCTGGTACAGCTTATGAAGGAACTTATATTCAATAAAAAGTAAGGTTTTACTATTTTTTTGCTTCCATAGGGACTTGCTGTGAAGGATTGAATAGCACTTACACTACTGTAGTTGCTCGTTCAGAAAATTTGTTTGGACCTTATGTTGATAAGAACGGGAGGACAATGATGGATAACCAACATGAAGTGTTGATTCATAAGAATAGTTCGTTTGTGGGAACAGGACACAATTCGGAGATTGTGACTGATAAAGTGGGTAATGATTGGGTATTTTATCATGCAGTGGCCACAAAGCATCCTGAAGGGCGTGTTTTGATGATGGATAAAATAAGTTGGAAAGACGGATGGCCTGTGGTAGCTACGGATTCTCCCTCATTGAAATCGGAAAAACCTGTATTGTAATTAATAAATACATAAAAATATGAATTGGAAAAACTTTGTATGTAGTGTGGTGTGTCTGGCAGGAATGACTTGTGCGGAAGCTGTGAACTATACACCGGAAAATGTTTCGGCTTCCATTGCTTTGAAAGTGCCTGGTAATGATGCGAAGCGGTATCCGCTGACTTTGCAGCAATTGGATAATAGTAATTTTGAATATCAGTGGGTGGCGGCCGATAAATTACCTGTGGTGATTTATCAGAATGTTGAAGAAAAAGACGGCAACCAACGTATTGTCATTTTTATGACTGCATTGGATGATGTTTATTTCAATTTTGGTGAGCAGGTAATGACTGGTTGTCATCATGATGATTGTTTGTTTTATATGCCTGGATTTTGGTATCGTCGTAACTTGCGTTCTCCTCAAGAAGCGCCGTCTTTTCATACCTCGGATAGCTGGTTGGTTCGTGAAGACCGTTTAAGTACTCCCTTGACTGCTATTTTTGATGAAAAGAATAGGAAAACATATTCTGTTATCCGGCTGGATAATATGGCTTCGGATGCTTTGACTACCCATAAGGAAGGGGAAGTGATATTGTCTGGTAAAACCTCTATAGGTTATACAGGATTTGAAAACCTCTCGGGTATCGCTTCTTTGTCTTTTGGGTTTCCTTACAAGGAAGCTCCTAAAACTTATATTCGTAAATTGACATTGGCTCCTTCGGTTGAGGCCTATCAATTATTACGTAAAGGTGAGAGTCTTTCTCTGACTTGGGAATTACATGAGTCGGAAATTGCTGATTTTTCAGAATGTGTGCAGCATATTTGGGAATATTCTTATGATACAAACTGTCCTCAAATTGTAAATACACCTTATTCTCCTGAGAAAATGAAGGAAGTGATGAGTAATTTCTTCGTGGAAAGCTTTGTCGGAAATACTCCTACTCATTATTATTCGGGGGTGGAATTGCGTACGGCTACTTGTGACCAAACGGATGTTGCCGAAGTGGGTTTTGTGGGACGTACTTTGTTGAATGCTTTTAATGCATTGGAATATGGAGAACAGCAGCGTCGTACGGATTTGGTGACGAATGCTTATAAAATTTTTGATTCTTATTTGCAGAATGGATTTTCGGAAACGGGTTTCTTTAATGAAGTAGTACATTATAGGCGTAATTTTGTAGAGTCTGTTCATAGTATCCGCCGTCAGTCTGAAGGGGTATATGCCCTGCTTCATTTTTTGAATTACGAAAGACTGCAAGGTCGTAAACATCCTGAGTGGGAAAAGCGTATAAAAAGTATGTTGGATATGTTTCTGCGTTTACAAAATAAGGACGGTAGTTTTCCTCGTAAGTTTAAAGATGACTTTTCTATTGTAGACAAGAGTGGGGGAAGTACCCCTTCGGCAACTTTGCCATTGGTTATGGGATATAAATATTTTAAGGATAAACGGTATTTGGCAAGTGCAAAACATACGGTGGAGTATTTGGAAAAGGAATTGATTTCGAAGTCCGATTATTTTTCTTCTACTTTGGATGCTAATTGCGAGGATAAAGAGGCATCTTTGTATGCGTCAACTGCCGCTTACTATCTGGCTTTAGCTACAAAAGGAGCTGAACGAGCCCATTATGCTGGGTTGGCGAGGAAGGCAGCTTATTTTGCATTGTCATGGTACTATACATGGGATGTTCCTTTTGCCCCCGGTCAGATGTTGGGTGATTTAGAGTTGAAAACTAGAGGTTGGGGAAATGTTTCTGTAGAAAACAACCATATTGATGTCTTTATCTTTGATTTCGCTGACGTATTGAACTGGTTGGCAAAAGAATATAATGAAAAGCGTTTTTCGGATTTTTCTCAGGTAATCAGTACATCAATGCGTCAGTTGTTACCCTATGAAGGGCATCGATGTGGTATTGCCAAAACAGGATATTATCCGGAGGTTGTCCAGCATACTAACTGGGACTACGGTAAGAATGGTAAAGGCTATTATAATGATATTTTTGCTCCGGGATGGACAGTGGCTTCATTGTGGGAATTATTTTCTCCGGGACGTGCCGAGAAGTTCTTGAAAAAATAGTTTGAAAATTGATAATTTATTATGATGTTAAGTGATTAGCATTTCATTTAAAAACTTGATTTTCTTTTCTTTTGTAGGGAAAGGTATGTCCTTTTTCAGAAAATCAGCTTTCTCTTTAAGGAAGGATACCTGAAGTATATTAAAAAGCCGGGGATTGTCTTTACAGATGTTCCCGGCATAATTTTTTACCGTCACTGGCATTATTGTTCTGACTTTACATCTCTTATTGAGTAAAACAAGTAAAAGAAAGAATTTCTCTATGTTAAGATAACAGTTTACTTTAAATTCTTAACTTTGTTCCCCTTGAAAAATGATTGTTACAAGATAATTTAACAGCTAAAATGCAACAATATAAAAGACCGGAAGCTATAAAACGTATGAATGAGTTGGCGGGTAGCCGGAAGCCTTTCCTTTTTATTATAGATTATAAACAGCAGTGTTCTTTGATAGAGGAAATAAGCCGGATTGATTCTACCCGTTGCCGTTATAACTTTAATGGAGTGAAAAATGTGGATACTGTAACAGAAAGTTACAGTGGGCGGATAGACTGGAACTTTGTTCCAATGTCTTTGGCAGACTACCGGCAGGCTTTTGAAATCGTAAAACGGAATATTCTGGCAGGTAACAGCTATCTCGCTAATTTGACTTGCAAAGTTCCTGTCAGTACTAATCTTACTTTGGAGGATGTGTTCCGGTACTCCAAAGCGCTTTATAGACTTTGGTTGAAAGATAAATTGGTCTGTTTCTCACCCGAAATTTTTGTTCGTATAGAAGATGGCGAGATAAAATCTTTCCCCATGAAAGGAACGATTGACGCTACCTTACCTGATGCGGAAAAACTGTTGATGGATGATCCTAAAGAAACTGCCGAACATGCTACTATTGTAGATCTGATTCGTAATGATTTGAGTATGGTGGCGGAACAGGTGAGAGTTGTCCGGTATCGTTATTGTGACCGGCTTGAAACCAATAAGGGGCCTATCTTTCAGACAAGCTCCGAAATATGTGGTGTCTTGCCCGATGATTACCCGTCGCATATAGGAGATATTATATTTCGTTTGTTACCGGCCGGTTCCATAACTGGAGCGCCCAAATCCAAGACGATAGATATTATTGAAGAAGCGGAGAGTTATGAGCGTGGATTTTATACGGGTATAATGGGCTATTGTGACGGCAGGACTTTAGACAGTGCGGTGATGATCCGTTTTTTAGAACAGGAAGGAGAGAATCTTTATTATAAGGCGGGGGGAGGAATCACTTCAAAGAGTGATTTACAAAGTGAATATAATGAAATGATACAGAAGATTTATGTACCCATTTATTGAAACTATACGGATAGAACAAGGAAAAGCGTGTAATTTGTCTTATCATAATGAAAGACTGAACAATACCCTTCATCATTTCTGGCCAGACTGTGCCGGCATAGAATTAGGTGAATACCTGAAATTGACACCGGAGATGAGCGGAATGAAATGTAGGGTGATTTATGATGGCGGTGGAATAAAAGAATTAGTTATGAAGCCTATCAGATGCGTCCGGTACATTCTTTGCAGTTGGTTTATTCGGATGAGTATAGATTATACTTATAAAAGTACAGACAGGGAAGCTTTAAACCGGCTTTTTTAGCCTTGCCGTGGAGAACGGGATGAT
>ENA-OQJK01000243-OQJK01000243.1-human-gut-metagenome-genome-assembly--contig:-NODE-243-length-11565-cov-3.971776_pt1 | contig 11565 bp, 10 predicted proteins | sample MGYA00242605_ERZ504771 | MGnify/ENA primary metagenome ERZ504771 (study PRJEB26092, sample SAMD00036353) | human gut metagenome | host: Homo sapiens | study: EMG produced TPA metagenomics assembly of... | reverse complement strand
AAATGTACCAAAGGGAACATGGGTAGTTGGAATGCATGCATTCAACAGAACATCCGAAGACGGAAAGAAAGTCTTCAGCCCATGGTCAAACCTGAAAAAGGCTACTGTTAAGTAATCCTTTGGGTAAAGAAATATATAAATAAAGAAAAACTATTGCTAGACTCTTAAATGAGTCAAATACAGTACTTCCCCTAGATGAGGGGATATAACAAAACCAATTCAAGGGGAAGAACTGTGTTTATACAGCAATAGTTTTTCTTGTTTTTGAAAGGAGTACTTATGAAAAAGCCATCAGATTTTTATTGTTGTATATGTGGACAGCCATTAAATGATAGACAGGATTTATTTGTAAAAATCAGAGACAACGATAGCGAAGAAACATTACGAATTGTTCCTGTTCATAGTGGCAACTGTGACAATACGCTTTGTAAACAGGAAAGTGCCAAAGGCAACAATACAAACAGTTGCTTTAACTTTTATTCTTTTGGAAATGATAAAGAATTAGAAAAGTATCTTGTTACTGGAGAAGTATAATGTTTGAATAAATTAACTAGAAATCATTTTTTTATTACAGAAAGCTTCCTGTATACTTTAAATAGGTCAAGAGATTGACACAAAAAAATACCTCAAGTATATTTAGATTATTACTGACCAGCCAGTTGGTAAAATCTAAAGAGTACAAAAGGTATCTAAAATGAATGTTAAAGGAACAAAGAAGAAAAATCAAGTAGTAAAAGCAAATATTCAATGTCATTTAGTTAAGTTCAAATAACGAAATAAAGTATATCACATCTTCCGAAACATTGTTCAGTTAAGGACGGTCATGGAAGAACTTGTACTGTACATTATGGAAAAATACTCACATATGCTGCAAAAATATTTTTAGGTATACCGAAAAGACAGATTGCACATCTGCCGCATTAAGAAGTATAATAGGGATGAGGTTTAAGCTACCCGATACATGAAATCCCTATTTCTCTTTGGTCGGAGGTTGATAGGGTATTTACGGTTGGATCTGACTGGTGTCAGTGCCTTTGTATGAGGAGCATGATCTCAGTTTCGTCACCGCCGTTTTTCAGATATGCCCTGCATATGTTGACTGCGGTGGCGAAATTTATTTTATAAACGTGTTTGACATTTTCAGCTGTCTGGATCACAGCATGGGAAGTGACCAGTTCACAGAAATTGTATAACAGCATCCTGGCGGCAATCTCCTGCAGGATCCTATCATATTTGCTGCTGTGCCAGTTGACAAGCCCTATCGTATATTTAAGTTCCCGGAAACTTGTTTCCTCGCTCCAGCGCATTTTGTAAAGCTTTTTTATATCCTTAAGGGAAAATTCCTCTTTTGAGAGATTTGTTGCAATACAAATATAGCTTCCATTTTCAAGCCGGATGCGGACAATGCGGGAACTGATATCATAATACCGGCATTTTTCATCCGGAAAGTCAAAATCCGTGGAAGGCTGGAGGATCGTATAAATATCTGGATTTCCAACTGTTTCCTTTGTGTGCCGTCTGGTGAGGGTTGTTTTTATCCGTGTATCAGACTCATCATCCGGAAGGTCATAAGAGGAAAGGATCCCATTGCTGTCGATATCCTTCATACGGATAACAAACTTCATGTTTTTCCGGATAAGATGTGCAAATGTGTTGAAACTTTCATAACCACAGTCTGCCATCAGGATGGAAGGAGCAGGATCTGAATAACGGTCAACCATGAGGTTCAGTGCTGCACGCTCATGGAGCTTTTTCTTTCCCTGTACGTGAAAGTCACAGTAGGTTTTATTCATGATGTCATAGAGTGCATTGATATGGACAGCGTTGTAGCCTTTTTCACCTTCATGGATAAAAGTCCTTTCATCAGACGGGTTTCTGGCTATATTCACATCGGAGCCGTCGCAGGCCAGAAGCCGGTAGCCGCAATACAGGTCATCGGACAGGGACCTGCACTGTGTTACAAAGGAATGGAACAGGAAATCCCATCCTTCAGGAAGAAGCTTGTAACGCTGCTGTGTGAATGCTGATTTTGACGGTGCGGACAGGAAATGGCTGAAAAAATCCAAGATTTCATTTGAAACCGTTTTGCCCTGCATCAGAAGCATAAACTGTATATATTCTTTAAAAGTAAGTTTACGCTTCCTGGTAAAATCGGTTTCCGGATTCCTGGAGAATAAAAAATGGATCTGCTCCAGTTCGTCAATGCAGTTATTGAGAACTGTTTTTAATTGTGATAAGAAAATGTGGGCCATGAGGTACCTCCTTGAAATATGTTTATAATCAACGTTTACGAAACATATATCGGCTGATCTGTCAAGCTTTTTTTGAAAAAACATGGGAATATGTGAGGGAAAACAATCATGCAGTTATACCAGTTTGAAAAAATCTATTCACAGATGGAGAGGGAATTTGGAAAGATCCGAAAGGGTGAAGAAGAAACATACGCCATGCTGCTGTTGCCAATGGAGGGAAATGTGTTAAAAATACACCGCGAATTCCCAGGGGCCAACAGCCGTAGACTAAGGGAGGCTATTGCCCTGGCGTTATTTGATGTAAAAGTGAATTACAGTGGTGAAGAATATGATACAGGAAAGTTTAGAAATAGAGAAAATGAAATGCTTGAAAGGGCATTGCTTATGGCATTTGACCCTTATACGAATCATGAGATAATGGAACTGTTAAAAGAACAGTTCCATGTGGATATGCTGTCACAGGAACAGGTGAAAGAATACTATAAATTTCCGGTAATGTGCCTGTTAAGGATCAAGGAATCCATTGATACATGGGAAAAACGTTCAGGCTCAGATGGATACTTTGATTTTATTGAGGGATATATGGGAAGAGAGATAACAGGAACTGAGATGAACTTTAGTATTATGAGTTCAGGTATATTTGATATGTAATAATTTTTAAATTTGACACAAAAAAACCAGTGGCTTCATAATGATGAAACCACTGGAAAGCACCTTAACTAAATGACATTGCTCTCATAATATTGCATGTAATTTCTAGAAATCAGTATTTAGAATTCATATGTTGTTTCTGAGTAAAAATTTTTAGACATTATGTTTAAGAAAGGAAATTGTGAGTAGAGTATTAGACTACTACCATAAAGGATAATCATGAATTTGGGAAGCATAAATGAAAATGACTTTAAAGAAAGCAAAGCTGTAGCTATTGCTAAAAATATTATTGAAGAAAATAGATGTTTTAAAACTTTTTTTTGTGAAATGGATAAGCGCCCCAATTTAGACGGTCATATGTCTTTTATATATAAAAATCAAGAACGTATGATTATTGAGGTACAAATAAAAACATTACCACAAAACTATTGTTTATCAAAATCTCGTGTATCGAAGTATTACTATGACTGCGATACAAAGGTATTTAACGTGGTAAAAGAAAATGTTTCCTTGAATCCAGTCAGTTTAATTTTAGTAGATACATATAATAAAAAAGTATTTTGCATATTATTAACTCGTCAGTATGTTGCAGAATTGCATGTAAATGGAAAAACCACGAAACGAATTTATTTTAATGATAGTGATGAATTTAATAACGACAAATTTATTACTGAATTATTAAAGTACAATAAAATATTGAATACAAATACATCGTGCCATGTAAAGGTCAGAACTATTTATAATATACTGAAGCCGCGAAGAAAATTACCACATATTGAATTAGAACATATTTATGATGTCGAAAATTATGGCCTTGTATATACGCATAACAATATTTTGGGTTACCTAGGAAATTTTTGGGTTAATACAAAGGGAAAAAAATATCACATATATAGCTTATATATGCAAGATACAGCATACGACAATTCATTTAATCAATATGAATATATACGATTAGAGAGTGAAAAAACACATATTTTTGCATATCGTCAGTCTTCTGGTACCTCCATAACAGACGCTGATATAGTAAATATTCTTTATGAAATTGCCTATTTTAAGAAAAAAGATATTGTATTTTATAGTTCAGGGATTCCGGTATATGTAATAGCAGGACGGGTTATTTGGAGACTCAGAGCGGAGAAAATCGAAAAAGAATGGTAAATAGTTTGAATTCAAAGCAAGCGATGAGACCCAGGACATGACCCGAAGGGTCTGACCGCAATGTGGTCAATTTATCGTCAACTTAAGGAAAATCGTCAGATTTTATCCTAATTATATACTATGGTTTACCGCAAAAATGCAGGATTAATCCTCAACCAGTTAGGAAATTCACCAAAAAGGCGCACTTAAATAAAGCTTAAATGTGACAGTGTTTTTATTTACAAGGCAGCTTTCGTTATTTCTAAAATGTGAACGTCCTTTTGACTTTAATTTTTTTCTTGGAAATGATCTTCCGGGAAGGATCTGTGAACGGCACCGGACAGCTTCTTTGTACAGCTTCTCAATAACTGAGAGTTCAGACAGACCACAGAGAATCTTTGGAAAGATGATCTTGATCCGTCCGATGATAAATGCGCGATTAGCCTGATAACGATATTTATTGGAACTTTTGGAAGTGATGTCTATTTCTTCATCTGCGTTATTCTTGATAAGGGAAACAAGATTTGAAAGAGGCATATTGATATAAAATTCCTGAATGATAGAAGTTGCAGTAGCACCGGAAAACTCTTCCATAGCAAAACGGCTCTTTAATTCTTTGTATTTTAATTCCACCGGCCAGGTTCCCCCGAAGGGTCTGACCATCTAATTTTCAAATAAAATAATTCTAATTTTTTCATAAACTACCGGGGTCAGATTATCGAAAACAATCCGGGAAGAAAGTAATCTTTACATAAAATGATACAGAAATTTTTATAAAGCCAAAAACAGAAATGCCTAAATAGGACTCCTAGCATCATTACGATAGGGGGTCTTCGTAAGTAGGTAATCATCCGTATATTGACATTTTATAAAAGCCATCTGATACTGTTCCTGGCTGTCTGCCAGATTCTCTATCAGATGGCTTTGTATTATTTTTTAGTTTAGTACGGCAGTATTCCGGAAGATCCTCTGACCATGGAAGCAGTTTCTTTAATTCTTCCTCTTTAGGAAAAGCTTCCTTTTTTCTGAGTTCATCCAATATATAGGTCAGATATGCGTATGGTTTCAGATGCTCTGGTAACTCAGTTGTCGAGTAGTTCACTACGATGCATATATAAGTCTTTCAAATGATAAATCTCATATATTTTTGTAACCGCATTGGTAAGAGATGTTTCGTGCAGTGGATAATACTGCTTATATAATTTTTCCGGTTTTACAATGTCAATTATTTCAGAAGACCAAAGCCTGTACTTCCATTGCAGAGTAATATAACAGTCAGACATCCATTCCAGAATAAATTCATCATAAGTATTACTTATTTCTGCATTTAAATCTACAGTAATTCCCATATTTCCCATAATCTGTTTCGGAGTTTTACATAAATACAGGGGATTCCCCATATCCATATATCTACGATAATCACTTTTCATATATTTATAGATTATGCCAAAACAGTCAGAACAGTTTCGAGCTATCAATTTAAATAAATATCTTCCAGATAGTTTTGCACTGTTCAGGTAACCTGAATCATATGCCGGATTATTCATAAAAATCGCCCTCCTGATGATAGAGTAAAAATTTCCCCATAGCAGTTCTCACCGTAATTCCCGGAACTTCGAATCCTTCCAGCAAAATTGCACGGTTTCTTGCAGAAAAAAATTGATTTACTTCTCTGCGAGCGTGAAAATCAGCTGTTACATCTGATTCGTCTTTGTATACCTGCCATGCATCTTTCCATTCAATCTGTTTAAATGCTTTTTGTGATTTCAAAAATATCTGATTACCAAGAGAACCTTTATAGAAAAGTTTCTTTATTTCTTCAATATTGATCTGATTTAGCAAAAAAGCTTCTATGACCTGTGTATAACTGTCATCTGCACGATAGCCTTTGATAATATCAAAATCTGCTGTAGAAATACGGTACATTTCTACAATCCGCGAACCTGTGATTTCAGCACTCTCCAGGCTTGTTCCCCTGTTGGCAATGACCTCTGCGATCCAGGCTAAGATACCATAATCGTTCAGATCCATTATTTTCAGACCAGAAGTATTCAAAATATACCGGTTAACAAAAGAGTATTCCGGATCACCATTTAAAACAGCCCAGCTTTTTGCACGGTCTTTATATTCAGTGGTATAAAATCCATTTCCATAATCATTATCTGTTTTTCCACCCTGATAAATTGGTTCTTTTAAAATATGATCAGAACCATGATAAACAATTACATTCTCATATGCTGTATCAGAGTCCATAATATTAACATGACTTTTCACTTTATACCCTCCTTAAATTTACTTTTCAGCTGATTTTATTATAACATTGTTCTAACATCTATGTCAGTATAAAGATTTCGACACAAAGCGTTTGATTTTTACCGACAAAAATGGAAGTGGTAAAACAAGTATATTAGATATAGTAGTATATTATATTTTATCCCAATATAAATAAAGAGCCCCTGACCAGATGGATCAAAAACTCCTGCTGATGTTTTTTTGTTTACCAGTATTTTTTTATATAGTTGACAGCTATAGTGGTTCAGTTGTCAAGACAAAAATTTAAGCATTTTATAATGAACTGATATATGTAACTGGGTAGGGGAGAAAATCCCCCCTTAGGCTGCATGATTATCCAGTAACAGGATTGGATAATAGCAGGATGAGTAGGGTCCCCGAGATAAAACACTAATCTTTCTTTATATCCGCTGAGCAGTTTCTGGCTGGCAATTTCACGCATTAAATCAACATAATCTGTCATAGACGTTGCAGAAGTTGTGTGCTATATTGATTATATAAGAATAATTCTTTCGATGTACCAGACCACTGATTTGGTACAATGCAACTCCAACGCAAAACCACCATTATTTCCAAGGAGGATTTGAAAGATGAAAAAGAAATTGTTAGCTTTATTACTGGCTTCTTCTATGGCTCTAATGAATGTTGCTCCTGCATATGGTACAGATATTTTTACTGACCCGGATAATGCGGCAAACGAAGATGTAATTTCTGTTCCTGAGGAGCTTGATAACAATGGAGAGTTCAATGACACTGAAGATGAGTTTACTTCGGAACAGACAGATGATGATTTCTTTTCGGATGAAAAGGAAATGCCTTCTGTTCAGGAGGGGGACACGTTGGTTGCAAATGCAGGGCAGGGAATAACAGCTGGTACTTCCACATATTCCTCAAAGTCTTCCTTTGGCCGGAGAAAGGCTCTTTCCCAGCTTCAGGGTATGGGCATCAACAGCGGATCTTACAGCTGGAACTGGGCAAGTCCTGAATATACTTCTTATTATACAGATGAGGCAGGAAATCTTCATATTGTTGCCTGGAAAGATCAGACTTTATATGATGCTGTCTGCAATTCCGATCTTAATGTTACCAATGTAACAACAGTAAAGCTTCCGCTTCCATTGTGGGGAGGATTCTATGCTGCACCCGATGGGAATTTTTATATTGCAGCAGGACAGAAAAATCTGAACGAAGACAACAGCATAACGGCTGTCCGGATTCTCAAATATAGCCGTGCCTGGAAACTGCTTGGTGCAACGGACATTGGCGGCGGATACACAAATATGTTTGAAGGAATCTACATTCCTTTTGATGCTGCTTCCCTGCGCATGACCCAGATCGGTTCTACCCTGATCGTACACACAGGACGGGAAATGTATGGGATGGAAGGGATACATCATCAGAGTAATATCACTTTTGTCATTAACACGCAGGATATGACGCTTATTAATTCAGATATGCCTTATTGTAGCCATTCCTTTAATCAGTTTGTTGTAAATGACGGCTCTCATGTGTATTTTCTGGATCATGGGGATGCTTATTACAGAGGTCTGATCCTGTCCTCCTTCTCCGCATATTCCGGCGGATATATCGCTCAGGATCGTGCGGTAAATATCTTTCCTTTTATGGGAGCTACAGGTGATAATTATACCGGATGCGAGGTAACCGGATTTTCTCTGGCAGGAAATAATCTGATCACAGTAGGCAAGTCTGTTCCCCATGGTTTGGCTGTGAATGGACAGACCGGATATGAAAATCTTAACAAAAATATCTTTATGATAATTACAGATAAGAACAGTATGACTTCCAGATTTATCTGGCTCACTCAGTATTCACCATCAGGAGCAGAAATAACTCTGACAGAACCAAAGCTCATCCCTGTAGGAAATAATCAGTACGCAGTCCTTTTCTCAGAGGAAACCTCCAACCAGAGCGTTCTGCATTATCTCCTTATGGATATGTCCGGAAACGTAAAATTATCCAAGTTATACAAGAATGTAACGATCCAGACGGATTCACAGCCGATCTTATGGGGACGTAATATTGTATGGGTATCTGGAAATTATGATAACGGCAACTATGACAGTTCCCGCACATACCTGTATGAAATCCCCGTAGTGACAACTCCACTTAATGGAATTGCTCTAAACCAGACAAATCTGACAATTGACGAAGGCAATACACAAAAACTCACGCCTTCCTTTACACCATCCAACTCTGATGATGTAAAAGATGTGGTCTGGACAAGCAGTAATCCTGGGGTTGCGTCTGTCTCAGAGGATGGAACCATTCAGGGGAACGGTTATGGTCAGGCAGTAATCACTGCTTCTGCCGGAGATTTTCAGGCCCAGTGTCAGGTGACGGTAAAGGTATCTGAGAACAACTCACCACTGACAAAACCTGTGCTGAAACTTTCCCAGAAAGCTGCGGATCAAATACATTTAACCTGGAAAAAGATTCCGGGTGCCAAAGGATACCAGATTTACTGCAAGACAGATTCCCGGTCTTCTTATAAGCGGATAAAAACTCTGAAAACAGGATCCCTCAGTTTTGATGCAGCTGTAGTACCGGGAGTAACCTATTCATTTAAAGTCCGTGCTTATGGAACCAACGCAAGTGGAAAAAACAAATATTCTAAATTTTCAGCGGTGAAATCAAGAAAAGCTGCTGTCCCGGCTCCATCTAAGGTTTCATGTAAAATGAGTAACGGTGGTACAGAGGTTTCCTGGACAAAAGTAGCCGGTGCTTCCGGATATGTAATTTACCGCAATGGTTCCGCTGCCAAAACAGTGAAGTCCTCTGTCTCAACCTGGAAAGACACAAAGGCTTATGATTCCCAGACAGGCATGTACTGGGTTTATAACTATTATGTAAAAGCTTTTAAGACAGTAAACGGCAAGCGAATATACAGTAAGCCCACAAAAACAGTAAATCTTTACTCGTAAATTATAAAACTACAAAAAGCACTATCACTTTGGTAAATAAAGTATAAAACAGGGCAGTCTCATCGGCAAAATTTTTGCCGGGAGGCTGCCCTGAGTATTTGTCTTATTTCACTTCTACTAATTCAATCTTGAAGTTAAGTTCTTTTCCAGCCATTTCGTGGTTTGCATCAAATGTAATGTTTTTCTCATCCTTAGCTGTCACTTTAACAGGGAATGGCTGACCGAACTGGTTTGACAGGTATACCTGCTGGCCAACTGTCAGGTCTTCGGAACCTGGGAGCTGGGCGATTTCCATAGTGAAGATAGCGTTTGGATCTGCCATACCGTATGCTTCTTCAGGCATAAGGTGAACATCAATGATCTGACCAACTTCCATATCAGCTACAGCAGCATCAAATCCTCTGATCATCTGGCCTGCACCGCAGATGAATTCCAGCGGTTCGCCACGGTCGTAAGAAGAATCAAACTGTGTTCCGTCATTGAAAGTTCCTCTGTAATGTGTGCGGCAGGTTTTTCCTACATTGCGTCCTGTAAGCTGTGGCTGTGATCCGCCACATCCACCGCATCCGCCACCGCAGCTGTCTCCACAGGAGTGTCCCTCCTCATGGCTGCCACAGGAATGACCTTCTTCATGATGGTGATGGTCGCAGTTAGCTCCGGAAGACACTAATTCACCTTTTAAATAGCTTTCAACTGCCTGATCAGTATTTCCCTGGGCTCCGGCGCATAATTCGATTCCTGCCTCTGTGAGAGCTGTCTGAGCACCACCGCCGATGCCACCGCAGATCAGAACATTTACACCCTGCTCAGCAAGCAGACCTGCAAGTGCACCATGTCCTGTACCGTTAGAACCGATCACTTCACTGGAAACTACTTTGTTGTCTTCCACTTCATAAACTTTAAAAGACTCTGTTTTTCCAAAATGCTGAAAAATCTCTCCATTATCATATGTTACTGCAATTTTCATTTGAAAAATCCTCCAAATTATTTTTTATACCCATTCAGTCCAGTATAAACTGTCTGCGACACAAAAGCAAGGCTATTTGATCAGGTAATTCTCAATTCCATTTGCAATTCCCCGTACCATTTTTTTCTGATAAGAACTCTGTTGCATACGGCGGTCTTCGGAAGGATTACTCATATATCCCATCTCGATAATCGTTGTCGGAACTTTGCTCCAGTTATTTCCGGTCATAGAGTCTGTTTCCCAGACGTATTCTTTTCTGCATCCTGTAGCTGACACATATGCATTGAGCACAGCCTCAGAAAGAGCTTTGTTTTTTCTGTACATAGATGAAATATAAGGACTGTTTCTGGTTGTACAGATAGTCAGTGCTCCACTGATAGAGGAATTATCACTTCCATTGGCATGGATACGGATATACGCATCCGCGTTTGCCTTATTTGCCACTTTTGCGCGGTCAATACAGCTGAGAGCTACTTTACTGTTGGTTCGGGTCATTATTACCTTAAAACCTCTTTTCTGAAGAAGGGTTCTTAGCTGAAGACCAATGCTCAGGTTGAGCTTATATTCCTCCACACCTGTAGCAACACCCTGGGTTCCGGACGTATCTTTCTCTTTCAGCTGGCTGGAATCAGGCCCAAGAGGTTCATAGCCACCGGCAACAACAGCAGAATGCCCCGGATCCAGTACAATAACAGGAGTCCAGACACCTTTACTGTTGATCTTTCGTCTATTTACAGTCTGATTGATACGCATTCTTCCAGTCTGTTTGCCAAAATATCTGAAACGATTATGAATACGGTGCCATCCTGTAAGCATGGTACCGTCTGCTGCAAAACAGTAATAATACTTGCCGATTTTGTGCAGGTCTGTCAGCTTTTTGCCATTCTTATAATAGTATTTTTTTCCTACCGAAGGTTTTCCATCCGGTGAAAGTACTGCTGACAGATGCTGCCTGGACATCTGTAAAATTTACAGAAGGTAAGGCTGTGACCAGGAGAAGAATGCACAAGAGCCAGATAAAACATGATTTTCTTTTCTTCATACGTGACTTCCTTTCATATAGAGATGTTTTGAGTAATGGTTTTCTGTATGTTGATTATATCATGTAATTGTCTGGGAGTGTGGAAAAAAGTTCCTAAAAAGAAAGACTCCGGTCGCAATGACCGGGCCTTCTTTTTAGGAATCTGTATTAATTACCCAAATGGATTATTTAACAGTAGCCTTTTTCAGGTTTGACCATGGGCTGAAGACTTTCTTTCCGTCTTCGGATGTTCTGTTGAATGCATGCATTCCAACTACCCATGTTCCCTTTGGTACGTTC
>ENA-OQJK01000242-OQJK01000242.1-human-gut-metagenome-genome-assembly--contig:-NODE-242-length-11619-cov-2.115733_pt1 | contig 11619 bp, 12 predicted proteins | sample MGYA00242605_ERZ504771 | MGnify/ENA primary metagenome ERZ504771 (study PRJEB26092, sample SAMD00036353) | human gut metagenome | host: Homo sapiens | study: EMG produced TPA metagenomics assembly of... | reverse complement strand
ACGTAATTTGCATAATTAATGATGTGTTTACACTAACATGTAACACGCAAGTAACAAAACTGAAACATTTAGAACATAAAGAATTAGACAGTATTATGGAGTTCTCAGCTAAACAAATTGCGGAATACATCCAGGGAATTATTGTTGGCGATGAAAACGCAACTGTGCATACTTTTGCTAAAATAGAGGAAGGCGTGCCGGGAGCGATTTCTTTTCTTTCAAATCCTAAGTATACTCATTACATTTACGATACTCAGTCTACCATTGTGTTGGTAAACAAAGATTTCGTTCCCGAGCAAGAAGTAAAAGCTACCTTAATCAAGGTAGACAACGCCTACGAAAGCCTGGCTAAATTACTGACGCTCTATGAAATGAGCAAACCTAAAAAGACCGGTATAGATCCGCTGGCATACGTTGCCCCCACTGCGAAGTTGGGGAAGGATGTATATATCGCTCCGTTTGCCTGCGTAGGCGATGGTGCTGAGATTGGGGACAACACTTCCCTCCATCCGCACGCTACTGTAGGAAGTCATGCCAAAGTAGGTAATAATTGTACACTTTATCCACATGCCACTATCTATCACGACTGCTTGGTAGGAAACAACTGTACCCTGCATGCAGGCTGCGTAATCGGTGCTGATGGATTCGGATTCGCACCTTCTCCCGAAGGGTACGAAAAATTCCACAAATAGGCATTGCCATCATAGAAGATAATGTGGAGATTGGTGCTAATACTTGCGTAGATCGTGCCACCATGGGTGCCACCATTGTACATAAAGGGGTGAAACTGGACAACCTGATCCAGATAGCACACAATGTGGAAGTAGGAAGCCACACTGTCATGGCATCACAGGTGGGTATTGCAGGTTCTACCAAAGTAGGTGAATGGTGTATGTTTGGCGGACAAGTAGGACTAGCCGGACATATTAAGATAGGTGACAAGGTAGGTATCGGCGCACAAGCAGGCGTTCCCGGCAACGTGAAATCCAACGAGCAAATTCTAGGCACTCCGGCCATCGACGCCAAGAATTTCATGAAATCATCGGCCGTATACAAAAAACTACCCGAAATGTACGCCACACTGAACGCCATGCAGAAAGAGATAGAAGAATTAAAAAAACAACTAAATAAATAAACCCCATGTTGAAACAGAAGACATTAAGAGGCAGTTTTTCTTTAAATGGAAAAGGCCTTCACACCGGAGTAAACTTGACGGTGACATTCAATCCTGCACCGGACAACCACGGGTATAAAATCCAACGAATTGATCTTGAAGGACAACCAATAATTGATGCCGTAGCAGAAAATGTAGGTGATACCACCCGCGGCACTGTGCTGATGAAAAACGGAATAAAAGTAAGTACAGTAGAACATGCTTTGGCAGCTCTTTATGCAGCTGGTATAGACAACTGCCTGATTCAGGTAAGCGGTCCCGAATTCCCTATTCTGGACGGCAGTGCTAAAGCGTATGTAGAAAATATACAGCGTGTAGGAATCGAAGAACAGAATGCTGTCAAGGATTACTATATTATAAAATCAAAAATCGAATTTAGGGACGAGGAAACCGGATCTTCCATCATTGTTCTTCCGGACGAAAATTTCAGTGTGAACGCACTGATCTCTTATCAGTCTAAAATACTGTCCAATCAGTTCGCCACACTGGAAGACATGGCTAAATTCCCCACCGAGGTAGCTTCCGCGCGTACCTTTGTATTCGTCCGCGAAATAGAACCATTGCTGGGTGCCGGACTGATCAAGGGAGGCGATCTGGACAACGCCATCGTAATTTACGAAAAAGAGATGAGCCAAGAAAATTATGACAAGCTGGCCGATGTCATGGGTGTTCCCCACATGGACGCCACCAAACTGGGCTATATCAATCATATCCCTCTGGTATGGGACAACGAACCGGCACGTCACAAGCTACTGGATATCATCGGTGACTTGGCACTGATAGGCAAGCCCATCAAAGGCCGTATCATCGCCACCCGTCCTGGGCACACCATTAATAACAAGTTTGCCCGCCAAATACGCAAAGAAATCAAACTTCACGAAATACAGGCCCCATCCTATAACTGCAATGAATCCCCCATCATGGACGTAAACCGCATTCGCGAGCTGCTCCCGCACCGTTATCCGTTCCAGTTGGTGGACAAAGTCGTTGCCATCGGCGCGAACCACATTGTCGGTGTGAAAAATGTAACAGCCAACGAACCTTTCTTCCAGGGACATTTTCCGCAGGAACCTGTCATGCCTGGTGTACTTCAAGTAGAGGCCATGGCACAATGCGGCGGTCTGCTTGTTTTGAACTCAGTGGATGAACCCGAAAGGTACTCCACCTACTTCATGAAGATAGACGGAGTGAAGTTCCGTCAGAAAGTAGTGCCGGGAGACACTTTATTGTTCCGTGTTGAATTGTTGGCTCCTATCCGCCGGGGCATCTCCACAATGAAAGGATATGTGTTTGTAGGCGAGAAAGTAGTCTGCGAAGCCGAGTTTATGGCACAAATAGTAAAAAATAAATAACCACTAAAAAAACAACATGATTAGTCCATTAGCATATATACATCCCGAGGCAAGAATTGGTGAGAATGTAGAAATCGGTCCTTTTGTGTTTATCGACAAGAATGTAGTTATCGGCGATAACAACACAATCATGCCTAACGCCAATATACTGTATGGCTCACGCATAGGGAACGGCAACACCATTTTTCCGGGAGCTGTTATAGGCGCTATTCCCCAGGATTTGAAATTCCGCGGTGAAGAAACGACTGCCGAAATAGGTGATAACAACACCATTCGCGAGAATGTAACCATCAATCGTGGTACAGCGGCTAAAGGCAAAACCATAGTGGGCAGTAACAACCTGTTGATGGAAGGGGTACACGTAGCACATGATGCCATCATAGGCAGCGGTTGCATCATAGGCAATGCCACCAAGATGGCAGGTGAAATTATCATTGATGATAACGCCATTATCAGCGGTGCCGTATTGATGCACCAATTCTGCCGGGTAGGCGGTTATGTAATGGTACAGGGCGGTTCACGTTTCAGCAAGGACATTCCTCCTTATATTATAGCGGGGCGCGAACCCATCGCCTACGCAGGAATCAATATCGTAGGACTCCGCCGCCGCGGATTCTCTAATGAACTAATAGAGAATATACACAACACCTATCGCATTATTTATCAAAATGGTATGAACGTTACCGATGCCTTGGAACAAGTACGCAAAGAAATACCTATGAGCAAAGAAATAGAATATATTATTTCTTTCATAGAAAATTCTCAAAGAGGTATCATCAGATAACAAAGTTTTTTATAACTTTACTGCACGAAAAAAAAGTTATATAGTATATACAGTAAAATATATGATTTACAGATTTACAATAATCTCTGACGAAGTCGATGATTTTATAAGAGAAATAAAGATAGACTCGGAAGCAACTTTCTTTGATTTGCACGAAGCGATATTGAAAGCGGCAGGATATAAAGATGACCAGATGACCTCTTTCTTCATTTGTGATGACGACTGGGAGAAAGATCAAGAAATCACACTGGAAGATATGGGAAGTAGTTCGGAAGAAGACAGCTACATCATGAGAGAAACCCGCTTGAGTGATTTGGTGGAAGACGAAAAGCAAAAATTGCTGTATGTATTCGACCCGCTGGCAGAACGAGTGTTTTTCATTGAACTATCGGAAATCATCACCGGCAAAGACCTTGACAAAGCAGTATGTTCGCGCAAAGCTGGAGAAGCCCCTAAAACAAACCGTCGACTTTAGACGAAATGATGGCAAAAAGCAATAGCGGAAATCTGGATATAGACGTAGAATTTTTATGGTTGATCAAGACTTCGATATGGAAGACTTTGATCCCGAAGGATTTGATATGGGCGGTGCCTCCTCACCGGACCCTTATGAGCAAGAAAACTATTAATCTTAACGGGGGCGGACGTTAAACGTCTGCCCCTATCTTTTTATAAACACCATGCCTGACACCCTTATCGTCCTTATCGGCCCTACCGGTGTAGGAAAGACCGAACTAAGCCTTTCCATTGCCGAACACTTCCGGACTTCCATTGTCTCGGCAGATTCACGCCAATTATATGCAGACCTGAAGATAGGAACTGCCGCCCCTACTCCCAAGCAACTGGCGCGTGTTCCTCATTACTTTGTCGGAACATTACAACTAACAGATTATTACAGCGCCGCACAATACGAAGCAGATGTGTTAGCACAACTGGAAATCCTGTACCAAAACCATGACACTGTAATACTGACCGGAGGTTCCATGATGTATATAGATGCCATCTGCAAAGGCATAGATGATATCCCCACTGTAGACAACGAAACACGCCAGCTGATGCTACACCGTTACGAACAAAAAGGACTGGACACTCTTTGCGCCGAACTAAAGCTGCTGGACCCCGAGTATTACAAAATAGTGGATCTGAAAAATCCCAAACGAGTAATACATGCATTGGAAATATGCTACATGACTAGGAAAAACTTATACTTCTTTTCGTACCCGCACTCACAAGGAACGCCCTTTCCGCATCATCAAGATAGGACTAACTCGCGACCGCGAAGAATTGTATGACCGCATCAACCGCCGCGTGGACATCATGATGCAGGACGGCTTGTTGGAAGAAGCCCGGCAGGTATATCCTTTCCGGCATCTGAACTCGCTCAATACCGTAGGATACAAAGAAATATTCAAGTATCTGGATGGAGAATGGACATTGGAATTCGCTATCGGGAAAATCAAACAAAATTCCCGTATCTACTCTCGTAAACAGATGACCTGGTTCAAACGAGACAAAGACATCGTTTGGTTCCATCCCGACCAGCAAACAGAAATTATGCAATATATTCATTCAGTTAACCACTAATTACAATCATGAAAAAATTACTAACCTTCATCATGGCTTGCGTACATCAGCCTGGGTGTAACCGCCCAAATCTCGAAAGAAGCATTTGAGAAATGGCATCAAAACAAGTATTCCATGTTCATCCACTTCGGTCTTTATTCCGAACTGGGAGGCGTATGGGAAGGCAGCCCCGTCACCCGAGGATACAGTGAACAAATCCAGTCGTTTGCGGGAATCTTCAGTGATTGGTATGGAGATACCGCTCTGCGTTTCAATCCCACCCTGTTCGATGCAGACGCTATTGTGTCACTGGCCAAAGAGCCGGTATGCGCTCCATCATCATTACCACCAAGCATCACGACGGTTTCTGTATGTTCCGTACAGCCACCACCGACTATAATTCATACGATGCCACCCCTGGCAAACGCGACTTTATAAAAGAGATGGCGGAAGCTTGCAAACGTGGCGGAATCAACTTCGGCATCTATTTCTCACTGATAGACTGGCATTTTCCACAAGCCTATCCCATCTCCAGCCATAACTGTGATTTCATCACCCCACAACACCATGAATTCACCAAAGCACAAGTTACCGAACTGTTGACCAACTACGGTCCCATTTCTGAACTTTGGTTTGACATGGGTTCCAACACTCCTGAACAAAGCAAAGAACTGTATCAACTAGTGCACAGATTGCAACCAGACTGTATGGTAAGCGGCCGGTTGGGCAACGATCAGTATGACTTCAGTGTCATGGCAGACAACACATATCCCGAAGGCTCTTTGCAGACCGCATGGCAAACAGCAGCTTCCATGTTCGATGAAACCTGGAGCTACCGTTCCTGGCAAAAAAGGGGGGCGTTCACACCAAAGCGATGGAAAAACTGCGCAGCCTGATCAATGTAGTTTCCCATGGTGGAAACTTCCTGCTGAACATCGGTCCCAAAGGCGACGGTTCCGTAGTACCCTTTGAAAGAGAAGTGCTGAAAGAAATCGGTATCTGGTTGAAGAAAAACGGTGAAGCCATTTATGGTACAGAAGCCTCTCCTTTCCGCGAGCAATTCGAATGGGGAACCATTACCCGCAAAGGCAATAACCTCTACCTCATCTTATCGGGCAACCGTCCTGCCGATGATAAAATCACTTTGAACATACCGGGATGCAAACTGCAAAAAGCAGACATTAAAGCGATTCAGAAAGGACAGGAGATGATCTTCACACTGCCCGCCGACGCATATGGAAAAGATATCCAAGTGATTTGCGCCACGTTCGACCAACCGGTGAAACCACAACCTATAGCTGCACAGCGCACTCCTAATTATAGTTATTCCTGTTTCGATTATTACAGCAACTACCGCAGTACGGTGAGCTATCAATGGAGCATCAACAAATCCAACCTCAACGCATTGGAATTTACCTATACTCCGCAGGAGAACGGTAAGGAATTACTGGTTGAAGTAGATGGAACACCTTACACAGTAACCCTTGACGCAAGCAAGGCACAGGCACTAAACCTATCTTCCAAGGCCGTATGGGGTCAGCGTTACTTCTGCGGGCCGGGCAGCGGATTGTTCGATGCTCCTGCCACCATCCATACTGATCCGGAAAAAGCACCGGTAAGAAAAGGACAATGGAAAGAAGTGAATGAGGAAAAAGCCATGTTCCCCAGCAATATTCTGGAAAGTTACTTCCTAATGCAGCAGGTAGAATCGCCCAAAGCACAAGATATTCTAGTAGATATAGGTGCTGGAAACGGTATCGAAATCTATCTGAACGGCAAGTCTGTAATGAAACACCTCAACCCTTACCGCTGCAAGTTCCGTGAGGAAAAGGTGCTGCTACCACTTCAAAAAGGCAGTAACCAAATTGTGGTAAGAATATACAACCGCTTTGAAAAAGAAACAGGCTATCTGCTGCGCCCATCAGCGGAACAGGTTATCTACAAACAGAAATTCACTTTGCCGCAAGTGGCAAAAGGGAAAGTTCATACTGTTGTTGTAAAACAGAATAATCTGCCATCCATCCATAAGGACACAGAATTATCCAATCTGAATGTAAAGGCAAAATAAAACTCTGCAATAAATAAAAAGCGAAATGCCTCTCCCCGGATGTTTCTGTCATGAAATGTCCGGGGAAAGTTTTATATAAAGAAAACATCATTCTAGAATTTACTAATAACATTGACAGGTCACATGCATGAAAATCATAATATTCATAAAGTACCCTTCATACAGTCTGTTCCGATATTATGCTTTCTTTCTGTCTGCTTGATAATTCAAAATTACCCCCAGTACCATCAGTACAGAAAGTACAATCCATGTAACATTCAGAAAGATTCCTTTCCATTCCTGCCGGGTAATGAACTGTGAATACAAAGGTCGTATAATCGGAGCTTGAGGATGGTGGAGTTTACAGCGGGACCGATCAATGGCCCTTTGATAATCATCTAAATCAAAAATACAACGCTCATAACATACAACGGCTTGTCCTTTCTCATGCCTCACCGGAATAACCCATGCCTTAACTTCCCGTTCCTCATACTTATGACGGGGCAATGAATCGGTAAATGCAGGAGCTACAGAGAAATGATATTGCTTCTGTTCCTTACGATAGCGGTGTCTGCCCATACTTCGTGTCACCTCACGAGTGACAGTCACACTGCTCCTTACGGGCATAATCCACCTCCAGAGTATCGAAGTAAAATACAGAGCATTATTCCCCCCATTATATAAATCGGTAACAGCATGATAACGCACCACTTCATCTGCCGAATGAAAAAGCCAGTTCTGTAAAGGAATATTAAAGGCCATACTGGCAGCCGCCATCAATATAAGAAAGGAATTTTCCATCTTGAAGCAATGATAAAAGCCCCTCCGGCGAGAGTGAGTAACGGAGGGAAAGCATACGTCGTAATTTGTAACCAGCCCCCCGGATTAAAACCAAGAGCAACAGTGAACAAGATTCCTGCTAAAGAAGGAATGAAAAGTAATACCAATAACTTAACGACCCAGTTTTTCATTATTCAATATTAGTTTTGTCTTGCCAAAGATAGTAATATAAATCCAAAAAAAGAATCTGTAAATGCTTACAGCAGCTTACAGATCCTTTTCCACTTTATTCTTGCAAGACGAACACGTTCTTTATTTCTCTAATGCTTTTATTAATTCTTTTTTACGGTATCCACTCCCGGGAAACCGGTGTATTTTTGAATAATACCCCCTTCTTTATCGACAATAATATAAGTCGGAACCCCCTGTATGCTGAACTGCTTGCTCAGGTAATTCCACTGAGCCGCCGTTACTCGGTAATGCTCTCCATGAATATCCGGAATCATGTTATCCCACGTTTCTTTGGGCGAGTTCTCTCCGGCAATAAAAACATATACAATATCTTTACCTTCAAGATCTTTCTTCATCGGTTTCATCTGTTTCATAGCCATTTTGCAAGGACCGCACCAAGTCGCCCAAAAATCGACCAAAATCACCTTACCCTTAAATTTAGAAGTGATAGAATAAAATAAATCTTCATCTTTTACTTCTCCGGATTCATTAACAGTATAACCTTTCTTTTTCTTATTAGCTTCAATCGTTTCCAAAAGACGGTTGTTCATCCTTGTCAGTCTGCTGAGATAATAAGGATCACTCATCTTCCGTATCTCCTCAAAATCATGTATAGTCAATGGAGTGAAGTCACTGATTTTCTGAGCATATTTCATCATTTTCTGCAGATCGAAAAAAAGTACCTTGCTCTGTACCCAAATATCCGGCTATAATCTTTTTCAAGATATAGTCTTGCTGCATAGAACTGAATTCTTTAAACAAATCATCGTATTTTATTCGCAATTCTCCCATTTTTTCCCGATAGACAGATGTTTTTCCGGCATCTGTATCAGCCTTGAACTCACGTATTATCTCAGCATCTTCAACAGAAACTTTATCGGAAGAGAGAATAAACGCAAATATATCACTCAACTTATCATCCATCTTCACCCTCATATAGCCCATTCCTCTCACCAAATCAGCATAACCATTGGTATAAAGCATGACAGGCGAGTTCAGTATATTCAGCTGCCGGATATAGTCATAGAAATCATCACTCAATTCCGGTTGTTTAAACTTTTGATAAGCTTCACGAGCCGGTAATCCACTGCACTGCACATAAGCATAGGCTAAATTAGAGCTTACACGGGTCAATGTCAAAGTACAAAGCAAATCATTCTGAGCCAATAAAAGATTCCGGTATGCCTGACTTCTTTTCTTATCGGAACAGATAGCAGATTTGGTTTCTTCATATTTTTTCAACCAATAAGCTTTATACTGACCGGCAGTCATATTATATAAATCATTCATATTCCAATGAACCATTCCCCATACATCCATCAAATGTTCATCATCGGTTATCATTTCATCATTCAAAGCCGCCATAGTACCTGAAAAATAGACTTTCTTTCCACCAGCACGCTTCCCTTTCAACAATTTGCTTTCAGAACGACTCAACTCACGCAAGTTGACAGCCATATCCAATTCACCACCGGGAACTAAAAATACATCAAAATAAATATCACGTCCCACAGAAAAACTGACCGTAGTCGGAGTACAAAGTTCAATCTCTGTCCGAAATGTTCCGTCTTCATTCACCTTAATTTCAGTATCCTCAAATTTAGCCGTCAACAAATCACAAGTCCTACAAGAAAACGGAAGTGCATAGTGCTTCTCATAGCCTAACAAACGACCGGTTATCACTGATTTGCCATCTTTCAATTCAGCCTTAGGCAACGGTTCATCGTAATTCAATTTCTGTTTCTTCACATCATCCGATAAATCTAATTCCGGTAATTTTCCATCCAAATGGATTCCCCATACCTTGAAACAATCTTCACAATCGCTTTCAATGAAATCAATCACTTTCACTGTGGGGGGCAATAACGGAAAAATAAGACTAAAAGAAGCTTCGCCGCTATCGGGCATCCAAAATTTTTCACCCAAAGTGATTCCATTACCGGAACGAATCGGATACTTCTCTCCATTATCAGCCAACAAATAACTTTCATTACTTATCTGAATCCAATTATGAGGACGGAAAAAGGCTTTTATATCCAATACGGTTGCCGTATCCGAAACCACCACTCTGTCTATCTCAATAGTAGAAGAACTACGAGCGATGAAAGGCGGCTGTTTAACCACCCGGGTTTTTGCCTGCAAAAGGCAGCAACTCACCATAGCAAGCAATAGAATACCAAAGTTTTTCATTGTATTTTTTTTTAACATACTTACTTATTTCCCAAGTTCCTATCCAAAATATTCTTTACTTCTTCGTATGCCTTTGTATATCCACGGACCAAAGTAATACCATCCGGAGAGATTAACATAAGAATGGGAACTCCTGAAAAATAAAGGTCTTTCACTATAAAGCCGTTACCCTCCTCCTCTGTGTAAACTGTAGTCCACGGATGGCTTAGCAATCCCTGTACCCGTTCATCTTTCTTAAACTCTTCAGAACTTCCCTGCAACGATTTCAATAAATCATCACGGGTAAATCCCAATACCTCCAAACCTTTTTCATGATATTTTTGATAGAGATCCATTATTTTAGGATTTACCCAAAAAGTACCAGGACATAATCCCCAATGATAAATCAACACATATTTGCCTTTATAATCAGACAAAGACACCTTCCGGTCATCTTTATCTGTCACTGTAAACTCCGCTGGCGCAAAGCCTACTTCAATATTCTTCAATACAAGCAATTGCTTGTCAAGTATTTGTCCAAAATATGAATTTTGAACCTCTGGAGTAAATTGTGCCAAACGCTCTTTCACATCCTTATAAGTAGCATCAAAAACAAAAGCGGATGCATACATAAAAGCGGCATATTCCATATCGTTCACTTTCAATGCCAGACTATCACGAACAGTCTTCAGTATTAGCGGACGATGATATTCATTATACATTTGCCCGTATTTTGCCACACTATCATTTTGCTTTGTATCCTGATATTTCAGTATCTGACTGAAGATATCAATCATTTCAGTATTGGAAGACGCAGTCAGGCTATCGTACCTAGCCACCAACGAATTGTCATAAAAACCACCCGAATGACGAACCGCACCCAAGTAATCCAAAGACCCTTTCAGTTTTATATCATCACCTACACGAGCTATAATCTCAGCTCCGCGAATACAACTCCGTAACGGTTCACCCATTTTAGGCTGATGCATCAATAAATAAAAAGTAGTATGTTCCATAGGAATAAAAGCCGAGAAAGTTCCCTCCTTTTCCACCAATATGGTATCTGTCCCGTCTTCTTTCCAATCGGGCAATAAAAAAGTTTTAAGAAAAAGAGTATCTCCGACCTGAAGCCCTTCCAAATGACCGGATAGTTTAAAGCCATCGGTCTGCATAGTTTGCCGGCATGATACTAGAGCCACTGCAAAGAGTGCCAAAGCCAAAATTTTCTTCATATATTCTTACTTTTATATAAATGACTTCCGTTATTTTGCATGACGAAGTGCCAACGTATCTTTTTTCTCTACAGGAAATGACTTTGTCGGAATATCACCTCTAAAGAAACCTTCCTCCTTATTTTTTTGATACGTTTCCATGCCTGCTGGTAAAGTGTTATGCGGTCTTCCACCGGATTCCCGTCTTCGTCCAAGGCATAACGCTGATCTTCGGGAACAGTAGCCATGTATTTCTTATAATAGCGAATGGCATTCTTCTCATCTTCTTTCCAATCATAGAGACAGGC
>ENA-OQJK01000240-OQJK01000240.1-human-gut-metagenome-genome-assembly--contig:-NODE-240-length-11705-cov-2.552082_pt1 | contig 11705 bp, 10 predicted proteins | sample MGYA00242605_ERZ504771 | MGnify/ENA primary metagenome ERZ504771 (study PRJEB26092, sample SAMD00036353) | human gut metagenome | host: Homo sapiens | study: EMG produced TPA metagenomics assembly of... | reverse complement strand
TACTTTCACAGATCAGAGAAGAACTGGGCACGCTTCTTTTCCGGTATGTTTCTAAAACAAGGCACTTTCCAAAGCCAGACAGTTCATTAATCCTTCACTGTTCAAGGAACTTTATTACCTTTCTGTTGATCTGTTTTACAGCCAGATCCCTTCAAGAAAGCTGTGGCAGGGTTATCATCTTTTTGCAGTAGATGGTTCCAGGATCGAACTTCCGAATTCAAAATCAACTTTTGATTTCTTTGGCGAAATGTCCAGCTATCCTGATCCAAACCGACGTTATACCATGGGACTGGCTTCAATAATTTATGATGTTCTGGATGATTATATCCTTCATGCATCTATCCATAAATTTCTTTCCTCTGAACGAGCAGCTGCATTAGAACATCTTAAAGTTCTTGAAGATATGGGACTATATAACAACAGTATTATTATTTTTGACAGAGGTTATTATTCAGAAGATATGTTCCGCTACTGTGTAGAGCATGGGCATCTCTGTGTTATGAGACTGAAAGAGGGAATCAATTTATCTAAAAAATGCAATGGTGATATGATTTCCATTCTTCAGGGAACTTCAAAAGAAGGTACTTCCGATGTACCTATACGTGTCCTTGAGATTCCGCTTGATGATGGCACAAAAGAATATCTTGCAACAAACCTGTTTGATCCTGCTGTTACAAAAGATATGTTCCAGGAACTTTACTTCTACAGATGGCCTGTAGAACTTAAGTACAAAGAATTAAAAAGCCGCTTTGCCATGGAAGAGTTTTCCGGTGCTACTGCAGTGTCTATACAGCAGGAATTTTATATAAATATGCTTTTATCGAATCTGGCCTCCCTTATAAAAAATGAAGCAGATGAGGAAATACAGATTTCTGCCAAAAGCACAAATAAGTTCCGTTATCAGGCCAATCGTGCATTTATCATTGGACGGATCAAAAGTATTGTTCCCAAAATACTCTGCGGACTGTTTGAGCTTTCAATTATTGAACAGTTATATACAGATGCTGTACGCTGCAGATCACAGCTCCTGCCCGGCAGGTCGTTTCCAAGGAAGAAATTGAAATCCAAGGGACGTCCACATTTCCGAAATAAAAAAGCTTCTTTTTAAAATAGAGCCAGCATTCATCAATAGGCTTATTTAAGTGCGGCAATTTTTATGAATCTTCTGGTTTCCAGCAAAACAGCAACTGTTTTCTGTCATAAACCGATTAATTTTGTAGTTTGCATTAGAGGATATTCGCTAATATGCCCCTAAGTTGACGCTAGGTTGACCACATTGGTGTCAGACCCCAATGCTACAAATGTGTTGCCTCACCTTCTTTCAAGCAAATTCTAGTTCTTTACGCTTTTATTCAAAAGATCATCTAAGCGAAGTAACATTTTTAACAAATTACCATTTTCTATTTCTGCTGCAACATTACCATCACCGAAACGTTCACTCCTTTGAATCAAGGTGAGTCTTGTATTAATCTGCTCTACAGACATCTCACTTGGTACTATGTTTCTCGGCTGTTGTTCCATATGTTTTCCATAATCTCTATCCGGCTTCATAAGGTTAAACACCTGCCAAATCCCCTCTGGATAGATTGGAAAGGGAAAATAATTCAATCCATTTTTTGATGGCGGTGTTTTCCATTCAATTTTCCGTATTTTACACAACAGCTCTATACACTGCCACAGCTTTTCTTTATCAATAGATACCAACAATGAATCACCTGTATAATCGAACATAGCATGATATATTTCCTGTCCCATAGCAAGCATCGTATCATCTAATACAGCAAAATAGACTTCCATATCCACAAAAGAATCAAGAGAATCTGCAACTGCCCTTAGTGCCACTTGCCACGCTTCTTTCTTTGGATAACCATATATACCAGAGGAAATTAGAGGAAATCCTATAGATTTACATCCATTATCCCGTGCTAAAAGCAATGCCGTTTGATAGCATTTTCGAAGCAAATGTTCTTTATTATGACTGCCACCATGCCACTGTGGTCCAACAGCGTGAATAATATATTTGGCTTTCAACTGAAACCCTGGTGTGATCACAGCATTTCCTGTATCGCAATGACCTATCTTCGTGCAAGCATCTGTCAATTCATTATATCCGGCTTCTTTGAAAATAGCTCCGCATACTCCACCGCCTGCCCACAATCCTTCATTGGCAGCATTAACCACACAATCGACATCTAACTTTGTTACACTTTTTTTAACAATATGTATGCGTTCCATAGATTTTCCTCCCCTATGTGTATGATACTTTTATACAACTACATATTTGATTCTTTTTACTAGATATTTTCCAAAGTCTATATTGGATTGCTTATCAATGAACGGCTCTTTTTTTATTTCAGTTGTACTTCATAGGGTCAGACTCAGACATTCTTGCATGGCTGTTCGCTGATACTCCGAAAGGAGCATTTGCAAATGGAGTATTATATACACTGGTGGAAAGCGCCAGAGCGAATGAACTGGATGTCTATGAGTATCTGAAATATCTGCTCACTGAAACGCCAAACAATCATCATCTGGAAGATCCATCCGTTATCGACACGTCTTCTGCCCTGGTCAAAAAGAACTGCCAGAGCAGTGACCTTTTAAAAAGGAACAAGAAAAAAGTGCCTCAAACATTGATGTAGGTATTATAGCAGGAACTCTGGTCTTTTTTTTCTCTCTTTCCACTCTATTTCCGATTTTATACTTCTTTTATAGATCTTTTAACTCTGCTTTATCCTTTTAGTTGTACTTCGCAAAGTCAGACCCAGACATTCTCTACAACCCCAACAATCCTGTGTGCCATAGTCAAAAGAGATCGGTGGTTTCGACAAGATAAGCAATCTTTATTACGACGGGAACTGGAGCGAACACTGGTATGCCCGTGTGACTATTGGGAACCAGACAAAAGATTACACGTTTTGTCCGGATGTGAGTACTGGAGACATTGGAGAAATTCGGAAAATAAATTTTATGGACACTTCCAAAATGACAAAAATTTATTAACCAAACAAATGAGCAGAAACAGCATTAAAACTGTTTCTGCCCTGTTGTTATAAATCTATATTATCCATTTTTGTATTACCACTCTGGCGGTAGATTTTCATATATTTTCCGCTTGTATCCAGAGTACTCCGATTCCACCTGGCGGTATATGTCTGCTTTACTTTTAATTTGACGTATCCTTTGTACAATTTTAATGTTCCAGTGCCGGAATTGCCCCATGTATCTTTCCACTTAAAAGAAACTGTGTTTCCTTTACGCTTTGCTGTAATGGGAGCAGTCGCATAGATAGGCGAACCATTGACTCCCAGTTTTTCAAGCTGAAGCCTGACTTTGGTACTGGTAACCTTATTTACAATGACGGAATAGCTCGGCTTGATGGTGACCGTCATATTGCTTGAAACAGACCATGTTTTTGTGTAGGTCCCGGTGTATTTACCGGAAGCTGCTTGGGCTGGCTGGTAAAACGTAACAGTAATCATGATAGTCAGCATTAAGAATAGTAATCTGGAAAACCTTTTTCTCTTCATGGTAATCAAATCCTCCTTTATGTTTATAAACATATTGTACTACTGGATTTATATGGAAACAAGGACGAAATACGGATTTGGAAGTTTTAAAAACCTTGACCAGGGCGAATATGAAATCACAGAAATTAAGACTAAGCCTGCAGAAGTACAGGCATTTTGCTATTATCAAACCAGTCACAGAACCCTGCCATGTACAGCACAGAGGAATCCAGTCTGGTAAAGATACTCTTTTCTTTCAGGGAATTCCATTCGTAGAAACCGCCTGCCGGAATCAACAGCCGGTGATATAAGATCCCGTTTTGAAAAGAAGGTTTATCCAAAACAGTTTCTACCCTTGCATTGATGACCAGACCCTTGCTTTTTGACAGGGGATATCCCCATCTGCATATACCCAGTTCCAGTCCGTGTTCTGACTGTCCAATGACTGGTGCGACATCGGTCGGACGGGTATCTCCTTGTGCCAGCCAGATCCTCCCATCTATGTTCTGTACCACTCTGGAAATATCTTCCGTCATACCGGGATCAATGTAATATCTGCTGCACATAGTTCTCTCCTATTTAAGAATTCATGTACTGACAGTACGTTAGACTTGGATGATTTTCCTTAGGGTACTATATTTTGATTTATCTCTGCAGTCAGATCCTACGTACTGAAAAAAGGAGTCCAAATGACTCCTTTTTCTAATGCATATCAATTATTTTTAAAATATCGTATATCCGCCATCTACAGCCAAAGCTGCTCCATGGATGAAACTAGCTTCGTCTGATGCAAGGAATGCAATGGCCTGTGCTACTTCGATAGGTTCTCCAGGACGTTTTGCCGGACTCATTCCAATCTTCATTGTTACCGGATGCTGTGGAATTGCAAGCACACGTGCAATCATATCTGTTGCAATCGGTCCTGGAAGAACAGCATTTATACGCACTCCTGTACGTCCATGATCCAATGACATCTGACGGGTGAGTCCAAGAAGGCCATGTTTAGCAGAAGTGTAAGCAAGCCCTCCGCGGCCAGCTGCGGTTGCTGCCATGGAAGCTACATTGACGATGGTTCCAGCTCCTTGTTTTTCCATAATAGGGATTAGTTTCTTGCAAAGAACAAATGGTGCTGTGAGATTTGTTGCAAGAACAGTGTTCCATTCATCCATTGTGATCTGATCCATATTGGCAGTTGTTCCGCCTACTCCTGCATTATTAACGAGAATGTCTATTTTTCCGTAGGCGTCCAGAGCTGTTTTAACCAGGTTATCAAGACTTTCATCAGATGTCACGTCTGTTTTACAGAAAATTGCTTCTCCTCCGGCTGCCTTGATTTCATTCACACAGCTTTCTCCCAGTTCTTCCTTTGTTCCAACAACTATGACTTTTGCTCCTTCTTTTGCAAAGAGTTCTGCGGTTGCTCTTCCGATTCCTCTTGTTGAACCGGTAATGATTGCTACTTTGTTTTCAAACTTCATGGCAATGCCCTCCTTATCTTCTTCCTGTTTCCATGAATGCTGTTCTGTCATACCGTGCGGTAAGCAGATACGGTGCCAGAACATCTGCGTCAATCTCTTCACATAAATTCAGTTTATGAACCATCAGATCATTTGAGGAATACGCACCTCCAATGACTGTTCTGATTGGAAGTTCTCCCCATGGATCATCAATGGACGATTGTAATTTAATCGCTGCAAAACCAGGCTCCCATGAATGGTAATTGTATTCACAGAGATTCTGAAGCAGAGCACCATTCTGGAAATGTGATTTTCCTTCTTTATCCGGTTCGCGGTCAAGGTGGAAGTAGAAACCACCGCCATATGTCTTTTTACCGGCTTCTGGGAACTGATACAGCATTCCGGTCATTGCGTTATTATATTCACCAATCTTGAGATCAATATTTACAAGTTCAGTACCACGACGGCAGACTTGAGCGGTCACATGATCATTGTTTCGACGGATTACAAATTCAGATCCCAGTTTCTTTGGAATTGATCCATTGTCACGTCCACACTGAACTGCCATTTCTGCACCGGTTCCCCCAAGTACAAGTCCTATTGGATATAATCCAAGCTGTGTTCCATATGTACAGTAAACACCAAGGATTGCTTCATAATAATCATCAGCAAAGGTAGGCTCCTTAACATGGCACACAGATACCGTAACTACAGGCACGGAAAATGGTTTTAACGGTGCAGGCAGAACCTTTGCAATCGCCGCAGGATCGGTGAGGTATGCAAGATATATTCCCTCCTGATTTTTCATAAGAGATATCTTACCGAAATTAGGCATTTCCTCCGGAGCAGTGATAAAGCTTGGAGTTTTGACAGATGTCTTAAACAATTTCCTTGCTGCTTCAAAACCACTTCTGGATGCAGGAGCAATCGTACCGTCTTTCACAGCATTTCCGATAGCCTGAGCATGGATTCCTTTTTCTTTTAATTCTTCAACAAGATGGTTGTCCGGACGGAAACCAAGGGAAAGAACAACAGCATCTGCAGCAACTTCCACATTTATCTTATCGTTCAGTCTTTCAAGTACAACTCCATCTTTTTTGATCTCTTTAAGAGCATATGCCATCATGAACTGGGCATTGTATTCTTTCAATCTTCCACATACATCTGCAACATTTGTATGATTTGCATTAGGAGCAACTTTGTCAAGCATATCCGCAAGTACAACGGTATTTCCTTCGTGACAGAGATATTCTGCTGTTTCAAGTCCCGTAACACCTGCTCCGATGATCATTACTTTTTTATTCTTCAGTCCGGCTTTTTCCGGAAAGAATATCTTCGATTGTATATACATTTTCTCCGGTTATTCCGGGAATAGATCCTGGAATGACAGATTTAGAACCTGTTGCTACAAGTACCGCGTCCGGATTCATTTCTGCAATTTTTATCCGCAGTCGCTTCCATATCAAGTTTTTAATTCAACTCCAAGTTTCTCAAATTCAACATTATAATAATCAGCAATCCAGCCCATACGTTCTTTGAAAGGAGGCTTCTTTGCAAGGTTTATCGTACCTCCAAGCTCACTCTGGCGGTCAACCAATGTTACCTTCATGCCGCGTTCAGCAAGTGTTTTAGCAGCGATCATACCACATGGTCCGCCACCCACAACTACTACCTTATGTTCCTGAGTGTCATATTCTGCATTTCCATAAAGACGTTCGCGGCATGCACGTGGATTAACTGCACATTCCGCAGGAATACCCGCGCCCATCCATGCATTCAGGCTCTCAAAGCAACGCAGACAGTTGATACATTTACAAATTTCATTCTCTCTTCCTTCAAGTACCTTGAGTCCCCACTGTTCGTCTGCGAGCCAGCTTCTTCCCATGGAGACAAAATCAACAATACCTCCTTCCAGAAAACTCTCAGCTACCTGTGGTTCACGTATGCAGGAAACTCCTATCACTGGAATAGAAACGTGATCTTTTACGGCCTTGATCAGATCTTTTCTCCAACCCTGGGGGAAGGAGATTGGCTCTACACATACACTTCCTGTCTCGTATAAACCAACAGACACATCAATAAAATCAATCCCGCATTTCTCAAGCGCCATTGCAATCTTAACTCCATCCTGGATATGGATATAATCCTCTGTCACTCCTGTTTTATCCAGAAATTCTTCAACGCTTAAACGGACACCGATCGGAAAGTCCGGTCCACACTGTACACGGATTCCATTTATGATCTCGGTGATCATACGAAGTCTGTTTTCAAAGGAACCACCATACTCATCTTCGCGTTTATTTGTGTAAGGGGAAAGAAACTGTTGTAATAGATACCCATGAGCCGCATGAAGCTCTACTCCATCGCAACCCGCTTTTTTTACCCGTACAGCACCTGAGATAAACTGTTGGATCAAAGCTTTTACTTCTTCTGTTGAAAGAGCCCTTGTTTCTTGCTGAAGATATTTGCACGGTATTGCTGAAGCAGATACTACCGGACCGCCTGTAAGAGCAGTTACTGTTTCACGTCCAGGGTGATGCAGCTGGATGAATATCTTTGTCCCATATTTATGTACTGTTTCTGCAAGCTTTGCAAGACCTTCGATATGTCTGTCTTTTGTAAACAGACAGCTGACGCATCATCCCTGCACCATGCAGATCGTTTACCCTTGCAATCTCCGGAATAATAAGCGCTGCGCCACCAATTGCACGTGCCTCATAGAATGCAATCATGTCTTCCGATGGAGACCCATCCATCTCCGCCAGGCTTGTACCCATCGGTGACATTACAAGCCGGTTTTTAAGTGTAATATTTCCAATTTTTCCCTGTTTAAATATTTCCTGATACATGTACACCCTCCTTTACTTGTGTCTCTTGATTATTATGGCTTAAAAATAACATTTTCATTGTTAAAAAAACAACGGCATAAATATAAAAAAGACATTGTGTATTTATGCACAATGCACTATAATTAATAATAATCTGCAAAACACTGTGCATTTTTCACAAATAATTGTAAAGAGGAGTATGAAGATGCTGTTTTCCGATCTTATTGATTATTTAAAAAATGAAAAAACTTTTAACATAATACTAAATTGTTCTACTGATCTTCATGAAATACGAGATGTAGAGCTGCTGGATGGCACTCAAACAGGATACGCCACAGATATTGTCTATTTTGGTTATCCAGATGTCTTGTCTCCTGATATGCAGCCTTCTCAATGTATCCTTGTTCGTGGAGAAAACTATCTTTTTCCTTATTCCTGCACGGATCGTGCAACAGTACAGGCAAAAGAGTCTTTTGCGGTTTTTAATGCAGCAAAACAGTTTCTTCAGACACATGAACAGGTTAGTTTATATGAAGAACTGGTTCGAAAAGGCCACTCTTCCCATAGCCTGGATGAAGTGATTAACTCTGCATCCATCAAATTAGGATATTCTTTGGTATTTTGCGACAAGAAATTCCGTATCCTGTCATATTCTACATCAATTCCGGTTACGGATAAATTATGGAAAAAGAATATTGAACGTGGATATTGTACATACGATTTCATTAAAAATGTAATGTCATTGGAAGCTGTCCAGGGGGCTTCAGCCAGCATTGAGGCCGTTGAAGTATCTTGCCCGGAATCACCATATCGTAAATGTAGTTCGAAAGTGTTTTTAAACGGTGTTCAGGTTGGTTTTGTTCTGATGATAGAAAACAATATCCCTTTTACCGCAGAACACTTAGCAGCTATGAGTGATGTAAGCCGGGCAATCAGCTCCGTAGTTGGACATTATCATCCTGAACTGTTTCAGTACACCAGTGCGGACCAGCAGCTTCTTGAAGCCTTGCTGATTGGAACTCCGGCTGATATATTGGCAGATTCCATTTCTCATCTTCGAGTATCTGATGCAATGTATGCACTTTGTATCCAACCGAAGACATTTTTGAAGGAAAATAAATTAAAGCAGCAGCTTTATCCTGTGATCCGACATATCTTTCCGGAAGCATATATGACTGTCCACGACAATGCACTAGTCCTGCTTGTACCAGATCAGAGTTCTGTTATATTTGTAGATACTCAAAAAATAATGCTTAAAACGATGGCAGAGTATCATCTGGATGTAGGAATCTCCCTGGTTTTTTCAAAAATGGATGAATTTTACAGAGCTTATCAGCAGGCGCGGACAGTTCTTGAATGGAATCACAGAATCCCTGATAACCTTAAGAAGGAAATATCATGGGATCAAAGGTATCCGATGGAGCATCAAATTCATCGGTATTCTGAAATTGAGTTCTACGAAATGATGAACAAGATCAAAGAACCAGAAAAACTTGCAGATTATATCCACCCTGCCCTTTACAGACTGAATAAATATGACCAGAGAACGGGAAATGAACTTTACCATACACTTGAGGTATATCTACAGTGTTTCCATAACAATAAGGAAACAGCTAACATTTTGTGTATTCACAGGAATTCGCTGGCTTATCGAATGGAAAAAATCATTGAAATAGGTAAAGCCGATTTAAACGATCCCATGACAGAGTTTCTGTTGAGAATGTCTTTTAAGCTTGTGGAATATTTGAAGATAAGAGACCTCGATCTCCCCTGATATTTAAAATTGTAGCTTTTCATAACATTATAACGAAATGCTGTAATTCTCTCTGAATTGTCAGTGATGCCATAGTAATGGAGATAACCAGTCAGTATCTCATTAAGCTTCTCTCTGTTGACTGTGAGTTTCAGCTTCTCTTCAAGATATTTCGTACTGCTTTCCAGAAGTCTCTCCGATGCCCGTTTGCTCTTCGCAATTGAAGCAGGGGACTTACTTGATTTGGTTAAAAAGGCATATGTCAAAAATGTTATTGACATATGCCCTTTATAGAACTATTATATTATAACAAGAAAGGAGCAGTTTATGCCAAGACCAATAAAATGCAGAAAAGTCTGCCATTTTCCCAATGTTTTAGAATTTCTTCCGGCAGATGATACGGAGAAAAAAGCCCCCATTATTCTGACGGTAGATGAGTATGAAACAATTCGTCTTTTGGACAAGAAAGGTTACAGTCAGGAGCAGTGTGCAGTATCTATGCAGATCGCAAGAACAACAGTTCAACGAATTTACGAGATTGCCAGGAAGAAAATAGCAGATGCACTTATTGATGGACATCCGCTTAGAATTGAGGGCGGGGATTTCAGAATCTGCGATGGTCAAAGTAGCGACTGCAACCTTGGAGGATGTTACAAGCAGGAGCTTTATCAAAAATATGCAGTGGAAAAAGGAGAAGGTATTATGAGAATAGCAGTAACATATGAAAACGGACAGATTTTCCAGCACTTTGGACACACAGAAACATTTAAGATTTATGATGTAGAAGAAGGGAAAGTGGTACATTCAGAGGTAGTAGATACCAACGGAAGCGGACATGGCGCATTGGCAGGAGTTCTTAATGCATTGAATGCAGATGTTTTGATCTGTGGCGGAATCGGAGGGGGCGCACAGACAGCTTTAGCGGCAGCCGGTATTAAGCTTTTCGGAGGAGTTTCCGGAGATGCAGATGAAGCGGTAGAAGCCTTTATCAATGAAACACTTGCGTATAATCCAAATGTGAAGTGTTCTCATCACGAGCACAACCACGGGGAAGGACATACATGTGGCGAGCATGGATGCGTAAGCCATAGCTGTCATTAAGAAGAATGGTTCGCCTAAGAGCGGCTACTGGGAGATTGTAGATAAATATCTATACTTTATAGGGCCGTACTTCATAGGGTCGAACCATGACATTCTTTACTAACAGTAAAAAATATGCCAAAAAGATTAAGAAGGCTGAGAAATGTGTGGTATATGAAAATACAGTCAGAGAACTGTTTAGCTGTGAGCAGTTCAAAAAAGGTGCAGAAGCAAAAGGACATCAGGTGAACATGGTACAGAGCCTGCGACGGCTGTATGAGAAATGGCGGTACCTGTGTATTAAAAGATGACATGGCTGAAATACTCGGAATGTTTCGGAAAGCAGATGTACTTGTACTGGCTACTCCGGTTTATTTTTATGGAATCAGTGCCCAGATGAAGACCTTTATTGACCGCACTTATCCTATCTGGCAGCATCTTGGTAAAAAAGAAGTTTACTATATTATATCGGCTGGTCTGGGCGAGGACATCATTGAAAGACCGCTTGGTGATCTGGATGGTTTTGTAGAACATCTGGAAGAATACAAGATTGCAGGAAAGATATATGCAGCAAACGTGATGGATGCCGGATTAGTCAGAAATCAAAGTGTTTTCAAAAAAGCCTATGATATGGGATATTCCGTTCAAAATGCTGAGAAATTGAGAGTTGGCGAATAAAGCTTATAAAAAACAAAGGGATAATTATAGATGTCATAAAAGCAAAAAAATTCAAGTAGTTATTTTTGTCCCCGGAATCCGTTAGCTGGCAGTAGATAAGCAAATTAGTTTCTTATCACTGTTAAGCCAAGGATTCCGGGGATTTTTGTTTTCTACGTTCCCTTGTTATTTATGCTGCTGACACACCATTTTCACCTGTGCGTGTCCTGTTTTCTACGCCGGAACGGCGGATTCCTGCAAAGATGGAGCCTGCAATATTATGCCATACACTGAAAAATAGCACCTGGAAGAGTTGCCAGTGGATTGGCTACAAAGTTAGCTGCTGCCAGAGAAACTGCCAGTCCGCTGTTTTGCATGCCCACTTCAATAGCTATAGCTGTTGCCCGTGTATATTCTACAT